>ERZ795062.471-NODE-471-length-33636-cov-212.685924_pt1 | contig 33636 bp, 30 predicted proteins | sample MGYA00375146_ERZ795062 | MGnify/ENA primary metagenome ERZ795062 (study PRJEB30191, sample SAMN05720281) | activated sludge metagenome | isolation source: Anaerobic digester | place: USA | collected 2015-07-16 ...
TCCTTCAAGGCCATCACCTCGCCTCGTGTTAATTGAACTAAATTTATTTTAGCATGAATAATGACGCAACTGAGTAGGAAGCCGGAGAAAATCTGGTGTGTCTGTAAAATAGGGATTGACACAAAGCTGGTTAATTTCTAGAATGACTATGCAGGGTGGGATGGCCGAGCGGCTGAAGGCACTCGCCTGCTAAGCGAGTAGGGTGGCTAAAACCGCCCTCGAGGGTTCGAATCCCTCTCCCACCGCCATAGCTTCTAGGAGGTGCGCCGGTAGCTCAACTGGATAGAGCATCGGACTACGGATCCGAAGGTTGGGGGTTCAAGTCCTCTCCGGCGCGCCATGATTACGAAATCAAAATTAAATGCTCCCTCGCTATGAAGCGATGGAGCATTTTTATCGTCATAGAGCCTAATATTTTAAGGTTAGCGAATGCTCAAGTACTTTTTGGGTACTTGGATGTTTGTCATGCCCAAAAATCCTTTTCCAAAGACGTAAGTATCTTGATATAGGAGTATATGCCGTTTGTTTTCTATGCCGGTGTTTAAGTCCACATAGTAGCTTCCGTTCCATTTAGCTCCCGGAGTATATTTTTCGAAGGCAACCACTAAGCTTTCGAGGTCTAGCTTGGCTTTGCCATCTATGACTCGCTTGGCAAGTTCGACCAGGCCGGCGGAATTGGTGTATCCATAAGAGTAGGCCCATGTTCCCAGTCGTCCCGATGCGCCCTTCTCTTTGATGACTTGCTCGATCTTTTTTATTATCGCAGGAAAATCTCCCTTCTCAGCAGACAGGTCTATTCCCAGCGCTCCGGGATATCCCATGAGAGGGGAAGGAAGATCGGCCTCGACGAAATAACCGCCGTAAGCCACTATCTGTCTGATCAAAGGTTCGGTATGGGCATCGTTGGTGCAGAAAAATGCCGTGTTTTTGCCGTACTTCTGCAGCCATGCAGGGACCTTCTCGAGTATGAACTGCTGAGCTCCTGCTACTCCTACGTCGCTGACCGGGTCCGGTGCCGTCTCGAAGTGGAACTTGAGGCCTAGATCATTACATGCTACCTCCATGATGTTGCGCCTTCTTGAAAGAAGCTCATAACTCATGTGGCGGGGGAAGGAGATGTGGACGAAGTCGGTCGCGCCCATCTTTTTAGCTGCCATAGGGATCAAATATCCCCTATGAATGTTATTGACGTTGGTGATTAGGTCTGCTGCGGAGCCGATAACTCCCGGGTCTTCATGTGCCTCTCCCGCGATGCACAAAATGTCCGGCCTTTTTTCCTTTATGCGCCTGAAGGCCTCGGTAGTGCCGGGGATAGCGTTGTTGACGATTATAGCTTTCATCAAAGGATCATCAGCTAAACCTACAATTTGGCTTATGACCGTCTCCATCTCCTGCATGAAGTTATCGGGATATGTGATGTGTTGGATCATGCCGCCGTGAGCTACGTCACCATACTCTCGTATGGCTCGCTCCGCTCCTCGCAAGTCATCCTCGGCCTGCGATACCGTCTCGGTGCAAATGCCGATGTGATAGGGAGCATTTGCTGAGGCTGGCAGCACGAAATACCCAAAAATCATCATGCAGATAAATGCAAATGCGAAAAACCTCTTCATCCCTAATCCCTCCAAATGAAATGTAAATATTGATTTAAATTATCCTATGCCGTATTTGGTTGTCAATTGCTTGTTAGTGTCGGGTATCAAATTTGGGCAACATATCATGGCATTGGGGATCTTTAAATATCTAGGGAATATTTTTGACGTTTCATAGACGGCAACATGTCATATTAACAGACAATTCGAACGCAGTTTTTTGAAGGAGAGCTTGAAATGGAGATAAAGATGGTTTTAAACGGCAGGGTCGAATTTTTTGACGTGGATCTGAGCATAAGGTTGATAGATTTTTTAAGGTCGAGAGGGCTTACAAGCGTTAAAGAGGGTTGCGGGGAGGGCGAATGTGGTGCTTGTACCGTTTTGTTGGACGGCAAAGCCGTCACCGCCTGTACTCTATTTGCCTTTCAAGCACATGGACACGAGATAACAACGCTAGAAGGATTGCAAAAAGATGGAGAATTAGATGTGATTCAAAGAGCTTTTATCGAAAACGATGCAGTCCAATGTGGCTTTTGTACTCCAGGCATGATTATGGCAGTCAAAGCCTTGCTTAAAGAAAATCCAAATCCTACCGCTGAAGATATATACATTGCAATAGAGGGCAACTTGTGCCGATGCACTGGCTATCTCCCGATAGTGAAAGCGGTGTTGCAAATCGTTAGAGAGGGTGCAGGTAAAGAATGCCTTTAGATATCATGAATTTGATGCCAAAAGATAAGAAAGAGCTCATAGAGTGTTTGTCGCAAATGAACGAGGATACCCGTTTTGTTGCTGGTGGAACGGATGTACTACCTTCCCTTGAAGGAGGGTTAAAAAAATTTACGTATATCGATATAACGCATGTTAGTGACATGGATGCAATTAAGGTGACCGAAGATAAAGTGATTGTAGGAGCTACAGCCACTTTCTCTGACATCGCAAGAAATCAATTTATTAGAACATATGCGCAAGCCCTATCAATGGCCGCATCTCAAATAGGTTCCGTACAAATTCGAAATAGAGCGACCATAGGAGGAAATGTAGCTAACGCTTCGCCTGCAGCTGACTCCTTGCCTGCGTTGGCCTTGCTGAATTCTGAGGTTGAAATCTTGGGCCCAAATGGCCAGTCCAAAATGATTTCTGTCTTGGATGTTATAGAAGACGTGGGAGTTAGCGCGTTAAGGCCTTATGAAGTGATATGGGCTTTTCATATCCCTATACGACCGCATGTGCGTTCGGCATTTGTGAAGATTGGAAGCAGGAAGCGCGTAACCATATCACGTCTTAATTTAGCAATTTCTGCCAAGTTTAGCGGGGAAGGTTTAAGCGACGTTAATGTCTGCCTTGGCACTTTGGGGCCCCGTCCGCTGCTGATCGCCAATATAGATCGCGACTTCAAGGACATAAGCACCAAAGACTTTCCAATTGATTTTTTTCTGAACCTCTTGACTAATGTAGTAGATCTGGCCATACCAAACAGACCATCCAGGGCATACAAAAGAACGGCCGTAAGAGGTCTGGGCATTGACGTTTTAGATGTCCTGTTTGGACGGAGGTGTATGCTTTGAGTGCTCAAAGGAAGACGATTAGGGAAGTCCAAAAAGATGCTTATAGAAAAGAGGCCTATAGATACGTAGGGCAAAATGTCACCCGGTTGGATGCCAAAGAAAAGATAACCGCAGCGATAAAGTATATCGATGACATTGACATGAGAGGGATGCTCCACATTAAGCTGCTTCTTTCTCCTTATGCAAATGCAATTGTAAAGTCAATCGATTCAACAGAAGCAGAATCCATGCCAGGCGTCATTAAAGTGTATAGCTGGGTTAATACCCCTAAAATACGTTACAACAGCGCGATTTTTTATCCTGGCCAAACGGACTTGGAAGACGAAACGCTCTTTTCGGAACATATGCGATATGTGGGCGACAGAGTAGCTGCCGTAGTGGCTGAATCTAAAGAAGCTGCCGAGGAGGGGATGAACAGGCTTAAAGTGGAGTACGATGAGCTTATTCCCCTCCTAGATCCGGTCAAAGCTTTGGACCAACAACATGAGGAGCGTCGGGAAGTCAATCTCTCCTGCGGTGACATTGAGAAGATAAAAGGCGATACGACTGATCTGGTTGTCGTAGAAGATGAAGTACGTACACAGAAGATTCATCATGCAGCCCTCGAGCCTCACGCCTGCATCGCTTATATGGAACCTGGGGACATCGTGACAGTGCTGTCGCCATGCCAACTTATTTTTGGAGTCAGATATATCGTGTCTAAGGTTTTAGACCATCCCCTTAGCAAGGTTCGGGTTATCAAGTGGGCAATGGGTGGGACTTTTGGAGGTAAACAGGAAGTGATCCTTGAACCATTATGCGCCTATATAGCTAAAGATTTGGGTCGCCCTGTTAAATTATCGTTAAATCGCAGCGAGACCATAGTGGCAACACGGACCCGTGCGGCAACTGTGGGCAAGGTCAAGACAATAGTATCAAAAGCTGGCAGATTCATCGGTCGTGAAGTCGATATAGTCACAGATGCAGGAGCTTATATGACAGGTGCACATCGCGTTACTACGGCCATGGGTAAAAAACTCTTTAGACTTTATCGTATACCTCATCAATCATATAAGGGAACGACAGTGCGGACGAATACGACCCCTTCAGGTGCCTGCCGAGGTTATGGCTCCCCTCAAATACATACTATCACCGAAATAAACGTGGATCATATCGCAAGAGAGTTAAAGCTAGATCCCGTCGAGCTAAGGTTGAGAAACCTTGTAGTTCCTTTTGACGAGGATCCTTCTGGAGGCCCTAACTTGGGAAATGCCAGGATCATCGAATGCGTTAATCGTGGTGCAGAAGCCTTTTGTTGGAAAGAAAGGTTTTCGTTCGTTCCCCAAGGGGGTAGGTTTAGGCGTGGCGTTGGCATGGCCTGTTCCACTCACAGTAACGGATACGCGGGGTCCATATATCCGGACTTCACGGCCATGAATATGAGATTGACAGAAGATGGTGCTGTTTTGGTCAATGCCGGACTTCATGAATTAGGCAACGGTACTTTGACGGTCATCGCCCAGATTGTAGCTGAAGTCCTTGATGTAAATATTAAGAAAGTCGTGGTTAGCGAAGGGGACACCATGCATTCTCCATATGATGTAGGATGCGTAGCAAGCAGGGTCACCTATGTATGCGGAAATTGTGCGAAAAAGCTTGCCGAGGAAATCAGGGAAAAGTTTCGCGCACTGGCTTCTATCGTTTTAAGGGTGCCTTTAAATGAGATGACGTTTTATGATGGCAATATCATAGTGAAGTCAAATAAAGATAGGGCTTTTTCTTACGGGGAAGTTATATCTGAGATCGGAAGGACCTTGCAGGAAGAGGTGGGGGGATACCTCTCGTATAAGTCGGTGGCAAATCCTGGGTCTTACGCTGCGCACTTTGCTGAAGTCGAGGTCGATACGCTGACGGGATCTGTTACGGTCATTGACTATCTGGCTGTTCATGACGTGGGTAAGGCAATTAATCCCAAATTGGTCGAGGGGCAAATCTACGGTGGGGTTCAAATGGGCATAGGAATGGCTTTATTTGAGGAGCTTACGTATGATTCGCAAGGTAACCCTCGAAATGCATCCTTCAGTCGTTATACCATGGTCAATGCTCCGGAAATGCCCAACGTCAAGGTCATGCTTGTTGAAGACGAAGAACCATCCGGGCCGTTTGGGGCCAAAAGCGTTGGAGAGATAGCGACCGTTCCTGTAGCATCTGCGGTTGTCAATGCAGTAAATTGGGCTCTTGGGACTCATTTAGCACAGCTGCCACTGACTCCTGCCAGTATCATTTCATCTATTAAATAATCCATACGTGAAAGGAGAAAAGAGAGATGAGAAAAAAGATGATGTTTAAGGCATTCCCTCATGCTTATGTCTTGCTTTTTGGGATCATTGTATTGATGGCAATAATGACATGGATAATACCGGCAGGGGAATATGCTCGCGTTCAGGTCGGTGGGCGGACTATAGTGGACCCATCCAGCTTTCATTATATACAGCGTTCGCCCGTAGGCTTTTTTAAAATGTTCGTAGCGATTCCGAAGGGCATAAATTCGGCTTCGTCTTTGTTGTTCATGATAATGATAATAGGTGCTTCCATTCAGCTTTTCGATAGCACCGGAGCCATTAGAGCTGCGGTATTTAAGCTATTGGACATAATAGGTCAACAAAGAAAGTCTTGGGTAATAGTGGTCATCATGTTGTTTTTTGGTTGCCTTGGGGCTTTTCCTGGCATGCTTGAAGCTGCTATCCCCTTTGCGCCGCTTTGTATAGGTATCGCTTTGGCGTTAGGTTACGATGTATTGGTAGGAATATCTGTTCCGGTAATTTCCATCGTCGTAGGATGGACCGCGGGGCCAACTAACCCATGGACCGTGGGCATCGGTCAAAATTTAGGCGAGCTTCCGCTTTTTTCTGGGCTTGGTTATCGGCTCGTGGTTTTTGTAGCGTTGATGATGCTAGCGATCAGGTTTGTACTAGCATATGGCGAACGGGTACAGAGGGATCCAACTTTAAGCATCGCCGATGGCCTGGATATGTCTCATCTGAGAGACCTACAAAATATGAATGCCGAAGCCTTTACGACCAAGCACGGGCTTATTTTACTGACCTTCGCCGCGACAATTTTCGTCGTAGTCTATGGAGCCATAAGATGGAACTTCGGGTTTTTCGAGATGTCGGCGGTGTACATCATAGGTTCTATTATTGGTGGCATAATAGCAGGTTATGACGGCAATGAGATCGCCGAGAAGCTGATAGGGGGAGGTCAATCCATATTTGTTGGTGCCATTGCCGTGGGCCTTGCGAGGGGTATCAGCGTAGTTATGGAGGAAGGCAAGATCATAGATACTATAGTCATGGGACTTGCACGTGTGATGGATTTCCTTCCCTCATGGTTGTGTGCGATCGGAATGTTTGTAATCCAGACCTTCATCAACTTTTTCATTCCTTCCGGCAGCGGTCAGGCTTTGGCAACTTTGCCGATAGCGTTGCCAGTGGCAGATATAATAAACCTCAATAGACAGATTGCAATTTTAGCATTCCAATTCGGAGATGGGTTATCAAATCTTTGCTATCCGACCGTTGGCGTTTTAATTGCCTATCTCATTTACACAAAGGTTCCTTTTAATCGGTGGCTGAGGTTCATCATGCCCTTCATGTGGAGCTCCTGGTTATTGGCAATTATCCTATTGTTGATTGCAACTTGGATGGACTATGGGCCTTTTTAGGCTTAAAGCAAATTAATCTTAATATAGGGAAAAGGAGTGAGGACGATGCGAGGAAAGAGTTTGGTTAGGATAGCTTTTTTGTCGTCAATCGTAGTGATGCTTTTTGCGTTGCCATCGATGGCGGCCACGACAAAAGTTGTCCTGGATGGTCACAGTTTGACAATCGACGAAGTTCTTAGCGTTTCAAAGGGAGAAGTTGAGGTCGCAATATCACCGGAAGCGATGAAGCAGGTGGAGGCCGGCTTTGCTGTGGTGATGGAGGCAGCTTTACAGGGGAAACCCGTTTATGGCCTAACCACTGGAGTGGGGTGGAACAAGGATAAGTCAGTTTTCGAAGAAAGGGACGGCAAGAAGGTATTGTCAGAGGAGCTCTTGGCGCGCTCAAGGGAATTTAACATTCTTTCGTTGCGCGCTCATGGTGGCGGTGTTGGACCTGACCTTCCCGCAGATGTCGTTCGGGCAGCCATGTTAATACGCCTAAATACTTTTCTGACAGGAATCCCGGGAGTGCAACCTGCCGTTGTTAACCAGTATCGGGACTTTCTGAACAAAAAGATCACGCCTGTTGTGCCTTCAAGGGGCTCCGTCGGAGAAGCTGATATTACCATTGCATCTCATATAGGCCTTGCGATGATAGGGGAGTGGCAGGTTGATTATAGAGGGAAACGTATGGCGGCTGCTGACGCCTTGAAGGAAGCTGGTCTTTCTCCGATCAAGCCGGTGGGCAAAGATTTTCTGTCCATGCTTAGTACTAATGCGGTAGCAGCAGGACAAGCAGTATTGGCTGTTGAAGAAGCCAAAAATTATGCCAATAAAGCTATAGTGGTATTTGGTTTAACTTTGGAAGGACTTAACGGTAATATAGCCCCTTTTCTAAAGGCCACGACGGAGATTCGCCCTTTTCCGGGAATGCTTAAAGCTTCTAAAATGATTCGCGATACTTTAGAAGGAAGTTATTTGTGGCAACCGGCAGAAGGAAGACCACTTCAGGACCCTTTGTCGTTTAGGACAATGGGTTATGCCCTCGGGAATGTCTTGGATGCAATTGAAGAAGCGGAAAAAGCCCTCATTATTCAAATAAACAGCAGCGACGATAACCCAGCTGTTATTGCAGGAGTAACTGAAGTTGAACGACCGGACAGCGAGTACATCACTAACTATTTGGTGAAAGGCGAGCAAAAAGGGGCGATCTATCCTACCGCCAATTTCGATATGCTGCCCGTAGTTGCGAGAATTGAGCAATTATCTCATTCGTTAGCCCGCATGTCTCAGAACATAGTCATGCAGACTATAAGGTTTGAAAATCCAAATATTACAGGGTTAAGCAGATTTTTGGCTTCAGAGGAGAATACGTTGGGCCATGCCTTTGGAGCCATCCAGAAGCCTTTGGGAGAGTTGTATGCAGAAAACAGGCAATTGGCAATGCCCGTTTCCATGGATGGCTTTGCCCTTGCGGGCAACATAGAAGATACATTTGCAAACAGCTTATTGGCCATTCGCAACCTGGAAAAGATAACTGATAATATGTACTACATCTCCTCGATTCAGATGCTACATACCGCCCAAGCAGTTGACCTTCGCGGTAAGGTTCAATTGGCCAAAAAGACAAAGGCGTTGTACGATGCATATCGCAAGGTAGTTCCCTTCGTATCGTTTGACAGGATATATACTGCTGACTTTACTAAGGGATATGAATTCTTGAAATCTTATACTGTTAAATAACGCGAAATATCTTCATGGGACAAAAGGCTTGTCAACAACTTGCAAGCCTTTTGTCTCTCGTGTTCTATATGAAGGCCTTCGAGGATACAAACTGCTTCTTTAGCATATTCTGCGGCACTTTCAGGAAGCTCATCGATCCATAAATGTTTGAATTCATCGCGATTATCCATAATATTCCGCATTATTCCCTTAGTATATAACAACATACCTATCCAGTATTTTTTATTTAATGTTGCACAGATATGATTTGCCTTGCGAAGGTTATCGATAGCCCTTCCTGGTTCGCCTTTTGTGGCCCAATATAAAGCTAAGAGGGTGTGCGATATCGCGGCCCCTCTTCCGCCATTATGTTGTTCGTTTAGCTGTATCGATTTATTGAGATGATAAAGCATAAGCGAATGGTCTTTTAAATCGAAGGCAACATGGCCGGCATTTGCGTGAAACAAGCTTAAGCCATGATATAGGCCTTGTTTATTACATAAGGATATACAATATTCATAGAGACTTAGCGCTTCTTCGAATCGACCTTCCCAGTGCCTTACATCGCCAAGGTAGTTTAGAGCTGCTATAATGCTTAAGCTGTTTCTGGGCCTAGTAGTGTTCAGTCTTTCGAAAGTTTTTATCGATGCCTTAAATAATCTCTCTGCCCTTTTCAGATCTCCAGTTAACAGATATCCTAGCCCAAGAAATCTCAGTGAGACTCCTATATAAGAATCTAAAAAGTTTGACTGAGCAGCCTTAAGCATGTCCAGTGCATATTTTTTAAGCATTTGTCCATTCTCAGTTTGTATGCCGAAATAGCAAAGGCCAAGGAGGCAATCCAATTCCAATTTAGTTTCTCCTCTATTTTTGGCCCAGTACAAGGTATCGTAGATTTTCTTTAATCCTTCCCTGTATTTTCCATACCATATAAGATAGCTGCCATCCAGCCAGTAATATGTCCTTTCTAGAACTTCAAGTTCATGGCTTTCCCCAATAGTACAGTGAATTTCATAAAGTAAATCTCGAACATCCTTTCCATACGTAGCCATAGACTCCATTTCGGAGAAGGGGACCCTAGCTGATTTTAGCGTTTCGTCACTCAGCATTGGAAACAGTTCATGGTTAAAGCTTAAGTGCAATTTGAGCAAATTTAACCTAGCTTTAAGTTCCTCTATCAATAAATTAGCTTGATGTAAATGGTAAATTGAATTTAAACCTTCTTTCCATTTTATGTTTGACCAATCGCCCATGTCTTCTCGAGTTAAATATGCCAATCTTTCGTGAAGGGATCGCTTGTGTTCTCGTTCAATAAAGTTGTATATAATACTTTTGATCTCTGAGTGCGAAAAGGCATAATGTCGATCGCCCTCTTCTATTTTTTCGATGATAAAACCTTTATTCATCAGAGAGTTGATTGCCTCGGCGAGTTCCTGTTCATCTGCATTATTTAGGATTGATTTGAGTAATTTATAACTGGCATCAACATTGAAGACGGATATGACCTTGAGAAGTTCGCCCTCGAGCTTGGGAAGTAAAACAAAGTGCTCTTTTACTATATCTTGCAGTTTTTGAGAAAACAAATTTAGATTTTTGCCTTCTGCAATTAAACTTGCGATCTCCTTTAAAAATAACGGAGTCCCTTTTGTGTAATTGTAAATTACCTCAAGTTGTTCTGGTGACACCTTGTAGGAGGGGAGCAAAAATCTGCAAAAATTCTCTGTGCCCTCTTTTGTAAATGGATAAATTTTTATGTGCATATAATCTAGGCTATCTCTTCGATAGGCGCTTTTAAGCAATGCGTCGATATGGTGAGCATCATCGTTACGAGATTCGATTATTATCCTAATATAGGCGGGTAAACGATTTAAAAAACAGCGAAATACCTCTATGGAAGCAGAATCGAAATCGTGCAAATTTTCCATGTACAGAACTACCTTGTTGCCCTTTTTCCTCTTTCGCTCTATGCTTTTTGCGAGCATATCGGATAGCGTGCCGGGTGTATGAAGGCCAACTAGAGAAAGGTTTGATGTTGATAATCTGGATAGTAGCTCATGCCACGGACCCAAAGGATATTGGGAGCCATTGATCTCGATCGCTTTGCATGATAGCAACAAGTCACCCGCTTCTAAATATGTATCTAAAAAGTGGCGTATTAGATGGCTCTTGCCGACTCCGGGCACTCCGGTTATTAAGATGCATTTAGGAATTCGCGATGGATCTGATATCTTGCAGAAGGCGTGTAATCGGGCAAGCTCGTCCTCCCTTCCGAAAATTGAACCATACAAAGACAAGGGCCTCGTATTGTTTAGGCGATCGACCATATTCTTTTGATGCATCAGACATATTTCATCATATAGTGATTCTGTCGATACATCGGGACTGACTCCTAAAATTTCGATAACTTTTGATTTGAATATTTGGTATGTTTGCAAAGCTTTCGTAATTTGTCCCAGGGAAACGTATATATTCATGGTCGACCTAATGACTTCCTCATCAAATTCGTCAAGCTTTAAAATTAGCTTGGCCATCTCGAGGGCGGTGTCGTATGATTTGCTTTTGCAACACAATGCGAGGCGAGATTTGAGATTTTCGATACAAAAGCTCTTAATTTGCGTCCTTTTGGCAAAAACCCATTCCTCGAATTCGGGACATTTGGATATGTAAAAGCCGTCCAAAAATTCGTCTGCGATGCCTTCAAGCGAGTGTCTATGAATTTTGTTCAAGTCATGCAACATATCTATGTCAAGTGATAGGGGCGCAGAATCGTTGATACGGATCCACTGATTGTCCTGTATTATTAAGTCTGGTGACAATGTTTTATGGAGGACATAGAGAGCATTTCTCAAATTTTTTAGCGCATAAACCTGATCCAAATCGCCCCAGAAGATTCCGGCCAATTTTTCTCTAGACACTACTTTTTCGACGATTAGGTAATAGAAAAGACCTTCTGCTTTTCGAAATGGAAACTGGATAATATGTTCATCGCAAAACACCTGAGGCGATCCCAAAAGTTTAACTCGTAAATGCATATATTTGCTCAACTCCTAGTTAGAGCTTGCTTATCATTATAGCATTACGAAGTTTCATATGCCCATACAAAAGAGACAACTTGCCAAGTATAAAGCTTTAACGGAGCTTCTAAATGAGCGCATGCGTTACGTCGTTTATCGTTTTTGGTCATTTAGCTTTGTGGATTACCTACTAAATCCAAGGAGTGAGCTTTTTCTGCTGCGGGCGTCGGAAAACCTGTGGTGGTGTTGAAACGACCCATTTTCGACACCTCGACTAGACCTTTATAGTAGGTAGTTCATCCCAATATGATGTGTAACGAGGCGAACGCATAGATGCACTGGTGACCCATTTTTGGCTTTCCGGTTTGCCTCCAGCAGCAAGCCAAACTAAGGGCTTATTGGCTTCGAGGTTGATTTTATCAATTTCTCGCATTAATATATCTAATTTCTTGGATTGTTTTATGTCGCAGAATAACCCCTTTTGCAGTTCTTTACATGAGGAGATTTCAGAAAGCAGGACGCCAACCCTTTTATATTTCTTTCCTTCAATGTATGCTAGCCTTAGCCCCTCTAATGCGGCCCTTACAATAGAGGGGGAATCGTTTTTAGGAGTTGCAAGGCAAACCCTTTTGCTGCCCCAGTAGTAATCTGGAACGTGAAAGCTCGTGGATATGTAGGTTGTAACAACATTAGCCAGCGACCTCTGTGCCCTCGCTGCGATATTATATATGCCTTCGTCAGCCTGTTTTGCAATCTTGGTGGCAATCGGGAACGAGTGGACCGTTAAGTACATCTACACCAGGGCTGTCATAGGAAAGCCGAAGAAGGAATTTTGATATCTCATTTCCAATGAAAGGCCCTCAAATAATTAGCCATACCTAAAATTTTTCTTGTCCATTCCGATGTGGGATGTTAAAATCATTTTAAAAGATCTTAATATTGCGACCATGGAGGTGGGGTTAAATGGCGCAAACAATAATCAATGCAAAAGAAATGGTCTGGGTGTTGGATCCAAGTCAGCCCTTCGCAGGGCCGGTCAGGGATGGAGGAATTATAGTCGCAAGGGTTAGTCCCGGATGTTGGGGAGCTATGATAACTCCCGATTACCCGAGCGGACATGAAGTCACGAAACCCATAGCAGTAGAAGGAGCAGACGTTGGGGATTCCATAATGATAAGGGTCAGGAAGATCAACGTCCTTTCGCTTGCCACGACGTCGGGTACCGATGTGCCTCAGGAAGGGCATTTCGTGGGCGATCCCTTTGTTGCCAAAAAATGTCCCTCTTGCGGCACGATAAATCCCGAGACATACGTCGAGGGCGTTGGCGAAGACGCCATACGTTGCAAGAAATGCGGAGCTCCCGTACATCCGTTCCTTTATGGCAACACTTATACAATACTCATGGATGACGAAAGGAAAGTTGGAGTGACAGTCCCACCGCAGGTCGCGAGGGAAATAGCCTGTGATGCAGCTCATTTTAGCGCACTGCCGCCTGAGTCTAAACAATACTCGGCCAACTTAATGGCAAGGGGAGACCTTCCTGGTCTTATAGCTCCTCTGCGCCCAATGGTTGGAAACCTTGGGACTTGTCCTGCCGTAGCGATGCCATCTTCTCATAACGCAGGTGATTTTGGAAGCTTTCTCGTGGGTGCGCCCCATGAATATGGCCTTACCGAAGAACAGCTGCGACTTCGTACCGATGGGCACATGGACATAAACGAAGTCGTAGAAGGTTCCGTCGTGATTGCTCCTGTAAAGGTCAAAGGTGGCGGAGTATACGTCGGTGATGTCCACGCCATGATGGGAGATGGGGAGATAGCCGGGCATACCACTGATGTCACAGCTGAGGTGATACTGGAGGTAAAAGTATTAAAGGGCCTTTCTCTGGACGGTCCTATCGTCTTACCCAGGGCTTGCGATCTTCCGGCTATAGTTGCAGGGCGAAGCGAAGAAATATTGAATAGGGCAAGGCGAATTGCAAGCCTTTATGGTTTCGAGGTGGAGGACGAAGCTCTTCCAATACAAATGGTAGGGAGCGGTAAAAACCTTAACGAGGCTTGTGACAATGGCCTAAAGAGATTATCTGAGTTGACGGGGTTATCGCTGGATGAGGTCAAAAACAGGTGCACGATCACCGGACAGGTGGAAATTGGAAGGCTTCCGGGGGTCGTCCACGTTTCCATGCTCGTTCCTCGAAAGATACTCGAAAAAGTTGGCCTGTGGAATGTCGTAGCTTCACAATATGACTACGCATGCCAAAGGGCTTGAGATTAATATCCCCAGCCAATACATTTAGCGCTGACGATCTTTGTTGACGTTTTTGTGAGCTCGTGGTATCTTTCTAGAGCGTCGGTCATTGCCGGCACTATGCGGGGAGCAGTGATACATAGGTGCAGGATCGCAGTGTAGATGAGAGCTTTATGAGGATTGCCCTCCAGGAGGCAAATAAGGCCTTCGACGAAGGGGAAATCCCAGTGGGTGCCGTGATAGTGCTTAACGATACGGTAATTGCTAGTGCCCATAATACCAAGGAGCGTAATGGCGATCCAACTGCTCATGCTGAAATTAACGTGATCAGGGCTGCATCTTTGAAGCTGACCAAGGAAGAGTTTGCTCGATGCACATTATACGTAACGCTTGAACCCTGCGTAATGTGTGCCGGCGCTGTCCTGCAGGCCAGGGTTGAAAGGATCGTTTTTGGTACCCTAGATCCTAGGGCAGGTGCATGTTGGTCTCTTTATAGAATACCAGAGGATAAAAGGCTTCCCTGGCGCTGCAAGATACAAGGCGGAGTGCTTGCTGTAGAATGCAAGAAGATCTTGGATGACTTTTTTCGGTTGCTACGTGGCGGATGGAGAGGTGGCCGAGCGGTCGAAGGCGGTCGACTCGAAATCGACTAGGCGGTGATGAGCCGTCTCGTGGGTTCAAATCCCACCCTCTCCGCCAAATGATATAAATTATGCTACAATTGACGTGTAAGGGTGGTTCAATTTGCATGAGGAGAGGTGGCCGAGCGGTCGAAGGCGCTCGCCTGGAGAGCGAGTAAGCGGCTACAAAACCGCTTCGTGGGTTCAAATCCCACCCTCTCCGCCAATTTTTTGGGGTCAAGTTGCGGTCCTCTGTAGGCTCAGTTCCATGCGGCGATGTCCTGTGAAACCCGCCAGGCCCGGAAGGGAGCAACGGTAAGCAGTGTACATCGGGTGCCATGGAAAAGCTGGGTCGAAAGAGGGCCGCATTTTTATTTTCCAATAAACGAGGGCGTATTTTATTTGCGCTCATATCATTTTGTTGCCTGAGGTGCTGAATCTATGAGTGCGCTTATGAGCTTCTCCAGTTGCCCTATATTTTCTTCGGTGTTGGTGTTCTCTCTTATGCATTTATAGAGGTTGTTTTTTACTATCTCCACGCACGCCTGTTGCATGGCGTTTCTTGCTGCCGTCAGCTGAGTCAGCACTTCCACGCAGGGTTTTTCCTCTATGATCATTCGCTGTATTCCCCTGAGTTGTCCTTCTATCCTCTTGAGCCTGTTCAGTACGGCCTTACGTTCGGCGGGTAATTCTTCTATATTATTTTCGGCGGGCCTTTTTGCCATTTATAATGCCTCCTTTATTAATGTGATACATTCTTAAAAATACCATTTTATTCACATTTTAACAATAATAACCTTGATGGTCAATTGGGTTATATGCTATACTTCCCATTGGCTTCTACAAAGCACACGGTTGGACGGCGTCGGGGTGCCCTTTGGGTTCCGAAGCCGGATGATGGCCGTGGAAGAATAAAACCGTGGGAGGGATTAGCGTGTCTGTAGTTTCCATGAAGCAACTTTTGGAATGCGGAGTCCACTTTGGGCATCAGACTCGAAGATGGGATCCGAAGATGAAGCCCTATATCTTCGCGGAACGCAACGGTATCTACATAATTGACCTGCAGAAGACTGTTAGGGCCATAGAAAGGGCGTATGATTTCTTAAGGGAGGTTTCCAAGGGTGGGGGTACCGTGCTTTTCGTAGGCACTAAGCGCCAGGCCCAGGAGACCATCCAGGAGGAAGCCCAGCGCTGTGGACAATTCTATATCAACCAGAGATGGCTCGGTGGACTTTTAACCAATTTTTCCACCATCTCTAAAAGAGTGCGTCGCATGATCGAACTTCAGGAGATGGAGGAAAAAGGGGAGTTTCTGAAGTACCCCAAAAAGGAAGCCATAAAGCTTCGCAAGGAAAAGGAAAGGCTTGAAAAATATCTGGGTGGCATTAGGGATATGAAGGACGTGCCTGATGCCCTGTTTGTGATCGATCCTCGAAGAGAATACATTGCCGTTGCTGAAGCCAGAAGGCTTTACATCCCGATAATTTCAGTCGTCGACACCAACTGTGATCCGACCCTGATCGATTACCCGATTCCCGGAAACGATGATGCGATAAGGGCTATAAAGTTGATAACTTCCCTAATGGCAGACGCCATCATCGAAGGCCGCCAGGGCGTCGACAGCGTTGCTGCTCCAAAGACAGCTGTCGCCACAGCTTCCGGCGAAGAGGAAGAGCCTTCTGATGAGATAGAAGTGCGGGAGAAGCTGCACGAGGTTTACGGCGAATTCGAAGAAGAACTCGTCGAGGATGAACTTGAAGAGCGTAAAGGCTGGAAGGAGGAATAATCGATGTCCGTTGATACAGAGCTAGTAAAACAGTTACGTGAACGTACGGGTGCAGGTATCCTTGATTGCAAAAAAGCCTTGGAGGAATGCCAAGGCGACATAGAGAAGGCCATAGATTATCTGCGAGAGAAGGGCATTGCAAAGGCCGCCAAGAAGGCCGGAAGGGTTGCATCTGAGGGCCTGATATTCAGCTATATACATATGACTGGAAAAATCGGAACGCTTCTTGAGCTAAACTGCGAGACTGATTTCGTGGCCAGGACCAAGGAATTCCAGACCCTTGGCAAGGAGATAGCGATGCATATAGCTGCTGCTTCTCCTTATTATATTTCACCGGAAGATGTGCCTGCCGAGGATCTGGAGCGGGAAAAGGAGATATATCGCAAGCAAGCTTTGGAGGAAGGTAAGCCTCAGCACATAGTTGACAAGATAGCCGAAGGTCGCATTCAGAAGTTTTATGAGAGCACTTGTTTGCTCGAACAGGCCTGGATAAGGGATCCCGAGAAGAAGATCAAGGATCTCATCACCGAGGCTATCGCGAAATTGGGCGAAAACATAGTGGTAAGAAGGTTTGCCAGATTCGCCATAGGAGAATAGCTTAGTTTTTAAGAGGGGTTGGGTTTTTCCTGGCCCCTCTTTTATTTAATAAATATAAGATATCGGAGGTAGACGTGCTTTGGAGGGCGACAAACTCAAGTATAAGCGCGTATTGCTTAAATTATCGGGCGAGGTATTGGCAGGCACCAGGACATTTGGCATCGATTTCGATGCCGTCTCAAAGATTTGCAGGGAAATACTCGAAGTTGCCCGACATGGAATCCAGATAGCCATGGTTGTAGGGGGAGGAAATATATTTCGCGGTGCTCAAGCCGTTAGCATGGGCATGGACAGGCCCCAGGCGGATTACATGGGAATGCTTGCCACCGTCATAAATGCCCTGGCGCTTCAGGATAACCTGGAGCGTCTAGGGTTGCCTACTCGCGTTCAAACGGCCGTCGTGATGCAGGAAATTGCCGAACCCTTTATAAGAAGACGAGCCTTAAGACACTTGGAAAAGGGGCGCGTGGTGATTTTTGCTGCCGGGACAGGTTCTCCCTATTTTTCTACGGACACCGCCGCTTCGCTTCGTGCCGCCGAGATAGGGGCAGATTGCTTGCTTAAGGCAACCAAGGTGGATGGCATTTACGATAAGGACCCAATGAAGTACGATGACGCAAGAAAGCTCAACTTTATCACGTATCTCGAGGCGCTGAGCAAACAGCTTAAGGTGATGGATGCCACGGCCTTTTCGCTTTGCATGGAGAATTCAATTCCGATTATAGTTTTTGATATACTTCAAGAGGGAAATTTAAGGAAGCTGCTGATAGATGGAGAACCTATCGGCACGCTAGTCTCATCAAAAAGGGGGAATGACGGCTATGGTTGTGGATAGAAAGATTTTGAAGGAAATGCAGGAATCTATGAAGAGGGCCGTTGAACACTTTAGAGCCGAGATGGTAGGCATAAGGGCGGGAAGAGCCCATCCGGCGTTGGTGGAAAACATCAAGGTGGATTACTACGGAGTGCAGACCCCGATCAAACAGATGGGGACCATCTCTATCCCCGAACCGCGACAGATCTTGATATCCCTCTGGGACAAGACGGCCACAAAGGCAGTAGAAAAGGCCATACAGGCATCACAGCTTGGAGTTATGCCCCAAGTGGACGGCGAAAATATCAGAATCACGTTACCGGAGCTGACCAAGGAAAGAAGGGCGGAGCTGCTGCGGATAGTTAAAAAATACGCCGAGGATGCGAGGGTGGCAATACGCAACATAAGACGTGATGTCCTCGATGAATTGAGACGTCAGGAAAAGGAAGGCATCATTAGCGAGGACGAGTTTAAGCGCATCCAAGAGGAGATCCAGGATATAACCGATGAGCATATCGAAATGGTGAACAAGGTGCTCGAGGAAAAAGAGAAAGAAATTATGGAAGGATAATGGTTACGTATCTTTAGCGCGCTTTCTTAATTTATTTTACCAAAAACCAATATGAGCAAGGATACCAAGGTGCTCATATTGGTTTATTTTTTTTAAATGACCAGTGGACAATTACTTGAAAGATAGTATAATGACCTTGTTCTATAGACTTTGAATAAAACCTGAGATAACGGAGGGTTTAGAATGGCTGAAAAGGTGGTAGTCGCCCTTGGCGGCAATGCGATACTTCAAAGCGGGCAAAAGGGAACCTTTGAAGAGCAGATGGAAAATGTTCATGCTACGGCAGTGCAGATAGTAAGGATGCTTGAGGCTGGTTATGAAGTGATCATCACGCACGGCAACGGCCCACAAGTGGGCGCGATCTTAATACAGAATGAAGCCGGCAGCAGCTTGGTGCCGTCCATGCCTATGGACGTGTGCGGGGCCGAAAGCCAGGGCATGATAGGATACATGTTTTGCCAGGCTTTAAGGAATTGTATGCGCGGCAAGAATTTGATCGGATGGGAGCCCTGTTGTGTAGTGACTCAAGTGGAAGTTGATCCGAATGATCCTGCCTTTCTCAAGCCCACAAAGCCTGTTGGTCCTTTCTATACGGCTGAAGAAGCCAAAAAAAGGATGAGCGAAAGGGATGAAGTTTGGATCGAGGATTCCGGTAGAGGGTGGCGCCGAGTAGTCCCCTCACCCGATCCCAAGCGCATAGTAGAGGGTCAGATAATAAAACACCTTTTTGACGAGAGATATTTGGTGATCGCCTGCGGTGGTGGCGGTATTCCCGTCGTCAGACAAAAAGATGGCACTTACCGGGGCGTGGAGGCCGTCATCGATAAGGACCTGGCAGGCGAAAGGCTTGCGCAGGAAGTTGGAGCTGACGTGTTCATGATATTGACGGATGTGCCTAAGGTTGCCATTAACTTCAGGAAGCCTGACGAGAAATGGCTTGATGTCGTTACGCCAGAGGAATTAAGGGCTTACGAGGCCGAAGGCCACTTTAAGGCCGGAAGCATGGGGCCAAAGGTAAAGGCAGCCTTGAGGTTCGTCGAAGGCGGCGGTAAAAGGGCTATCATAGCCAAACTTGACTCCGCCCTTGAGGCCCTGGAGGGTAAATCTGGAACACAGGTAGTTCCGGTTAAAGAAAAAACTTGTGTTATATAAAAAATAGGCTACGGTTAATTAAGAGCTTATAAGATATAAAACCGCGAGAAAGTGGATTTAAAACTTCTCGCGGTTTTATATATATGCATTTGCTATAAGCAGGAGCTAAAAAGATCAAGCTATCGGCGTAGGTTGTAGAAACGCTATTTTATCTCGCTTACCATTTCCTTGAAACGCCTTACCCCTTCCTCAATCTCTTCCATGGAGTTTGCGTAGGAGAACCTCACGAAACCCGGGGCCAGAAAAGCGCTTCCCGGTACTAAGGCTATGTATTTATTCTCCAAAGCCATCTCGCAAAATTTGATATCGTCATCGATGGTTTTGCCTTCGTAGGTCTTCCCTAAGCAATTTCTTATGTCGACAAACACGTAAAAGGCCCCCTTAGGTTCGACGAAGGAGATGTTCGAGACCTCTTTGAGGAGCGCAATCATCTTTTTACGCCTTTCGTCGAAGGCCTTATGCATCCTTTTAACATCTTCCTCAGCTCCCCTTAAGGCTCCAACAGCAGCCCACTGAGATATGGAAGACGCATTTGATGTCAGATGTCCCTGAAAATCTCCAACCTTAGACATGATTTCCTGAGGGCCAAGGGCATATCCTATTCTCCATCCCGTCATGGCGAAGGCCTTGCTGGCTCCGTTGATTATTATCGTACGATCGCGCAGTTCCGGCCTAATTGAAACGATGTTTATATGTTCCAAACCGTCGTAGACCAGCCTTTCGTATATCTCGTCATATATTATCCACAGGTCGTGTTTTATCGCCAGGTCTGCTATGACATTTAAAGTTTCCTTAGGATATATGACGCCAACTGGATTGGAGGGTGTATTGATTATCATGCCACGGGTATGAGAGCTCAGCGAAGCCTCGATCAACGAAGCGGTGGGCAAAAAACCTGATCGTGTGGTATCTATGATAACGGGCTTTCCGTCGCATAATTTAATCTGTTCCACGTAGCTCACCCATGCGGGTGCAAATATCATGACCTCGTCGCCGGGATCTACAAGACATCCAAGCGCCTCATATATGAGCGGCTTAGCGCCTGAACCTATGATGACCTCTTTTGAAAAGTTGTATTTAAGGCCAAAGCGCCTCTCGTAATATTTTGCAACTTCCTCTTTTAGCTCGGGTATTCCCGTTGCTGGTGTGTAGTGGGTTTCTCCTCGCTCCATTGCTTCCCTTGCCGCGTCTAAAGCTGCCCTCGGAGAAGTAAAATCGGGTTCGCCTGCGCCAAAGGATATCACTGGTTTTCCCTCGCGCTTCATCGCCTTGGCCTTTGCGCTGATCGCTAAGGTCGCGGATGGCTCCATGTTCATTGCCCTTGTCGATAACTTCATCGAAACATCCCTCCTGAAATCTCATGCTTTAAATTTATTATAGAGCATTAAAACGGACCACAACAGCTTAACAGGCATTCAGCGGCAAATTTAGCTTGTGGCTCGAGGAAAATACATATCCATGGTAAAATAATTGTACCATTGCACCGGAGACAACGGGAGGCGATATTGATGGATATCAGGTTCGTTACGCGTAATGTTGAGATATCGGACGCATCTAAGGGGTATATGGAGTCGAAGCTGTCAAAGCTGGAGAAGTTCTTCGATCGCATTCTCGACACTCAAGTAGTGGTGAGCTTCACGCGAGGAATGCACGTCGTCGAGATAACATCTAACGTGAACGGAGTCATCATGAGAGGCGAGGATTACGCTCCCGATATCCGCAAGGCCTTTGATAAGGCGCTGAAGAATATTGAGCGCCAGATCAAGCGCCACAAGTCTTATTTGCAGGACAGGGTCCAGTTGAAGACCCACGATATTTCCTTCGGCATAGAGCCGATGGAAGTTTATCCGGAGCAGGAAGAGACGATAATCTTCGAGAGAAGAAAGAGAGTTCCCGTAAAATCCATGACTCCCGAGGAGGCTACGCTGCAGATGAACTTGCTGGGCCACGATTTCTTCGTCTTTAAGAATGCCGATACGGGATTGATAAACGTAGTATACAGGAGAAAAAACGGGGGTTATGGCCTGATCGAGCCCGAGGCATAAATTTTTACACTAAAACTGCTGGTTGAAGTTGAACTTTGCTAAGGGGGCGATCGGCCCCCTTAATTTTGGTATAAAATCGAATTAAGGTGTCCATGATATGCATGAAATGTCCATTGTAGAGGCATTGATGGAACAAATAATGAAAATGGCCGAAGAAGGAAAATGGGAGGCCGTAACTAGGGTGCGGCTAAAAGTTGGGGTTATGCGACAGATCATACCCGATATACTTGAGTTTTGCTTTGAAGTTGCCTCTAAGGGAACGATAATGGAAGGCGCTATACTCGATATAGAAGAGGTGCCTTTAAGCATAAAGTGCGATGAGTGCGGATATGAATGGGACGATAAGGAATTTTTGGGTTTGTGTCCAAAATGCGGTTCAATAGACGTGAACGTCTTAAACGGAATGGAACTGGAGCTGACCAACCTGGAGGTGGAAATTAGAAATGCCGAAGCTTGTGGACGTTAGGAAGTCCGTCATGGCGGCGGACGAAGAGCACGCTTCTTTTATAAGAAGCCTGATGAGACAAAAAGGTATACTGATGATAAATATGATAGGTTCTCCCGGATCTGGCAAGACGACCTTACTCGAAAAGCTATTGCCACAGTTGGACCTTCGATGTGCCGTGATCGAAGGCGATGTAGCTACGTCCAGGGATGCCGAGCGGATAGCTGCCACCGGCACGCCCGTCGTTCAGATAAATACCCAGGGAGGCTGTCATTTAGAGGCTCATCTCGTAAGAAAAGCCCTCCGAGAGATACCCATTGACGACATAGATGTCCTATTTATAGAAAACGTCGGAAATTTGGTGTGTCCAGCTGAATTTGACTTGGGAGAATCGTTTAAGATGGCCATTTCAAGCGTGCCGGAGGGGGACGATAAGCCCCTGAAATATCCATCCCTCTTTCATAAGGCGAAGGCCGTATTGCTTACGAAGATTGACGTGCTGCCCTTCATAAAGTTCGATAAGTCGGCCTTTTGGAGTGACGTCGAAAAGCTCAATCCGAAGGCCGCCAGGTTTGAGCTCGCTGTTCTTGAGGGCAAAGGCTTAGATGAAGTTAGTGTCTCGATAAAGACGTGGTTGAGCGAGGTAAGGGGAAATTAAGTTGCGCGTTGAAGAGATTGTTTCTGGTCTGAATCCGAAGCAGAGGGAAGCCGTTTTATATACGAAAGGCCCTCTATTGGTCTTAGCTGGCGCAGGAAGCGGCAAGACAAGGGTGTTGACCTACAAATTTGCCTACTTGGTTGCCTCAGGGTTGGCACTTCCTTGGCAGATTTTGGCAGTCACCTTCACCAATAAAGCTGCCAAGGAGATGAAGGAAAGGGTCCAAAGTTTATTGGGTTCAAGCATCAAAAATTTGCAGATCTCGACGTTTCATTCATATGGAGTAGAGATGCTTTATCGTTACGCCAAGGAGGCCAACGAAGCAGGCATAAAGGTGCCCTTTACCGTCTTCGACAAGGGTGACGCTCAAAAGGTCATAGAAAAGTTGATGAAGGACTTCAACATCGACAAAAAGCGCTTTGAGGTCTCCTTCATGGTCGATATGATCTCTAGGGCAAAGGCCAGCGCCGATCCGAAGACGCTTTCGCCGGGCTTTGGACTTGAGGCTAGGTGGAAGGAATTTTATGATGCATATAATGAAGAACTGAAGAAACAGGGAGCAGTTGATTTCGACGATTTGCTTCTTCTGCCGCTACATCTGCTCAGCGTAAATGAAAAGGTGATCTCCAAGGAGCGCGATCGCTTTAAGTGGGTGCTGGTAGATGAATATCAGGACGTAAATACTCCGCAGTACAGGTTGATACAGATGTTGGCCAAATCGGGCAACATAATGGTCGTAGGAGATCCTGACCAATCCATTTACGGCTGGCGCGGTGCGGACATGTCGATAATCATGAACTTCGAGCGCGATTTCCCAGGAGCCAGGGTCATCACTCTAGACCAAAATTACAGATCTACGGGCATGATATTGGATGCCGCGAACGCGGTGATCAAGCACAACATCGAAAGGAGACCTAAGGAGCTGTGGACCGCAAATCAACGCGGTACCCCTGTGTCAGTCTACCTGGCGGGCAACGACCGTCAGGAGGCGCAATTTATCGCCGACGAGATTAGAAGGCTGTGTCAGTCGGGATATTCTTACGACGACATGGCCATCCTTTACAGGATAAACGCGATGAGCCGAAGCTACGAGCAGGATCTCATGACCCGGGGCATCCCCTATAAAATCGTGAGGGGCGTATCCTTCTACGAAAGAAGGGAAGTTAAGGACGTATTGTCCTACATGAGGTTGGCAGTCAACCCCTTAGACGGTGCCGCGCTCAACAGGATTGGAAACGTGCCGCCTCGCGGTTTGGGCCCAAAGAGCTTACAGGCATTGGGAAATTGGATCGCAAGTATATTCAGCAAATTCGAAAATCCCCTGGATCTCTGGCAGTGGCTTGTCCAGGCAGAAGATCTGCCTCTTAAAGGAAAGGCGAAGGCAGGAGCTAAGGAAATTGCCGGCTACATGATCCAAATTTTGTCGCGCAGCGATGACGTAAGGGATGTCATTTCCTTTATAGTGGAAGAGACGGGTTACGGCACATATTTGAGAGAGGAATACCCTGACGATTGGGAATCCAGGATGGAAAACATATATGAGCTGCTTTCGGTCAACGCGGAAGGCGGTGATTTGGCCAAGTTTCTGTCCATGGTCACCCTTTATTCCGACGCCGATGTAGAAGATGGCGGTGGAAACAGGGTCAATTTGCTTACGCTTCATGCTGCCAAAGGGCTTGAGTTTCCTATAGTCTTTTTGGTGGGGATGGAGGAGGGTATCTTTCCGCACGCAAGGGCAAAGACGGAGGAGTCGCAGCTTGAAGAGGAAAGAAGGCTGTGCTATGTGGGGATGACTCGCGCCATGGAAAAGCTGTACCTGACCGGTGCGCAAAGAAGGATGTTATTCGGCAATGTGCAGTACAATGCCTTTTCAAGGTTTTTGGAAGAGATCCCCGATAGGTATAAGGTAGTTTACGATGCGAGCTTGGAAGAAGAGGTGCCTGCAGATGTTGGTCATAGGTCTAACAGGAGATATTGGAGCTGGTAAAAGCACTGTATGCAGTTTACTGCAACAGATGGGGGCCGTCGTTGTAGAGGCTGACAGGATAGTTAGGCAGATCTGGTTAAGGCCGGAGATAATAGAAGCGGCGCGCAAGCGCTGGGGAAACGACATCTTAGACAGCGAAGGCCGCATCGTTGCTAGCGAAGTTGCCTCTAAAGGATTTTGCAACGAGGCCGAATACAGGTGGATGTGTGACCTGATACATCCTCTGGTCATGGCGGAGATGGAAAGATCGTTGCTCCAAGGCGGTGAAGGTCTCAAGGTCTTTGAGATTCCATTGCTTTTCGAGGTCGGAAGGCCCGATTGGATAGATTTCGCGATCTACGTAACGGCACCCAAGGACGTTAGGGCAAGGAGAAATGCGATGAGAGGCCTTGACGAGGAAGCCATTGCCGCTAGGGAAAGATGGCTTTTGCCCGCAGAAGAGAAGAAAAAGATGTCCGATTGGGTCATAGAAAACGGCGGAGACCTAAAAGCGCTTCGAGAAGAGGTCGAAAGACTGGGTGAGCTTTTGCTAAAAATTGCCTACCCAATGCTGGTCTCCGTGACCTGCGGCAGTGAAAGTGAAGCCCAGGACATAGCCAGAACATGTGTCGAAAAAAGGCTGGCCGCGTGCGTCAATATTGTTCCCGTAAGGAGCATCTACTCATGGCATGGAGACATAGAAGATGAGGGAGAATGGAAAGCCGAGCTAAAGACCCTTCGATGTAAGCTGTATCAGTTGAAAAAGGAGATATTAAGCAGACACAGCTATGACACTCCGGTCATACTTGCTCATTCCTTGACCTGGGTTAACCCAAAGGCGTTGTTGTGGCTTAGGGAGGTTTTGGATATTTGAAGGTAATTACTACTCATATCGGGGCCGACTTCGACTCTCTTGCCAGCATGGTTGCCGCCACTAAGCTGTATCCTGGGGCTGTCGCGTGTTTTTCAGGTTCGGCCTCAAGGAACGTTAGGGATTTTCTGAAACGATACCCGAGCAGATATAACGTGTTGACGCCACGCAAGGTTAAGATGGACGAAGTCACGACATTGATAGTCGTGGATACACGTTCTATTTCGCGCATAGGTCCCTTTGCCTCTCTTGTAGGCAAAAAGGACGTAGTTATTCACGTCTATGACCATCATCCGGGGACCGTGCTCGACGAACTGCCCGCTTCCTACAGCAGAATAGAGACGCTTGGGGCATGTACCACATTGCTCGTCGAGGTTATCCTCGAGAAAGGCATAGCCATTTCTCCACACGAAGCGACGCTATTTGCCATGGGCATATACGAGGATTCCGGAGCCCTTACCTTTGGGGGTACCTGCAGAAAGGATTACGAGACCATCGCAACATTGAAGGAATTGGGAGCGGACCTTACGCAGATTCCCATATTTGTCGAGCAATCCCTCACTCCCGCGGAAAGGCAGCTCTTGAACGATCTCATAGACAATTCATGGGAGAGGTACATCAACGGAGCTAAAGTGGTGCTGTCGGCATTGAATGCAAGCCGATACGTTGAAGGTTTATCGCTTTTTGTGCATCGCTTGCGCGATTACTTCGATGCGGACGTGGCTGTGGCCGCCGTTTCAATGGGTCAAAAGACTTACATTGTGGCAAGGAGCAGAGAAGAGATACTGAACGTGGCGGATTTTTTGGCATGGTGGGGTGGAGGTGGACACCCTCAGGCTGCAGCTGTAACGCTTGAACGTATAGATCCTTACGCTTTGATCAAGGATATTGAGAAAAAGCTGGCCCACGATATAAGACCACTGCTGACCGTATCAAGCGTCATGACAAGCCCCGTCATGGCCATAGCCCCAGAGCTTCAAGTTGACGAGGCCTATAAACTCATGATTCGTTACGGGCATTCGGGGCTACCCATTGTCCAGGATGGCAACTTGATTGGCATCATAACCCGAAAAGATTTGGACAAGGCACACCTTCACGGATTTGGAGGTGCCCAGGTACGGGAGTTTATGACTGAGGGAGTCATTACAGTGCATCCCGATGCTTCGATCTCAGAAGCTCACAGATTGATGGTCTTTCACAACATAGGACGCCTGCCGGTCAAGGAAAATGGCTCACTCGTTGGCATCGTGACCAGGACCGATATGCTGAGGGCTCTTTATCCCATATCCATCCCCGTCGAGGAGAGATCCTTGGGGAGCGTACTGCCTTGGACGGAAGATGTATCGCAGCTTATGGCGCAAAGGCTTTCTCCATGGATAACACAAACCCTCAGGCGTTTGGGCAGGAGAGCCGAGGAGATGTCTCTTAAGGCATACGTTGTCGGCGGTTTCGTCAGGGACTTGCTTTTGGGGAAGGAAAATCAAGACCTTGACATAGTGATCGAAGGTGACGCTTTAGCTTTCATCAAGTCATGGGAAACTGACGGTTGCAAGGTGGCCGTACATGAGCGCTACAAGACGGGTACGATAGTATTTCCGGGCGACAAGAAGGTTGACGTGGCCACGGCGAGGAGGGAGTTTTACGAGTATCCCGTTGCCCTTCCCAAAGTTGCGGGAGACAGTCTCAAGCATGACCTTTATAGGAGGGACTTCACCGTAAACTCAATGGCCATATCCATAAACAGGACGTCATGGGGCACTTTGATCGACTACTTTGGCGGACGACGTGACCTCCAAAGTAGACAACTGCGCGTTTTACACAATCTGAGCTTCGTGGAAGATCCTACCAGGGTATTGAGGGGGCTTCGTCTCAAACAAAGGCTTGGTTTTGAGTTCGAGGACAACACCTTCAGATTGATCAAAAGCGCCGTTAAAGGCGGATTGCTTGGACTTCTTTCCGGCACTCGGGTTAAAAACGAGCTAAAGTTGATCTTTATGGAAGAAAAAGTTTATCCAATAGTACTTGAGATGGTGCGTTTAAACATATTCGAGGCGTTATTTTCGGGGATCAAGGTCGACCGAAATTGCATCAGGATAGTTCGAAGGTTGTCGTTTTTTTTAAGGCGGCTTCGCTATGATCTGCCAGATATAGAAGAAGATGTTTGGCTTGCTTTTTTGGCGGCCGTAATTTTTTCGTCGGCCGATTGGGTGCAACACGCTACCTTGGATAAGCTTCATTTGTCCAAATCAAACAGGGAGATCGTAGAAAAGGCCTTGGATGATCTTGGCACGGCAGAAAACGCCATTGGCGGAAAGGGCATGAGAAGCTACGAGGAGATTTACCTGTTTTTGCGGGACGCTCCTTACGTGACTGCCCTTTTTTGGGCTGCCGCTACGCAGCAGTGGCGCGTAAGAAGGAGGATATTGCTTTATTTGACGAGGCTGCATAGGGTTAATCCTATACTAATGGGGAGGGATCTGGTAGAGTTAGGCTACCCGAAGGGTCCCTTGATCGGGAAAATACTGGAGGAATTGCTGCTGGCTCGTCTTAGAGGTGAAGTCGAGACGAGGGAAGACGAGATCAAGTGGGTAAAGAGCAATTACCCTCTTTATGTTTTGAAGAAAGGATAGGGATGTAATGGGATTTCCAAGTTGGGCAGATATACTACTGAGCTTGCCGGCCGTGCTTTGGGCTATTACATTTCATGAGTTTTGTCACGGTTACGTGGCTTACAAGCTGGGAGACGATACTCCCTTGAAATCAGGACGGCTTACGCTCAATCCACTTGCGCACCTGGATCCGATTGGGGCGTTGATGCTTTTGATATTCAGGTTCGGATGGGCAAAGCCCGTGCCGATTAGCACTAGAAATTTCAAGAACCCGCGGAGAGACCTTGTCTTGGTGTCCCTTGCAGGGGCAGCGGGCAACCTTATTACGGCCATAGTCTGTGCGCTAATTGTGAGGTTTTTCCCTTCCGTGTTCTTGACGAACTTCGCTCTTTCGAGGTTCGCGTTACTCATGATCATGATAAACGTTGGTTTGGCGGTATTTAACCTCATACCCATACCACCCCTGGACGGTTCCAGGATCCTTTATGTCATCTTGCCACCTAAGGCCATGAATGCATATTTTTTCTTGGAGCGGTACGGCATGTTGATAATACTCCTTTTGGTTTTGTTGGGAGTCATCCAAGTTATCATGACGCCTGTGATCATGGCCATATTTCAGATCATGCTATAATGAATGACAAGTTTTACAAGAGAGGTCTTTGGTAAATGAGGATATTGGTGACTAATGACGACGGCGTCCTTTCTCCCGGCATAATTACCTTGGCTACCTTCCTAAAGAAAGAAGGACATGAGGTGTTGGTCGTGGCTCCCGAAAGACAGCATAGCAGCGTAGGACACGCAATAACACTTCATCGTCCCTTGAGGCTATGGCAAGTCAGTAACGGGCCTTATCCGGTCGGGGTAACGGTCTATGCCTGTAACGGCACGCCTTCAGATAGCGTTGTCCTGGGCCTTGAGGAGTTAGATCCCTCCGTTGAACTGGTATGTTCCGGCATAAATATAGGTCCAAACTTAGGTGATGACCTAACCTATTCAGGGACGGTTTCGGCAGCAATGGAGGGAGTTGTACTTGGACGTCCGTCGGTAGCCTTTTCCTTGGACTGCGAAGATGAGACGAGCGCACACTTTGAAGCTGCAGGCGTCGTTGCGGCCAAGTTGGTGAGATGGATCGAGGGTCATCCGTTGGAGAAAGGGTTGCTTTTGAACGTAAACGTCCCAAACAAGGAGACGGGTATGCTAGCAGGTTTTAAAGTTACTAAGAAGGGCCTAAGGATATACGAGGGCAAAGTCACAAAGTTGCGGGACCCTCACGGAAGGGTGTTTTATTGGATAGCAGGAAAACCGACAGATCAGCTTATTGAGGGCACCGACGTCTGGGCGGTGGCCAATGGCTACGTATCGATAACGCCGGTACATTTGGATATGACCCATTATCCTTCTTTAAGAAAGTTAAAAAATGAAGGTTTAGAGGAAGTGAGGCTGTAAATGCCTTGGAAGGAATTACCGCATACGGCTGATGCCGGGTTGGAGATAGAGGCCGACTCGGCTGAAGGATTAGTCTTGGAGTCGGCGAAGGCGTTGTATTCCTTTATGTTTGGCGAATTTTCCGACTTAAAGCCCGACCAGGAAGATACCATAAAGATCGAATCTTTAGATTTGCTGGAGCTTTTCGTTTCCTGGCTTAATGAACTTCTTTATATATACGACGTCAGGGAAAGAATATTTTATCCGAGAGACGTGAGCATAGACCTGCAAGGCATGAGGTTAAGCGTCAATGGAAATTTATGTATTCCACCTAAACCGGTCAGGGCCATAAAGGCTGTTACATACGGTAGTGCAGAGATAACGACCAAGCCGACGTGGAGGTTTCGGGTATATCTCGACCTTTGAGGGGGAGGAAAGAATCATGGCGTTAAAACAGTTGGACCACGTCAGATGGTTACTGGACAAGGATTTCAAGGCCGGGATGAGAGTTACAGGGTTGATATATGGTGACTCGTATATAATCCAGAACTTGGAAAAGGAAGGCGCCTTGGAGCAGATCGCAAATGTTGCCTGCTTGCCTGGCATATTGAAACACAGCTATGCAATGCCCGATGTCCATTGGGGGTACGGTTTTCCCATAGGCGGGGTTGCTGCCTTTTCCATGGATGACGGAATCATTTCGCCTGGAGGAGTAGGCTACGACATATCTTGTGGCGTTAGGGTGATGCTCACCTTCCTGGATCAGGACGAGGTGAAACCCCATATCGATGAGCTTACTGCGGCTATATTCACCAAGGTTCCATGCGGCGTAGGCTCTAAGGGTGCCATAAAGATAGGGGAATCTGATTTGCTTGATGTGCTTGCAAACGGTGCCCTTTGGGCAGTAAAGAAAGGATATGGAACTAAGGAAGACCTAGAATGCATCGAAGAGAGTGGCAGGCTCCCGCACGCTAACGCCTCTTACGTCTCCAAAAAAGCGCTTGAAAGGGGCAAGCCTCAACTTGGGACGTTGGGAAGTGGCAATCATTTCCTTGAGATACAAGTGATAGATGAGATTTACGACGAAAACGTAGCAAGGCGATTTGGTCTAAACCTAGGACAAGTCACCGTGATGATACACTGTGGAAGCCGCGGGTTGGGCCATCAGGTGTGTGATGACTATATCAAGGTCATGCTTAGGGCCATGACCAAGTACGGCATAAAGGTTCCGGATCGGCAGTTGTGCTGTGCACCCTTGAAGTCGCAAGAAGCACGTGAATATCTTGGGGCTATGCAGGCAGCGGCAAATTACGCGCTGGCAAACAGGGAGATTATCGGCCATATGGTAAGGGATGTGTTCTTGAGGTTTTTCCCAAAGGCGGAGTTGAAGCTCCTTTATGACGTCAGTCACAATATGGCCCATATAGAAAAACACGAGCTGGACGGAGTAATTATGGACGTATGCGTCCACAGGAAGGGCGCCACAAGGGCGTTTCCTCCCGATCACCCATCGTTGCCCGAAAAGTATCGCCCTGTAGGACAGCCCGTGATAATACCCGGGAGCATGGGCACAGAAAGCTACATTCTCGTGGGCACCAAACGGGGCATGGAGGAATGTTTTGCCTCGACCTGTCATGGCGCAGGAAGGGTCTTGAGCAGAAAGGCTGCGATGAAGTCCGAGGATGCGGATACGGTTTTAAAACGGCTTGAACAGAAGGGCATAAAGGTCATGGCCGACCAAATGGGCACAATCAGGGAAGAAATACCTGAGGCCTATAAGGACGTCTCTCGCGTGGTGGATGTCGTGGAGAAAGCAGGAATTAGCAGAAAAGTCGCACGTTTGCGCCCGCTGGCCGTCATCAAGGGGTAAGCAAAGTTGCAAGGCCAAAAGCAATTGCTTTTGGCCTTGCAACTTTTTTTGATGTTTTACCGAGGGTTGGGATTTTGCTTTCCTGTAATGTCGTCTACCTTGATTTTCCATACTAACACACGGTCCAACATGGGCTTTGGAAGCTCGAAATCCCCTTGGACGAAGGTTTCAGCGAAGGTGGTCAGCGCTTTTCTTTTTTCGGTTTCGTCTTCGACGAATGAAACGATCCCTGAGCCTATCACGCTGCGATAATGTGTCGTCCAATCGCAAGGCCTTGGTCCCTCGATAATCTTCCATTCGGGAACTACGCAAAAAGAAACTCTAGGGTTTTCTCTGACAATATCGACCTTTTTGCCCTCCAGGGCTGAGTGAAGGTAAAGAAAGCCGTCTTTCCATGCATAATGCATAGGTACGATGTACGGTTCATTATTCCTACAGAGCGACAAAAAGCAAACCTTACCTTCCTCTAAAACTTCCTCTATCCATTTTTGGTCCGTTATTTCGCGGTCCTTCCTCCTCATGGCAGTTCGCCTTCTTACCAGACAGCAATATGTCCGTCAGTTCGAGGTTCTGTGGCACAGCAGTACGAACCATGTTCCGTCTTCCATATTATCTGCCCTCTACCAAAGGAATGATGTTCCAGCTCTAACTTCACGTCATGTCCCATTCGAGATAAAGCCGCCGCGATGTTTTCGGGTGTTCCGTATTCCACCGAGACAACGTTGTCCTTTATCCACTGCCAGCGCGGGGCGTCTAATGCCTCCTGCGGGTTCAAATGAAAATCGAGCAAGTTAGACAGGACTTGCACGTGAGCCTGGGGTTGCATATAGCCTCCCATAATTCCGAAAGGACCTACGGGTGAACCGTCCCTTGTTAAGAATCCCGGAATGATCGTATGATAAGGACGTTTACCGGGCGCCAAGGCGTTCGGGTGTCTCGGATCCATCACGAAACAATGGCCCCTGTTGTGTAGGGCAATTCCTGTCCCGGGTACCACCAGCCCCGATCCGAAGCCCATGTAGTTGCTCTGGATGTAGGATACCATGTTGCCCTCTTCGTCTGCTGTGGCCAGATAAACCGTGTTGCTTCCAGGAACGACGCCAGGGTTGTAAACTTTTGCCCTTTCGCCTATCTCAGAACTTCTTTTTCTGCTGTAGTTCTCGGAAAGCATTTCCTCTATGGGCGTCTTAAAGTATTTGGGATCTCCTATGAGTGACAAACCATCGGCAAAAGCCAACTTTATCGCCTCTATTTGAAGATGGTACGATCTTGGATCTTCTTTGTCGGTCATCTCGAAGTTTTTGAGTATATTAAGGGCAACGAGTGCCACAAGCCCCTGTCCATTGGGGGGGAGCTCCCATACTTCCATTCCTCTATAGTTGATGTGCAGCGGCTCTACCCATTCAGGCTTAAAAGCTTCAAGGTCGCTTAGCTCAAAAAATCCCCCGGTTTGCCTAGAGAAATTAACTATTTTTTCCGCAAGCGTACCCCTATAGAATGACTCCGCCTGAGTCTGTCCAATTTCCCGTAAGGTGTCGGCCATGGCCTCACACTTCCATAGCTCTCCAGGGATTGGGGCACGTCCCTTTGGAGCAAATGTATCAAACCAATGCTTGAATATTTCGTCTTTGGCGACCCTCTTGTACCACTCAAAGCGCCTTCCCCAGTTTTCCGCAAGCTCGGGAGATATGGGATAACCCTCGGAGGCATATCGAATGGCAGGCTTCAACACTTCGCTCAAGGGCAATTTGCCGAAACGCCTTATCAGGGATGCCCATGCCGCCGGAATGCCCGGCACGGTCACAGGCGGCCAACCAACAGGAGGAATCTCTTTGTATCCCTTGTCTTTCAGCGCCTCGATAGAGATGTTTTGAGGTGCAGGCCCGCTGGAATTGAGGCCGTAAAGTCTTCCGTCGACGCAGACCATGCAAAAGGCATCTCCTCCTATGCCGTTAGAGGCCGGCTCAACGACGGTCAAACATGCAGCAGTGGCCACAGCCGCATCGACGGCGTTGCCGCCTTTCTTTAAAATTTCAAGTCCTGCCTCTGCAGCTAAAGGTTGTCCTGTTGCTACAACTCCTTTTTTGGCGAAGACCAAATTTCTCCTCGAGGGGTAGCGATGGGAGTAGGGGTTAAAAGTCATTAATATTCACCTCTTTAGAAATTTTTATGACAGCTCGAACTCATAACTAGTGCAAGAAATTAGTACATATGCCTGCTATTACGATAGATAGCGTTGTAACCGATGCAAAACCTGCTATTACATATGCAGGCATTATCTTCTTTAATAAATATTATCTTTCTTTCCTTACTTAAGGACTTAAGCTAAAAATAATGGTGTGTTGCATATGGTATGTCATGCTGCGTATATTAACATGTATT
>ERZ795062.473-NODE-473-length-33591-cov-18.814080_pt1 | contig 33591 bp, 31 predicted proteins | sample MGYA00375146_ERZ795062 | MGnify/ENA primary metagenome ERZ795062 (study PRJEB30191, sample SAMN05720281) | activated sludge metagenome | isolation source: Anaerobic digester | place: USA | collected 2015-07-16 ...
CGGCATCGACCAGTACATCGGCGGCATCGAGCACGCCATCCTGCACCTGCTCTATTCGCGCTTCTGGACCAAGCTGATGCGCGACCTCGGGCTGTTTGGCGAGCACGCGTTGAACGAGCCTTTCGCCCGGCTGTTGACGCAGGGCATGGTCGTCGCTCCGACCTTCTTCCGCGAGGACAGCCAGGGCAAGAAGCAGTGGCTCAACCCGGCCGACGTCGATGCCGTCCATGACGAACGAGGCCGTGCCAGCGGGGCGACGCTGCGCGCCGATGGATTGCCGGTCGTCGTCGGGGGCATCGAGAAGATGTCGAAGTCGAAGAACAACGGCGTCGACCCGCAGGCGCTGATCGACCAGTATGGGGCCGACACGGCGCGCCTGTTCATCATGTTCGCCAGCCCGCCCGACCAGTCGCTCGAATGGTCGGACGCTGGCGTCGAGGGCGCTTTCCGCTTCCTCAAACGACTGTGGCGAATCGTCTACGAGCATGTCTCGGCGGGGCCTGTCGCGGCCGCCCCGGCAGCGGATTTGTCCGGCGAACTGAAAGCCTTGCGCCGGCAGTTGCATCAGACGATCGGCAAGGTCGCCGACGATTATGGCCGCCGCAAGCAGTTCAATACCGCGATCGCGGCGGTGATGGAACTGCTCAACGCCTATGGCCGGATCGCCGACGACTCGCCTGCCGCGCGCGCGGTCCGGCAGGAAGCGCTCGAAGCGGTGACGCTGATGCTCAGCCCGATCGTCCCGCATGTCTGCGAGGCACTGTACGCGGCCCTCAGACCCGGTCTCACTGCCAGCCAGGAGGCGTTCCCGGAGGTCGACGCCGGCGCGCTGGTGCAGGATGAAATCGAACTGGTGCTGCAGATCAACGGCAAGCTGCGCGGCAGCCTGCGCGTGCCGGCTGGTGCCGATCGGGCGGCCATCGAGAGTGCTGCGCTGGCCTGCGAAGTGGCGCGCAAGCATCTGGCCGGTGCCGCTCCGAAGAAACTGGTGGTCGTTCCCGGCCGTCTGGTCAACATCGTTGCCTGACGCGCAGCGCCAGCCCATCAAGACTTCGAGGACGATCACCATGCGTGCAGCGCTACCGTCTGCCTGGCTTGCCGTCGTGCTCGCGCTGCTTGCCGGTTGCGGCTTTCAGTTGCGCGGCGCCTACACCTTGCCTTTCGAAAGCCTGTATCTGTCGATGCCGGAATATTCGGTGATCGGTGCCAGCCTGAAGCGGGCCATTCGTGCCTCGGGGTCGACGCGCCTGGCGTTGACCGCCAGCGACGCACAGGCCACCCTGTTGCCGGGCGCCGAGTATCGTGACCGGGTGATCCTCTCGCTCTCGGGCACCGGCCGGATCAGTGAGCTACGCCTGCGCTATCTTTACAACTACCGGCTCACCGACGACAAGGGTCGAGATCTCGTGCCGCCGGCGACCATCGAACTGGTCCGCGATCTGACCTACGATGATTCCAACGTGCTCGCCAAGCAACAGGAGGAAACCCTGCTCTGGCGGGACATGGAGAACGACCTCGTGCAGCAGTTGATGCGCCGGCTGGCAGCCGCCAGGCCGGTGTATGCCCCCCCCCCGGAAGAAACTCGCCGGTAATGCAGCTCAAGGCGGAACAACTCGCCGCTCATCTCGAACGCGGGCTGCAGCCGGTGTACCTGGTGTATGGCGACGAACCCCTGCTGGTCATCGAAGCGGCCGACGCCATTCGTGCTGCGGCGCGCCGGCAAGGCTTCGACGAGCGCAAAGTGCTCACCGCGATCGCCGGTTTCGACTGGAACGGCCTGTATCACGCCGCCGGCAGCCTGTCGCTCTTCGGTGGTCGTACGCTCATCGATCTGCGTATTCCGACCGGCAAACCGGGACGCGAAGGCGGTGCCGCGCTGCAGGAGTATTGCGCGCGTCCTTCACCCGATTCGCTGTTGCTGGTGAGCATGATCGGTGTCGACTGGCGAGAGGAAAAATCCGCGTGGATGAGTGTCCTGGCCACCGCCGGCGTGGTGGTCAAGTTGCCGACGCCGGGCCTGGGCGAACTGCCGGCCTGGCTTGCCGGCCGTCTGCGCCGCCAGAAGCAGAGCGCGTCCGCCGAGGGTTTGCGCTTCATCGCCGAGCGCGTCGAAGGCAATCTCCTGGCGGCACACCAGGAGATACTGAAGCTGGGCGTGCTGTACCCCGATGGTGAACTGAGTCCGCAGCAGATTCGCGACGCCGTCCTCAACGTCGCCCGTTACGACCTCGACGGCCTGCGCGAAGCGCTGCTCGTCGGTGATGTCGCACGACTGGTGCGCACCATTGACGGACTGCAGCAGGAAGGGGAGGCGCCACTGCTGATCCTCTGGGCGATGGCCGAGGAAGTGCGGGCGCTGGCCCAGATCAGCACCGGGCTGGCCAGGCAACAGCCGCTCGATGCCTTGCTGCGCGACGCGCGTATCTGGGGGGCACGGCAGACGCTGATCAGGCAGGCATTGAAGCGGCTCGACAGGGCGCGGGTCGAACTGGCGCTGGCGCATGCTGCGCGCATCGACCGAATGATCAAGGGGCTGGCCAGCGGTGACGTATGGGACGAGTTCCGGCAACTGGGTCTTCGCCTGGCCGCCGTCTGAAGCCCGTGCCTGCGCGCCGGGTCAGGCGCTGTTGCCCTTTTCCTCGTCACCGGGGGCGACGTCAGGTGCCAGGTGTTCCCAGACGCACTGTTCGGTTTCGGCGCGTACGTCGTTGAGGCCATGGCTGCATTTGGTCTGCACCAGGCACTCACCCGCGCAATCCTCGGCGACCACCACCACGCGAAGTTCGGGATCGACCGTTCGTTCACCGTCCCAGTAGCTGCAGGTTGCGCAGACTTTCACTTCGGCGGGCAGAATCAGTTTTTTCTTCATGGTCGGTGGCGGCGGAAAATTGCGATAAGCCTCAGAGTGTATTCCTTTCCGGGGGTTCCGTTGACGCTTGCGCACCGTCGATGGCTATAATCGCACTGTCGGTAATACAGGGAACCTCATGAACATCGAGCAGTACATGCAGCGCGTCGGCAGGCAGGCCCGCGAAGCCTCGCGGCAGATGGCCCGCGCCGACAGCCAGGAGAAGAACGCTGCGCTGCGGGCCATCGCCGCGGCCATCCGGCGGGAGTGTGACACCCTGGTCGCCGCCAATCGGGAGGATCTGGCGGCGGCCCATGCGGCCGGTCTGGAGCCGGCGCTGCTCGACCGCCTGACGCTTTCGGCGCAGGGTGTTGCGGCGATGGCCGAGGGCGTCGAGCAGGTCGCGGCGCTGCCCGATCCGGTGGGTGAGATCAGTGACCTGAAGTTCCGACCGAGTGGCATTCAGGTGGGCAGGATGCGCGTGCCGCTGGGCGTCATCGGGATCATCTACGAGGCGCGTCCGAACGTCACCGCCGACGCCGCGGCCCTGTGCCTGAAGTCGGGCAATGCGTCGATTCTGCGCGGCGGCTCGGAAGCGATTCGCTGCAACCAGGCCATTGCCGCACTGGTACAGGAAGGACTGGCCAGCGCCGGGCTGCCGGCGACCGCCGTGCAGGTGATCGAAACCACCGACCGCGGCGCGGTCGGCCACCTGATCAGGATGCGCGAGTTTGTCGATGTGATCGTTCCGCGCGGCGGCAAGGGACTGATCTCGCGCCTGCTCGCCGAGGCGCGCGTGCCGATGATCCAGCACCTCGACGGCAACTGTCATGTTTACCTCGATGATGATGCCGACCCTGAAAAAGCGCTGCAGATCGTCGAGAACGCCAAGACCCAGCGTTATGGCACCTGCAATACCGCCGAGTCGCTGTTGCTCGCGCGCACCGTGGTGCCTCGCCTGTTGCCGGTGATCGCGGCCATGCTGACCCGGAAGGGCGTCGAGATTCGCGGCTGTCCGGAAACCCTGGACCGTGTCAGGGAGGCGCGGCCGGCCAGCGAGGAAGACTACGCCAGCGAATTTCTGGCGCCGATCATTTCGGTCAAGGTGGTGGACGGGCTCGGCGAGGCGATCGAGCACATCAACGCCTACGGTTCGCACCATACGGACGCCATCGTCACCGAAAACTATACTTCGGCGATGCGCTTTTTGCGCGAAGTCGATTCGGCGTCGGTGATGGTCAACGCCTCGACGCGCTTCGCTGATGGTTTCGAGTACGGACTCGGTGCCGAAATCGGCATTTCGACCGACAAGATTCACGCGCGTGGCCCGGTCGGTCTTGAAGGGCTGACCAGCCAGAAATGGATCGTTCTCGGCAACGGCGAGGTCCGTGCCTAGCCGCAGTCGATCGGTCGGCAGCGCCGGCCGACCGTAGCGCTGCAGTGGCAGGCGGAGGCCACTGCAGGTTTGCCCAGACCCGCCGAAGCAGGCACACCCCTAAAGGAGACTCGATGAAACATCTGTTGCTGGCGGTCGCTGCCGCCGTGTCGTTCCATCTCGCGGCTGCCGTCGAAGTCGGCGGCGTCAAGTTCGACGACAAGACCCGCGTGGGTTCCGGCGAATTGCTGGTCAACGGTGCCGGGGTACGCAAGAAGGCTGTCTTCAAGGTCTATGCGATGGCGCTTTACCTGCCGGAGAAACGCACTGACGCCGAGGCCGTGCTGGCGGCCAGGGGCGCCAAGCGGATTTCACTCAGCCTGCTGCGCGACCTCTCGCCGCAGCAGTTCGTCGAGGCGCTGCAGGAAGGCATGACCAGCAATCATTCGGAAGCTGAAATGGCCGGCCTGAAGGAGCGTCTGAAGCAGTTTTCCGACAGCATGCTGGCCGCCGGCGAACCCAAGACCGGTACCGTCGTGCTCATCGACTGGCTGCCGGAGAACGGCACCCGGCTGACGGTCAACGGGCAGGTCAAAGGCAAGGATATCGCCGGCGAGGATTTCTACAAGGCGCTGCTGAAAATCTGGCTCGGCAACAAGCCGGTGCAGGATGATCTGAAGCAGGCGCTGCTCGGCAAGGCCTCCTGACGAGCGGTGCCGCAAAGCGCGCAGCGATGAGCCCGCCCGCCGAGCCGCCATACCAGGTGGTGATCAGTGCCGCCGGATTCAGCCTCGGCGTCTGCTGCGACGAGGAGCAGATCCACGGCATTGCCTTCCTCCTGCCACGGCCGGCGGTCGCTGCGCGCAACGCGCTCGCCGCCGAAGCCGCGAGTCAGCTGGCGGCCTACCTCGCCGACGCTGAATTCGTCCCGGTCTTGCCCCTGCGCCCCGCCGGAACTCCCTTTCAACGCGGCGTCTGGCAGCACATCGCGGCGATTCCGACGCACCAGACGCGCACTTATGGAGAACTCGCCAGGGCGCTGCACAACGCGCCACGGGCAGTCGGCCAGGCGTGCGGTGCGAACCCCTTTCCGGTGATCGTACCCTGCCATCGCGTCGTGGCGACTGGCGGCCTCGGAGGCTTTGCCGGACAAAGGGCGGGTTTTCTGCTCGACGTGAAGCGCTGGTTGCTGGCGCATGAAGGCTGTTGAGATCGATCCGGCTGATCTCGCCGAGATCGATGCCTTCTGCGACACGCTGTGGCTCGAGGACGGGCTGGCCAAGGCGTCTCTGGACAGTTATCGCAGCGATCTGATGCAGCTCGCGACCTGGCTCGCGGAGCAGCAGCTGGGCAGCCTGTGCAGCATCGATGAAGCAATATTGCTGCGCTTCGTGGCCATGCTCTCGCAAACGCTGCGCGCCTCCTCGCAGGCTCGGCATGTGTCGACACTGCGCCGTTTCTATCGGCAGCAGTTGGCGCGCGGCCGCAGGAGCAACGATCCTACGCTGCAGGTTGCCATGCCGGTGAAACCTTCGCGCCTGCCGAAAGTGATTTCCGAAGGACAGGTGGAACGTCTGCTTGCTGCACCCCAGGTCGAGACGACACTCGGGCAGCGCGATCGGGCGATGCTGGAAACGCTCTATGCGACCGGATTGCGCGTCAGCGAACTGGTGGGACTCAAATTGCACGAACTCAATCTCGACATGGGCGTCGTGCGGGTCTTCGGCAAGGGCGGCAAGGAGCGGCTGGTACCGCTCGGCGAAGAGGCGCGTGACTGGCTGTGCCGCTATCTGGGCGACGCCCGGCTGGCGTTGCTCGAAGGGCGGCAGAGCGACGACCTGTTCGTCACCGCGCGTGGCGCGGCGATGACCCGGCAGGCGTTCTGGCTACTGATCAAGCGCTACGCGCTGCCAGCCGGGATCGATCCGTCGCGCCTGTCGCCGCATGTGCTGCGGCATGCCTTTGCAACGCACCTGCTCAATCATGGCGCGGATCTGCGCGTCGTGCAGATGCTGCTGGGTCATTCGGACATTTCGACGACGCAGATCTACACGCATGTCGCGCGTGAGCGCCTCAAACTTCTGCATGCCCAACACCACCCGCGCGGATGACGTTCGACGGCCGCCGGCACGCTTCCGGTTTCAGCGGTTGAGATAGTGCAACACGCCCGCTGCAGGGGCGTGGTCTTGCCGTTCCGCCCTTCGCCCTGACGGCAGTTCGTTCTGCGCGCGCTCGATTTCGAGCCGCGTGATGCTGCCGAAATCGAGCGTCAGCCGGCTCCATTCGCCAACCGGCAACCCCAGCCAGTGCCCGAGCACGGCGCGTATCACACCGGCGTGCGTGACCAGTGCGCAACGTGGTCCGCGCAGGCTCCGCACGCAGTCGACGGCGCGTGTCTGCAGCATCGCCGCCGATTCGCCGCCCGGCGGGACGAAATGCAGGACATCAGCCGCCCAGGCGTCGAGCAGCTGGCGGTCGACCTGATCCCAGGGCTGGCCTTCCCATGCGCCGAAATCGATTTCGAGCAGTCGCCGATCGAAGCGTGGTCGTCGCTGCAAGGCCTCGGCGAGGCCGCGCGCGCGCCGTGAGGGACTGGCGACCACCGGTGTGCCGGCGGGCAGCAGCCCACGCAGGCGCTCGGCGAGGGGCTGCGGGTCGGCCGCCTCGACATCGAGTTGACCATAACAGATGCCGGCTGCCAGCAGCGGGCGGGGGTGCCGGATCAGGAAAAGCTGCACAGCAGTCCGCAGTAAAAGGCGACTTCCGAGAGTTGCTGCGTGGCACCGAGACAATCGCCGGTATAGCCGCCGATCTGCCGGTGAAACATCCGCGCCAGCCACAAGGTGGCCAGGGCGGCCAGAGTGAGGCCACACAGCGCCTCTGGCAGGGGGAGCAGCAACAGCGGCAGCAACGCCGTGCCGCCGGCAAAGATCAATTCGCCGCCGCCGATGCGTGTGGCCAGGGGTTTCGCCTTGCCCTCGTCGCGCACGTAGTCGAGGATGCGCAGCAGGGTTGCCGCCGCGAAGCGGGAAACGGCGTGCCCGGCCAGCAGCGCCGCCGGAATGGCCAGCGGATCGACCTCGACCAGGGCGCAGAATTTGGTGAGCAGCAGCATCACCAGCGCCATGGCGCCGAAGCTGCCGATGCGCGAATCCTTCATGATTGCCAGGATCTGCGCCTTCTCCCAACCGCCACCGAAGCCGTCGACCATGTCGCTCCAGCCGTCCTCGTGAAAGCCGCCGGTCAGGTAGAGCGTGCTGGCCATCGACGCCAGCACCGCCAGCGTCGTCGGCCAGAGGGTCGAAGTCACGCTGAAGATCGACGCCGCGATCGCACCGACCAGCAGGCCAACCGCTGGAAAATAGCGGGTGGCCCGCTCCAGCGCCTCGCTGCTGTGCCCGACCCAGGCGGGCACCGGCAAGCGTGTGAAAAAGCGCAACGCGCCAAAGAAATACTCGAGTTCGCGCTTGAGCATGCCACCTCCCTCTGGGTGAACGACGGCCGATGCTGGCAGGATGGCCGGTGCCGTGCTCAGGCTTCCTTGGGGTCTTCCCCCTCGTCGGAGGAGGACACCTCGTCACGTCCGTGCCACTGGCGAATCGCCTGACGCATCGTCGGGTAGGCGCGCTGCCGCAGCGACTCGTCGGGGTGGCCGGTGTTTTCGAGCCAGCGTTCGAACTCGATCTGTCGTCCGGCCAGCGACAAGGTAATCTGGCGTGCGGCGAGTTCGCGGTCCAGCCGTTCGAGCGTGTCGATGCCGGTGATGTCCAGATGGGTCATCGGGATCAGGTCGATCACCACGCTTTCCACCGGAGCGCTCTGGCGGGCAATCGCATGCTGGACTTCGCTGCGGAAATGGTTGGCGTTGAAGAACACCAGCGGACCGCAGAAGCGCAGCAGCAGCAGGCCATCGATGGTCGCCGCATCAGGAAACAACTGGTGGTTGTAGAGGCCGGCCCGGCCGGGGACATTGACCAGTTCCTCGCAGACCGGGCGCGCCACCCGGCGGATGAACATCAACAGGGCCAGCGTGACCGCCAGCATGATCGCCTTGATCGAGCCGAAGGCGAGTACGCCGAACATGGTGATCGCGCCGAGTACCAGGGCAGCGCGCTCGATCTGGTGATAGCGCCTGAAAACCTGCATGTCGAGCAGCGACCACGACGCGAAGAGCAGCACCACGCCGAGCGCGGCAATCGGCAACCAGGCCAGTGAGCCGGTTCCGAGCAGCAGCAGCAGGGAAATGGCCGCCGCGGCGACGATGCTGACCATCTGGGTGCGTCCGCCGTTGGCGTCATTCACCGCCGTGCGCGAATCAGCGCCGGTGACGGCGAAACCCTGCGACAGCGCCGAGGCAATGTTGGCCATGCCGAAAGCGGCAAATTCACGGTCGACGTCGAGGTCGTAGCCGTTGCGTTCGGCGAAACTGCGCGCGGTGAGCATGCCGCTGGTAAATAGCACCAGCGCCAGTCCGGCCGCCGATCCGGCGAGATCGCCGATTTCGTGGAACGGCAGATCCGGCCACTCGAGGTCCGGCAGCCCACTGGCGACCGGCCCGATCAGGGCCACCCCCATCTGGTCCAGGCGCAGCAGATAAGCGGCCAGACCGGCGATGACCATGGTCACCAGCGAGGCCGGCACGCGCTTCGAGATTCGCGGCATCACCAGCATCACCACGACGCTGCCGATCGACAGCAGGACCGTCGGCCAGTGCGCCTTCAGGATCAGATCGGGAATTTCCAGCACCTGGCGAAAGAAGCGGGTCGCTTCTGGCTTGCTGCCGAGGACCTTGCCGACCTGGCCAATCATGATCGAGATCGACACACCGTTGAGCAGGCCGACCAGGATCGGTCTGGCCAGGAAGTCGGCCAGACCACCGAGACGCAGGAAACTCGCGGCGACGCAGAAAATCCCGGTCAGCAGCGTCAGGGCGATGGTGAACGAGAGGTACAGGCCGCTGTTGCCCGCGGCCAGAGGCGTGACCACGGCGGCGATCATCGCGCAGGTGGCGGCGTCGGGGCCGATGATCAGTTGCCGCGAGGTGCCGGCGAGCGCGTACACGATCATCGGCAGGATCGACGCGTACAGGCCTGTCGACGGACTGAAGCCTGCCAGTTGCGCGTAGGCGATGGCCACCGGGATGGCCACCGCCGCCACCGAGAGGCCAGCTTTCAGGTCGTGCGGCCAGTCCGCTGCGCGATAGGTGAGCAGGGGCTGCAGTCCGGGCAGTACGCGATTCAGATGGGCAAGGGCTGGCATGCGGGATCCTTGATGGGGCGTCGGGTGCGCGTCGGAGCGTCTGGCCCCGATGCGCAGGCGATTGTACTGGAAAGCCGGTGCGTGGCGAATCAGGCGGCGGGCACTTGCCGCGGGCAGTTATCCCGGATGCACGGCGGTTGACGGATCGCGCAGGCCTCGGCATGCTCTCCCTCCCGGCAGTAAAATCGTGACAACAAATCGTGCCCCAAATCGCGCCCGCATCTGCCGCCGGTACTGGCTGTGGGCTGGTGGTGCGCACAATGCAGGAGATACACGAAGATGTTTGGTCTGCGCGACGGGTCTGGAGGGCATCATTGGCGAAACCTGGTGGTCGCCATCGGGCTGTTGGCTACCTGCGGCTGCGATCGGCGAGCGGACCCGCAACCCGCGACCACGGCACCGGAGGGCATTCGAACCTTCACCGGCTCCTGGTCCGCCACCGGCACCCGCCAGACGCTGTCCCTCGCGCCGGGACAGCAGGCGGCGGTCTTCAAGGTCGGTGGCTCGCTGTTGCTCAGTGGGGAACAGCGGCCGCATCTCGGCTTCCGGGCCGAGGTCATCGGTTTCTCGGACACTCTGAGCGGTGTGCAGGCACGCAGTGTGTGGACCGACGAGCAGGGCGACAAGGTGTTCAGCGAGTTGCGCGGCGCCGAGATGGGCCCCGGCAAGCCGATTACCGGCAGGTTTAGCGGTGGCACGGGTCGCTATGCCGGGGTGAGTGGGGAATATACATTCAGTTGGCAGTACCTGACCAACAACGAAGAGGGTGAAGTGAGCGGCCGCGTCGTCGGTCTCAGCGGCTGGGCACGGCTGGGCTCGCCACTGCCGACCACGACAGGAGGGGCGCAATGAATGCACCGGCATCCGGGTTCCGGGACACTGCCAAGACGCTGGCGGTGTTTGCCTTGGCCATCGGCATCTGGTTCTCGCCGATTCCGGAGGGGCTGACCCGGGAGGCCTGGCACCTGTTTGCCATTTTTGCGGCGGCGATCTTCGCGGTGATTGTCAATGCGCTGCCGCTGCTGACCTCGGCACTGCTCGCCGGTGCGGTCGCGGTGCTCAGCGAAACGCTGGATCCGGCCAAGGTCTTCGGCGGCTTTGCCAACCCCAGCGTGCTCCTGGTCGTGGTTGCCTTTCTGGTCGCGCAGGCGGTGGTCAAGTGCGGCCTGGGCAGGCGGATCAGTCTGCGCGTCGTCACCGTCTTCGGAAAATCGACGCTTGGTCTGGCGTACAGCATTTTCATTACCGATGCCCTGATCGCCCCGGGGTTCCCGAGCAACACCGCGCGCGGTGGCGTGCTCTACCCGATCATCCTGGCGCTCGCCCAGAGCAGCGGCTCGTTGCCGGAAGACGAGAGCAAGCGCCGTCTTGGCGGCTACCTGATGTTTTGCGGCATGGCCAGCATCAGCGTCTCGTCGGCACTGTGGCTGACCGCCACCTCGGCCAACCCGATCGGCGTTTCGCTGGCCGCAGAGAAGGGCCTGCAAGTGAGTTTTGGCTCCTGGCTGCTCGTCGCTTCGGTGCCGGCACTGGTCGCCATCGGTCTGCTCCCGCTGTTGCTTTATCGTCTTTTTCCGCCGGGGGTGACCGATACCCCCGACGCGCCACAAGCGGCGCGCGCGGCGCTGCGCGAGATGGGCGCGCTGTCGCGTGACGAGTGGATCACGGCTGTGGTCTTCGCAGTCATGGTCTGCGCCTGGATTCTCGCCGGTACCTTCAACCTCAGCCTCACGGCCGTGGCCATCGCCGGCCTCGGCACGCTGCTGGCGACCAGGGTTCTGACCCTCGACGACATCTACCTGCAGGGCGGCACGCTGGCAACCTTTCTCTGGCTGGCGGTGCTTTTTGCGCTGAGCGGGCAACTCAACGAAATGGGCTTCATGAGCTATGTCGGCGAACGGCTGGCGCTGATGCTCGGTGGCCTCGACTGGCCGGTCGCTTATGTCGTGCTGCTGCTGCTCTACGTGCTGATGCACTACATGTTCGTCAGCCAGTCGGCGCAGGTGCTGGCCCTGTTCGGGGTGTTCCTCGATGTCGGGGTCCAGGCCGGCGTGCCCATACCCCTGATGGGCTTTGCGCTACTCTTCGCCAGCAGCTACTTCTCCACGCTGACGCCGCAGGGCGGCAGCCAGAATGTCATCTTCGTGGCCAGCGGCTACCTCACCCAGGGAGAGTTGTACCGGCTCGGACTACTGACGACGGCCTTTTGTGCACTGGTGTTTCTGGTCATCGGCACGCCGTGGGTGCTTTGGGTGGGCTGATCGCGGTGTGCCGCATGCTGTCGACGGGATCGGGATTTTGTCCATGGTCGCGCGGGGAGCATGGCGGTTCAGGCAGCCGCCGCGCGTACTGCCTGGGTTTCTGATGAAGCTGCCAGCCTGGAGCACGGACCGAAGGGAGAGGTCATGAGCGGTGCTACGGATCCCTTGAGCATGACGCGTGGCGAGCCGGCACTGGAGTCGCTGCTGCAGGGTCTGCTCGCGGCGCAGAAATACGCGGTACTGGCGACCGAGAGCGGCGGGCAGCCGTACACCAGCCTGATGGCATTTTCGGTCAGCGAGGACTTGTGCGACCTGATTTTGCTCACCGAGCGCGCGACGCACAAGTATGCGAATCTGATGGCCAATCGGCGGGTGGCGGTGTTCATCGACAACCGCGAGAACGTCGGCGCCGATACCCTTGATGCGGTGGCGATCACCGCCCTGGGCGAAGCGGAAGAGGTCGCCGGCGACGACTGCGCGCGCCTGCGCGAAGCCTACCTGACACGCCACCCCTACCTTGCGGGATTCGCGACTTCGCCGTCATGCGCCGTCATGCGCGTCAGGGTCAGGTCCTACATCGTCGTCAGGGATTTCCAGGAGGTGCAGGAGTGGCGCATGCGCTGATGATTCCGAGAAGATGCGGTGGCCAGCTGCGGTTGCGGCGGCAGCAGATCTGATGGACGGGCGCTGTACACCAGAGCTGCTGATTTTCGATTGCGACGGTGTGCTGGTCGATAGCGAACCGATCGCCAGCCGCGTTCTCGCCGAAGCCTTGACCGAAATCGGTTTTCCGATGACCGCGCAACAGGCGATCGACCGTTATACCGGGCTCAGCTTGTCCACGGTCCTGGCGCTGGTGGCAGCGGATCTGGGCCGGGACTTGCCGGCGGACTTCGCCGTCCGCCTTGGCGAGCGTGATCGTGCAGCTTTCCTTGCCGAGTTGCGCCCAGTCGCCGGGGTGGTGGATGTGCTGCGCAGCTTGCCCTGGCCCAGATGCGTGGCCTCTTCCGGGAGCCTCGACAAGATTCGCTGCAACCTTGGGCTGACCGGTTTGCTGGCGTTCTTCGAGCCGTACCTGTTCAGTTCCGGGATGGTGCCGCGCGGCAAACCTGCCCCGGATTTGTTCCTCCTGGCGGCCGACCGCATGGGCGCACCGCCGGCGCGTTGCCTGGTCATCGAAGACAGTGAGGCCGGGGTTCAGGCCGCACGCGCGGCGGGTATGCGTGTGCTCGGTTTTTGTGGCGGCGGCCACACCCGTCCGGGAACTGCCGACAAGTTGCTTGCCGCCGGCGCCGGGGCGGTGTTCAGCCACATGCTGGCGTTGCCGGATCTGCTCGCCGAGCAGGGCGCGAGCGGTTGAGGATTTCCGTCGGGTCGACCCGCGGGTCGACGGCGACCGCCGAGGTTCAGCGATTGGTGGTATCGCCGCTTGTTTGACGCGTCTCGGGGGCGCGCTGCCGGGATACCAGCGGCAGCGACGCCTGGCCGGGAACGGTCGGCGACGGGGCAACTGTTGGCAGGACGAGATCGAAGACGGTGCCCTGGCCGGGTTGGCTACGCACCTCGACCGTGCCGCCGAGCACGCCGGTGACCAGATTGTAGGCGATGTACAGCCCCAGGCCGCTGCCGCCGCAACCCAGCCGGGTGGTAAAGAACGGCTCGAAGATGCGATTCAGGATGGGCTCGGGAATGCCCGTGCCGTTGTCGCGGTAGCGCAGGCGAATATGCCCGGCGTCCACCGGCTCGGCATCGATGCCGATGCAGCCGGCGTCGATGCCGACGAATCCGTGGATCAGGGAGTTGCCGATCAGGTTGCTGATCACCTGTTCCAGCGGCCCGGGGTAGCTGTCGAGGCGCAGTGCCGTGGGGATGTCCAGTTCGATGCGGTGCGCCGTGCGCCTGAACTGCGGACGCAATGCAACCAGCAGTTCCTCGATGGTCTGGCGCAGGTCGAAAGGTCGGCGGCGCATGCTGGTCTGGTCCACTGCGACCTGCTTGAACTGGCCGATCAGGTCGGCGGCGCGCGCCGTGTTGCGTGCCAGCAGTTCGACTGCTTCCCGGGCCCGTGCCAGAAACGTGGCCAGATGCGAGCGGCGCAGGGTGCCGGATTCGACCGTGCTGGCGAACTCGCGGAGATGCTCGCCAAGCGTTCCGGCAACGAGGCGGGCGTTGCCCAATGGGGTGTTGAGTTCATGGGCCACGCCGGCGACCAGGTGGCCGAGGGCGGCCAGTTTCTCGGCCTGGACCAGTTGGTGCATGGCCTGGCGCAACGCGGTGGTGCGCTCGCTGACCAAATCCTCGAGGTGTTCGCGGTGACGCTGCAGTTCCTGTTCCGCACGCTTGCGCTCGGTGATGTCGATGTTCAGCCCGACGATCCCCCGGATCTCGTGCTCATCCTTGATCGGAGCGATGATGTTGGTGAAGCATCGCTCCTCGCCAGCGACGGCAAAACAGGCCTCTTCCTCGATGATTTCTCCGGCAAACGCCCGGCGGTTATTGCTGTCCCAGTGCGCCAGTGTTTCAGCGTCATCAGTGACTTCCGCCGGATACTTGCCGACGACGTCTCCCCAATGTTTGCGGGATTCCGTGTTCTGCAGCACGTAGCGGCCGTCGGCGCCGATCAGGAAGACGTCGAAGGGGATGCTTTCGATGGCGGTGCGCAAACGTGCCTCGCTTTCCCGCAGCGCCGTTTCAGCCCGCCGGCGTTCGCTGATGTCGCGCGCGAAAGCGAAGTCGTATTCCTCACCGTCGTATTCGACGCTGTTCGCCGTGATCTCGACCGGGAAGATGCCTCCGTCCTGGCGTCGGTGCAGGGTTTCGAAACGGCGCGTCTTGAGTTCACGCGTTCGTTGCCAATGCGGTGGCCATTTTTCCGCGACAAAATTCGGATCGATGTCCCACACCGCCATGCCCAGCAACTCGTCGCGCGCATACCCCAGGGCCGCGCAAGCCTGCTCGTTGACCTCGATGAATCGCCCGTCCGGCCGGATCCAGAAGACGGCGTCCGAGGCACGCATGATGCAGAGGCGGGTGAGCTGCAGGGCTTTCTCGGTCTGCTTGCGCTCGCTGATGTCGCGAACGAAAGCAATGCTGAAGCCCTCGCCGCCGTACTCGAAATAATTGGCGGTCATCTCGACCGGAAAGATTCGGCCACTGCTGTGCCGGCGCCGGGCTTCGTAGATCAATGAGCCCTTGGCCTTGAGCTCTCGCCAGTGCTCGCGCCACATTTCTTCCGCAGCGGCTTCCGGGTTGACGTCCATGACGCGCATGCCGAGCAGTTGCGCGCGCGAGTAGCCGAGCATGCGACACATCTGCTGGTTGACGTAGAGGTAGCGGCCATCGGCCTTGGCCCAGGCCACCGCCACCGAAGCATGGTCCACCGCATACTGGGTCAGTTGCAGCGCTTCCTCCGCGCGCTTGCGGGTGGTGACGTCGAGCGGCGCTTCGAGCATCCGCAGCGGCTTCCCGAGGTCATCATCGGCGGTGACCTCGCCGCGACCATCGACCCGTGGCGCGCGCTGCACGTTTTTCCGCAGCCGCGCCAGTTCGAGATGCGTGCGTATCCGTGCGAAGACTTCCGGTGCGGGGAAGGGCGCGCTCAGGTAGTCCGCGCCACCAACCGCGAAACCCTCGCTTCGGTCGCGGCCTTCGTTCGAGGCATCAACGAAGAGTACCGGGACGTCCCGGGCAGGTGAACTGGCCTTCAGGCGTCGGCAGAGCGCGTAAGCCGCGAGTTCCGGCAACTCGACGTCGAGCAGGATCAAGTCTGGCCAATCGGCCGCCAACTCGGCTGACGCCAAGGCTTCGTCCGCAAAGCTGCGGACGCGCAAATCGTCCGCTTTGCTCAGCGCGCTGGTGAGCCGTCGAAGGCTTGCGGGCGTCGGCGTTACCAGCAGAATATTGGCGGTTGCTTGATCGAGCATGGTCGCAGATCCGGACAAGAGATGGCTCAGGGCGGCGCAGCCCTCTTCATGGCGCCCGGCGCTCGGGGCAGGCGCGCAGCGCGGCGAGCCGGCGTGGCGCTACGGCTGGCGCTCGATCCAGCCGGCGATTCTTGACGCCGCGGTCTGCCAGTGGGCGTCGAGCATCAGCGTATGCCCGGCGCGTGGAATCACCGCCACCTCGGCCTGCCAGCGGGCGGCGGTGAAGCCCAGAACTGCCGGCGGGAAGACCGCGTCCTTTTCGCCGCCGACGACGAGAACCGGCAGCGCCGGTCGTCGCCCGCCGAAGTGCATGGCCAACAGCGTCAGGTCCAGGATGGCACGCCGCGACTCGGACTGGAACAGCGGACCGAAGCGGATCAGATCTTCGCTTGTCGTTTCAGCCGAGTAGTAGACGTCGCGAATCGTCTCCAGCGTTTCCGCCGTGTACTCGCCACGCGTCGCGCGTGCCTGCTCGCCGAAGAAAGCGGGGTCGGTCAGGGCGATCTTCATCGTTGCGCCAAGGATGCCCGTCGGCGGCACCGGTGCCATCAGCACCGCCGCTGGCGCCTGGTGGCGCTCGAGGTAACGTTCAACGACAGCGGTGCCCATCGAGTGTCCGATCAGAATCGGCGGAACATCGAGTTCCTGCGCAACCTGCGCGACATCCTCGGCATAGTCGTCGAGTCCGTAGGAGTCGAGCCGTGCCCGGACCTCGCTGGCACCATGGCCGGCGAGATCCAGTGCGTGGCAATCGAAGCCGCGGCTACTGAACCAGGGCAGAAAATACGCGTCCCAACAACCGGCCGTGGCATAGCCGCCATGCACGAAGAGGAGCGGTGGATAACGTTTCGCACCGACCGCAGGCCGGTGCAGGGTATGGATCCGTCGAGGTTTCATTACTGTGCCCAGTCCAATGCAACACCGCAGTATGGCAGGGTCGGGCAGGCCCGGGCAATGGCCGTCCGGGGATTCTTCGGTCACGCCTACGCGGCCGTGGCGCGTCGCCACCGATGCCGCCGCGCCAGCAGCATCATGCCCCCGCCACTGTCAAGGTGACGAGCCGGGGAAAACCGCGACCTTCGAACGCGCATCCGGCAACTCGCGCACGAAGCGCGGTACCAGATAACCGGGCAGGCGTTCGAGCATCGCCGTGCGCAAGTCGTGCATTCGCGGTTCGCTGACCTCGAAATGGGCGGCACCGGCGACCTGATCGAGCAGGTGGAGGTAGTAGGGCAACACGCCGATCGCGAACAGGCGCTCCGAGAGCGCGCTCAGGGCTTCCACCTGGTCATTGACGCCGGCCAGCAGCACGCTCTGATTGAGCAGGACGATGCCGGCGCGGCGCAAGGGCCACAGCGCGCCGGCAACGTCGTCGTCGAGCTCGCGTGCATGGTTGGCATGAATCACCACGCTGGTCTGCAGGCGGGTGCCGGCGAGCATGGCGACCAGGGCGGCGGTGACGCGCTGCGGGATGACCACCGGCAAGCGGCTGTGAATGCGCAGGCGGCTGACCCGGGGAATCGCCTCGATCTGGTCGATCAGCCACTGCAGTTGACGATCCGGTACCGCCAGCGGGTCGCCACCCGACAGGATCACCTCGCTGATCGAATCGTCGCGGCGAATATGGTCGAAGACCTGCGACCACTGCCGGCGCGACGGTTGCCTGGCGGCGTAGGGGAAATGGCGGCGAAAACAGTAGCGGCAGTGGATGCCGCAATGGCCGGTGACGATCAGCAGCGCACGCCCGTGGTACTTGTGGAGCAGCCCCGGCACCTTGTTGGCTGCCAGTTCCGCCAGCGGATCGTGCGAAAACCCCGGCAGCAGTGCGCGTTCGGCGGTGAGCGGCAGCACCTGCCTGAGCAGCGGATCGTCGGGATCGTGTGCGCGCATGCGCGCCACAAAGGCACGCGGCACGCGCAAGGGAAAGGCCGGGGCGCCGTCGATGTCCAGCGCCGCGGGCGTGAGACCGAGCAGCGCCAGTAACTCGTCACTGTCGCTGACGACATCCTGCAGCGCGAGTTGCCACGGCTCACGGTGCGCGTTTTTGCCCTGCGAATCGGGGCTTCGCGCTATCATGGCGCCCTTCATTTTTCTGATGGTTTCACGAGGGGATGCAATGGCAAGCTATTCTACCAACGAATTCAAATCGGGCCTGAAAGTCATGCTGGACGGTGATCCCTGTTCGATCCTCGAAAACGAATTCGTCAAGCCCGGCAAGGGCCAGGCCTTCAACCGCGTCAGACTGCGCAACCTCAAGACCAACCGCGTGTGGGAAAAGACCTTCAAATCGGGCGACAGTCTGGAGGCTGCCGACGTCATGGACCGCGAGATGCAGTATCTGTACAACGACGGCGAGTTCTATCACTTCATGGAACCGGAGAGCTTCGAACAGTTTCAGGCGGCCGCGGCGACCGTCGGTGATGCCGCGTTGTGGCTCAAGGAGCAGGACATCTGCACCATCATGCTCTACAACGGCGTGCCGCTGGGGGTGACCCCGCCGAATTTCGCGGAACTGGAAATCGTCGAAACCGAACCGGGCGTGCGCGGCGACACCGCCACCGGCGGCACCAAGCCGGCGCGCTTGTCTACCGGCGCGGTGGTCAAGGTGCCGTTGTTTGTCAATCAGGGCGAAATCGTCAAGTGCGATACGCGCTCGGGCGAATATGTGTCGCGCGTGAAGGCCTGATCGCTTCCGTCCGAGTCGGTCGTCAGTCCGCCGCTCCCCTTGTCGTGGGGCGGCCAAACCCTTGACCGCTTGCCGCGGCCGCGCGCCTGACCGGTGCGCGGCGTTGCTCCAGGACTTCACTCTACATGCCGCAAGTCAGCTGGCAACCCAGCGCCTCATTCGCCAACCTGCGTCGCCGTGCGCAGATCCTGGCGCGACTGCGCGCCCATTTTGCCGCCGGGCAGGTGCTGGAGGTCGAAACCCCGCAGCTTTGCCCGACCACGGTCAGCGATCCGCATCTGAACAGCCTGTACGTGCCGGCTGCCGGCTACCTGCAGACCTCGCCGGAATACGCCATGAAGCGCCTCTTGGCCGCGGGCAGTGGCTCGATCTACCAGGTTGCCAGGGTTTTCCGCGCCGACGAGGAAGGTCGCTGGCACAACCCCGAGTTCACCCTGCTCGAATGGTACCGCTCGGGCTTCTCGCTTGACGAACTGATCGACGACGTTGCCGCCGTGGCCCGCCTCGCCCTGGGTGAAGTGGACTGCGTCCGCCATCGTTATCGCGACCTGTTTCGCAGCCACCTCGATCTCGATCCACTGAACTGCAACACCGGCGAACTTGCCGCCGTGGCCAGGCGGCACATCGACATCGCCTTCGACGATGCCGATCGTGATACCTGGCTGGAGTTGTTGATGAGCCATGTCATCGAACCGCGACTCGGTAACGATGCCCTGTGTTTCGTGGTCGATTACCCGCCGTCGCAAGCGGCGCTCGCGCGCCTGCGCGTGGACGCGGAAGGCCAGCAGGTAGCTGCGCGTTTTGAGCTGTACTATCGCGGCGTCGAGTTGGCCAATGGTTATCACGAATTGCTCGATGCCGGCGAACAGCGCAGACGTTTTGCCGCCGATCTGCGCGAACGTGAAGCGCTGGGCCTGCCGGCCATACCGCTCGACGAGAAACTGCTGGCCGCGCTCGAACACGGTCTGCCGGACTGCAGTGGTGTCGCGCTCGGCTTCGACCGCCTGGTGATGCTCGCCGTCGGCGGTGACGCTTTAGATGAGGTGATGGCCTTTCCCGCGTCGCACCGGTAAGGCCTCAGCGGCAATCCTCAGGTCGGCCTCGCTGAAGCTTCCGTCGCCGGCACCGATCACGGCGGGTGTGGCCGAGTCGCCGCCCACAGACCACAGGCCAGGACGGCAAACGACAGCAGGGCGATCGCGGCGCCCCAGAACCAGTACGGCAACCACAACGCCTGGGCGATGACTGCCGTGTCGGAGGCGTGGCGCATGCCATTGATGGTCGCACCGGCCGAGAACAGATAGTCGACGTGCTGCAGCCAGCTCAGGCAGAGTACCGCGCCGGTCAGGCGCACGACGAAGGTGCCGCCGCGCTCGCCCAGCCAGAGCGCCACGGCGGCGAAGAAGGCGGCGGCGCCGACCAGGAAGACCACCCCGAACGGATTGCGCGTCCAGCAGACGACGACCGCCAGCAGACCGCCGGCGAGCAGCCAGAGCAGCGTTCGCGACAGCCGCGACGAGCGCGCCAGGATCAGCAGCAGACTGCCCGCAAGCGTCGGACCCAGGAGGCCGCCGGCAGCCACCAGCGCGGTTGCGAGGCGACCCGTCGAACCCTGCCACAAGGCCAGTCCCGAGCCGTCGGCATGCAGCACGAAGCTCCGGAATTCGGCGCCGACGAGCATGGCCGTGAAACCGTGCCCGAGTTCGTGGGCACAGGTCGCCAGCAACGAGAGCGGATAGAGCAACAAGTGGCCGTAAGGAAGCTGCCAGACCACGGCGATGATCGTCAGTACGTAGAGCAGACTACGCAGCGGATGTGCGTCGGCAAGGGGTGTCGGCGCGCGTACCGACGCGTTTGGCGGGAAGCTCATTGTGGGGCAAATTCTTGCATTGCGACCTTTCGTTCGTATAATCCCTGACTCTGCCGGGTTCTGCAACCAGGCAAGCATTCCGGGAGTAGGGATGAAGGGTATCTTGAGTCTGCTGGCGAAAGCAAAGCTGATTGAGCTTTCGGAAGACGAACAACTGGCCGCCTCTGAGGAGCGCCCGGCGGCGGTGCCGGACGCGCCCGCTGCGCCACCTGCCGAGGTCGCCGAGACCCGCAGGCACGCAGCGGGGACTGCCGCCGCCGCGCCCGACCTGCCGTCGCTGGCCGACGCCTGTGCCGACCTCGACGGCGCGACCTTCAGCGATCTCTTCGCGTCGGCCGGTGTACCCACATCGCCGTATCCGGCCGAGAAGCTGCTGCGCCTGCTGGACGGTCTGCGGGCGATGGACGCCGGCACGCGCAAGTCCGCCGTCCTGGCGATGGATGCCGCCGACGACAACTGGCAGATTGACGATTGCGTACGCGACGCCGATCTCAAGATTGCGGCGCTCGAGGAGCACAAGCGTCGCTTGGCGGCGCAGTTGCAGGAGCGCGAGCGGCAGTCGGGCGAACTCGTGAACCAGATCAAAGTGGTACTTGACGAAGCGAGCGCGGCGATTCGCCAGCAGATTTCCGAACTCGAGCAGTTGCTCGAACGCGAGGTCACGCGTGCGGCTCAGGAAACGACCAGCGTCGAAGCCGGTTTGCGCGCCGCACGCGAGGCTACCGCGCGCGAGGCCCGCCGCATGGATGCCGAGATCGAGCGCCTGCGCGAAATTCCCAACACTTTCAAGGCGCCTGGCGCTGCACACTGAAGTCCCGAGCAAGGAGAAGATCACATGGCTCAACTCACGCCGCTGGCCAAGGGGCTGATTACCGTCATCGTTCTGGGCGTGGCCGGTTCGCTGGCCTGGAATTTCGGGCTCAAGGAGCGCTTTGGCGGTGGCGAACCATCGTTGCCGAAGCCGGCAGCGTCGGCCCCCGAGGCAGCGGCCAAGGGCAAGTCGCCGCCGGCCACACCGTCGAAAACTTCGACCGTGGAAGACAAGAATGCGCCGCTCGGTAGCGCCGCTAATCCGCTGAAGGTCAGTCTGGTCAGCTTTCATGGTTACGCACCGGCGCTGGTGGCCAACGGCAACGATCTGAACACGCAGCCGGGTTCGATTTACGGCAAACAGGGCGTCAATGTGCGCTTCGTCATCCAGGACGACATTCCGACGCTGGCCACCGTCTTCGAGTCCGGTGCCGCCCAGTGCGCCTGGCGGACCTCGGATTTCTGGGCACAGGAGCAGCCCAACCTGCGCAACGCCGGTCTCGACGGCAAGGCGGTGATGATCGTCGACAACACCCAGGGTGGCGACGCGGTGATTGCCCGCGATGCGTCGGTAAAGGCCGTCGAGGATCTGGCCGGTCGCTCGGTCGCGCTGCTCCAGTTCACCCCCTCGCATGGGATGCTGATCGACGCCCTAGACAATTCCTCGCTGACCGCGCGCAAGAAGGACAGCGTCAAGATGGTGTTCATCAACGCCGAGGAGGGGACAGCCGGCGTACGCGCCGCGCTCGAATCCGGTGCCGTCGATGCGGCGGTGCTGTGGGACCCGGATCTCGCGCTGGCCCTGCGCAACGTCAAGGGGGCGCACGTCGTCTACTCGACCAAGACCGCGACCAACCTGATCTTTGACGTGATGGTCTGCGACTCGCGCTTGCTGGCCAGGCCGGAAGGGCAGGCGGTGGTGCAGAAGTTTGTCGCCGGCTGGATGGACGGCGTGCAGGCGGCACGCAGCAACCCGGACAACGCCGTGGAGGCGCTGGTCAGGACGCAGGAATTCTTCAAGTTGCTGGCCGACAAGGAAGGCCGGCCGTTCGTCAAGAGCCTGTTCGCCAACCTGGTGTGGACCGGTGTCGAGGAAAACGCGCGCATTCTCGGTCTGGTCGGCGGTACCAATCACTACGAACGGGTTTACAAGCGCTTCGACGAGATCTATCGCAAGGCCGGGGCGTTGGCGAATCCGAAGTCGCCGGTGATCGCGCCGCAGGACAGCTTCGACTATCGCTTCATCAAGTCCATGCTCGGGGAAAACAAGGCGGCAGCGGACGCCGCCGCCAAGCCGCAGAGCACCTTCACGCAGTCGGCGCTAAAGGAAGCGACACAGCAGGAAGCGATGGTGACCAAGCCGGTCACGGTGGGTTTTGCCTCGGGTAGCGCCGAATTGACCAAGCGCGCGCAGAAGACGGTCGATACCGAGATGGTGCCGTTCATCGAAAACAACGGCAAGGCCTACTTCGAGGTCAGCGGCAATTCCGATTCGACCGGGACTCGCGAGGTGAATCTTCGCCTGTCGGCGGCGCGCGCGCGGGCGGTGGTCGATTATCTGGTGACGCAGTGGGAGTTTCCTCGCGAACGTTTCAAGATCGTCGGCAATGGACCGGATCGACCGCTTTGTGTCGAGGCCAACGCCGCCGGCGAGGGGCTGTCGGCCGAGGACTGCCGGGCGATGAACCGGACCACCCGGGTGGCCGTTTTCGGCGGCCGCTGAACCCGAGCCGCCAGTCTGCCCATCCGATGACCGAATTCTGGAACCCCTACGCGCCGCTGGACAGCCGGCGCCGGCGCCTGCTTGGTGTCGGCGCGGCCCTGACAGTGCTGCTGCTGTGGAGCGTCGTCGCCGCATCGGGACTGGTCAGCTCGACCAAGCTGCCGGCGCCCTGGGAAGTGTTGGCGGCGCTGTCGTACCTGAGCTGGCATGACGGCGGCAGCATGTTGTTCACCGCCACCCTGTGGTCGGTCGGTCGCCTGTTGGTCGCCGGCGTGCTGGTGATCAGCATCGGCATTCCGATCGGCATCGTCATGGGCGCGGCACCGCAGGTGAACGCTGCCCTTTCACCGTTGGTCGATCCCTTCCGTTCCGCTCCGGTGGTGGCGCTGCTGCCGATCCTGGTGATGTGGCTGGGCATCGGCGAGACGATGAAGATCGCCTTCCTGTTCATCGGCGCTGTAGTGTACCTGATCCCGATGGTGCGCGACGCCATCCAGGCGGTGCCGCAGAGTTACTGGATCGGCGCCCGCGACCTCGGCGCCACGCCTTGGGAATGTATCCACCGGGCGGTCATCCCGATGGCCATGCCGCGCATCGCCGATGCCGTCATCGTCGCCTTCTCGGTGATGTGGACCTACATCACCGTCGCCGAATACGTCAATGCGCGCGAAGGGCTCGGGCAGTTGATCCAGAATGCGCGGCGTTTCAGCGCCTGGGATCAGGTCTTTGCCGGCATCATGGTGATCATCGCCCTGGCCCTGGCCACCTATCAACTGATGGTCTGGCTCAAGCGCCGCCTGTATCCCTGGGAGACGCAGCTATGAACCTGGAGGCCGCGAAACCCGTGGCGGCGGCTTCCGCAGCGGCGGCAAAGCCCGTCGCGGTGGTCATCAAGGACATCGTCCAGGAGTACCCGGCGCCTGGCGGGGGCGTCACGCGCGTCATCGACAAGGTTTCGCTGAGCTTCGACCAGCCCGGCATCAACATGTTGCTTGGCCCGTCGGGCTGCGGCAAGAGCACCATCCTGCACATGCTCGGCGGCGTGCGGCCGATGGGCGTCGACACCCCGACGGCGGGCAGCGTGCTGATCGACGGGGTCGAATGCCACGCGCCGCACGACGACGCGGTGATGGTTTTTCAACGCTATGCCAACCGACCGGACCTGTCGGTTTTCGACAACGTCGCGTTTCCGTTTCGCCTCAAGCTCTGGCGTTCGCAGGTGCCGGAAGTGGATTGGCGGCAACGCGTCGCCGACATCCTCAAAGCGGTCGGGCTCTCGGACAAGGTCGGCCTGCGGCCGGCGCAGCTCTCGGGCGGACAGAACCAGCGCGTGGCGTTGGCGCGGGCGCTGGTCCTGCGGCCGCGCATTCTGTTGATGGACGAACCCTTCGGGGCGCTCGACGCGCAGACCCGCGAGGAAATGCAGCAGTTGCTGATCGGCCTGTACCAGGACTGGCCGTGCCTGGTCGTCTTCGTGACGCACGACGTCACCGAAGCACTGATGCTCGGTGACCGCGTCATTGTCCTGTCCACACAGCCGGCGCGCGTCGCCGACGATTTCCTGATCGACGAAGCGCGTCCGCGGTCGGCCGCCTGGCAGCGCTCGCGCGAGGCGCAGGCGCTCGAGGAACGCATCCTCAATCAACTGCACCAGGCCAGTCCCGGCAGGGGCCAGGTCCGGGTTACGGTCTAGGCATGGAAGCGGCCAAGCCCTCCTACGTCAGGGAGGTTCTGACCAGTCAGACCAACCTGTACGCGGGTCTCGGGTCGCTGGCCCTTGGCGTCGTGCTGTCGATTCCGTTTGGCTTCGGCATCGGCGCCCTGCCGCTGATCGCCTTTGCCGCCGGCGACATCCTTGCGGCCTTGCACATCCCGTCGCTGCCGACCTTCCGCGACAAGGTCGACCGTCGCTGGCGGGCGCGCTCCCGGCAGGCCTCGCGCGAGCAGTTGATGCAGGAGATTCAGAAAAGGGCCGGCAAGCGCGCACTTCCCGCGGCGACGCTGCGCACTTATCAGCGCATGTACGAGCGCGTGCAGTCACTGTACCAGCGGGCAGAAACCGGGCATGGCCGTCTCGCCTACCGGGACGTCGAGCAACTGGACGACGTCTCTCTCGAATATCTGGCGCTGTGGCTGGCGCTGCTGGTCATGGACGACCGTGCCGAATCGGTCAATCTGCGCGAGGTCGAGACCCAGGTCGCGGCTCTGGAACGGGAGTTGGCGGCGCCGCGTCCCGGTACCGACCTGCGTCAGTTGCAGAAGGCCCGCGCCGATTACCTGGCCGTCATCGAGCGGCACAACCGCATGCTGAGTCGGCGGCGGGCGCTCGAAGCGGCGATGCTGTCGATGCCGGACCAACTGGACGAGATTTACCAGACGATCATGACCCTGCCGGTGAGCGAGGAGGTCGGGACGCGACTCGAAGAGGCGATCGGCAAGCTGCGGCTGCAGGAAGACATCGAGGCCGACCTGGCCAGCGATCTCGCCGAAGCCGTACCGGGCGTGGCAATGCCGACCGCGGCGGCGGTTGGGCGGCAGCGGCGCCTGGTGGCGGTGGGCAGTTCCGGCCGTGCCGGTTAACCGACCGCGACCAGGGTGGTCGACGATTGACCGATGCGCAGCATCATTGGGTAACTCAGGAACGGCCGGTTGACCGGCTCACGAAAGGAAGAAGGCGATGGCTGACATCAATTTTATGGGGCGCCTGTCCAACCTCTGGTCGGGTTTTGTCTCGCTGTGGATCACCGATGTCGAAAAGCGGCATCCCGAGATCGCTTACCAGAATGCCATCGACTCGATGATCGAGAAGTACGGCAAGTTGAAGAGCGCGACGGCGGCGATCATGCGTCGGCGCGAGGAAATCTCGGCACGTCTGGAAAGCGAACGTGGCGAACTGGCGGCGATCTCCGCCGACCTCAATGCGGCGCTGGCCACCGGTCAGGATGAACTCGGCATCGTTCTGATTCAGAAGAAGAACGCGCTTGAGGCCAGCACCAGGGCGCTGGAGCAGGAAATGGAGCAGGCGCGCGCCGACGCGCAGGAGGCGAAGGATTCGTTGATCCAGGTCAAGGCCGAGATTCAGAAGCTGAAGGACGAGAAGGACCGCATGCTGGCACAGATGCTCAGCGCGCAGGCGCGTCTGAAGATTCAGAACCAGCTCGAAGGCCTGTCGGTCGATGCCGAAGTCAGGGCGCTCGACAACGTTCGCGAGCACATCAAGAACACCGTCGCCGAGGCCAGGATGGGCAGCGAACTGCGCGACTCCGATCTCGACGTCAAGCTCGCCAAGCTGCGGCAGAGCAGCGGCGCGATCACCGCCCGCCAGCAACTTGAGGAAATGAAACGCGCGCGCAACGTGCAGACCGATGCCACCGGCAAGGCGATGTGATGCGTGACGTGTCACGCTGCCGGGCTGGAGGGTGTCGGTGAATTCCGAGAGCGGCGGCCGGCCAGCCCTGCCGGCCTGGGCCGAGAACCTGCGCCAGAAGTACCTGGCCGGCGAGGCGTCGGTATTCGTGCTCTATCGCAACGTTTTCGACCGCTATCAGGTCGGCGAACGCTATTACACGCTGCTGCCCTTCCTTAGCGAGGTACTGCTCAAGGACAACAAGCAGCGCATCTTCGAACTCAGCATCGATCGCGGCGTACGGGTAATCCAGGGTGGCGGCAGCGACGAGAAGGCGGAACTCTACCGCCATCTCGAAGGCAAGGGTCTCGCCGGGATCTTCGAGTCGCTCGAACGTCAGATGCGCGAGCAGCGCTCCAGCGCGCTGCTGATTCCCTATGCGGGGACCATTTTCCCCGCCGCCGAACTGCACTTTCTCTCGCTTGAGGAGCGTGGCGCGTTCACCGCATTGCACCGCTGGTCGCTCGACGAAGAGTTTGCCGACCGTGACAATGTCGTCATCCTGGTCAGCGAATCGCTGGCCGATCTCAGCCCGGCACTGCTGACGCATCCGCGCGTGCTGGCCATCGAGGTGCCGATGCCGGAGCGGGCCGGCCGGCTCGCGGCGATCCGCCACTACGCGCCAGCGATGAAGGCCGCGGAAGCCGAGCAACTTGCCGACCAGACCGCGGGTCTGCGCCTGCTGCAACTGGCGAGCATCGTCGCCAGCGAAGCGCCGCAGGGCATGAGTCAAGCGCAGCGGCGGACATTGATCTCCGGTTTGCTGCAAGGCAGCCCGCAGGCTGCCGAGCGCGCCGAAAAGCTGGCCGCGATCACTGCCGGCATGACCCCTGCCGAGATCCGGCAACTCGTCGATCCGACGCGCGCGCTGCCCGATAACGGCGACCCGGCGAGCGAAATGATGGCGGTCGTGCGGCAGCGCAAGCGCGAGTTGATCGAAAAGGAGTGCGCCGGTCTGATCGAGTTCATCGAACCGCGGCACGGCCTGGACAGCGTCGGCGGTAACGCGCACATCAAGGGTGAGCTACTCGACATCGCGCGCCTGATCGTCAGTGGCGAGCGCGCGCGCGCGCCGATGGGACTGCTCGCGGTGGGGCCGATGGGCGCCGGCAAGACCTTCGTGATCAAGGCCTTCCTCAAGGAGGCGGGGTTGTCCGGCATCGCCCTGAAAAACTTCCGCTCGAAGTGGGTCGGCTCGACCGAGGCCAATCTCGAACGTGTCCTGGCGACCGTCAAGGCCATGGGGCCGATCGCTCTGGTCATCGACGAAGGCGACCGCAGCTTCGGCAGGCAGGGTGACGATTCCGACGGGGGAACGAGTTCGCGCGTTATCGCCCGTCTCAAGGAATTCATGTCTGATCCCGAGAATCGCGGCCAGGTGCTGTTCATCCTGATGACCAACCGCCCCGACAAGCTCGATACCGACATCAAACGCCCCGGTCGCCTCGATCGCAAGATTCCCTTCTTCTACGCCGAGAGCGCCGGCGAACGCGCAGCCGTCGTCAGCGCCGTTTTTCAGCGCTACCGGGTGCCTGTCGATCTTTCGGAAGACGGCCTGCTCGTCGCCTGCGAACCCCTCGAAGGCTATTCGAACGCCGACCTCGAAGCCGTTGCCTTGCTCGCCGCCGAGTTTGCCGAGCGTGCGCTACGGACCGACGAGGCTCCGGGCGGTGCCGACCCGCGGGCGAGGGAGGCGCCATCGCCGGTCGTCAGTCCGGAGATTCTCGCGCGGGCCATCGAGGACTTCATGCCCCCACAGGAAACGACCATGGTGCGCTACATGGAAATGCTCGCGGTGGCCGAGACCTCGCGACGCTCGCTGCTGCCACAACGCTTCCGATCGCTGTCCGCGCGCGCGGTGCAGGAACAACTCGCCGAACTGCGACGCCAGATCCACTCTTGAAGGAGTTCGTATGTTTCCTCTGCTGCAAGATGTATCCCTCAATGCCGACCAGAGCGTTGCCGCCACCCGCCTGCTGTTGCGCATCGCGCATGTCGATGGCGCGAAGACCGCCGAGGAAGTGGCGCTGATCCGTCTGTTTTACGACAGCGGTCGCCATGGGAGCGCCGGCTGGCCGGCTTTCGAGACTCTGGAAGAAGACGGACGGGGCGGTGACTTGACCCGGACCTTTGGTGAAGCCGCCCAGCGCGATCTGGTGCTTGCCACCTGTCTGATGGTGGCCTACGCCGATGGAACCCTGACCGGCGAGGAACTGGCGGCAGTGCGAGCGGTGGCCGACGACATCGGCGCCCCGTCGGCCCGCGTCGATGAGTTGCTCGCCCTGGTCAGGGATTACATGCTCGCGCACCTGGCCAGGTTACCCGATGCCGGCTCGGTGGCTGTGGTGGCGCGCGAACTCGGCTGAAGTGCATCTCCAGGCGAAAGTGCATCACCAGGCGAGCGTGGCGCGGGTTTGTCGATACCTTGGCCGGATCGTTCGGGTTGATCATGGCTGGCCGGGAAGACATTTCCCGGAACGGAAAACAGCTTGCACCCACTGTACCTGAAGGCTGCTGCCGGCGTGTTGGCGGTCGGCACACTTGCCGTCGCGCAGGCGCAGGAGATCGAGCCGCGCGCCTACTCGAACGCGCCGATCGGTGTGAACTTCGTGATTGCGGGCTACGCCTATACGCAAGGCGCGGTGCCCTTCGACGCCTCGCTGCCCGTCAAGAACGCGCAACTCAAGACGTCCAATGCGGTTCTTGCCTATGCGCGGGTGTTCGACGTGTGGGGCCAGTCGGGCAAGTTCGATGCCATCGTGCCATACACCGGGCTCTCGGGAACGGCCGAGGTCGCGGGGCAACCGTTCGAGCGCAATGTTACGGGTTTTGCCGATCCACGCTTCCGGTTGTCGGTCAACCTGTACGGGGCGCCGGCGCTGACATTGCGAGAGTTCCGGAATTTCGAGCAGGACCTGATCATCGGCGCAAGCCTGCAGGTGTCGGTGCCGGCGAGCCAGTACGACTCCAGCCGGGTGGTCAATATCGGCACCCACCGCTGGTCGTTCAGGCCAGAGGTGGGAATTTCCAAAGCCGTGGGTCCGTGGACGCTCGAATTTCAGGCCGCGGCAACGCTGTTTACCGACAACCGGGATTTCTACGGTGGCCATACGCGTTCGCAGGACCCGATCTACTCGCTGCAGGGGCATGTGATCTACGGCTTCCGCTCGGGGGTTTGGGCTTCGTTTGACGCCACCACTTTTGCCGGTGGCCGCACGACGCTCAACGGCGTGCGTGGCGATGACCGCCAGCAGAACTGGCGTGTGGGCGGCACGCTGGCGTTCCCCGTGGACGTTCACCACTCCATCAAGATCTACGCGAGCAGCGGGGTGTCGGCACGCACCGACAACAACTACGACCTCATCGGAATTGCCTGGCAGTACCGCTGGGGCGACGGGTTGTGACGCGGCAGCAAGACTTCCCAGGCAGGCGCTACGCGACAGGATAAGTCATCGACTCGGCGAGTTGGCGCACCAGGGCGCGCGTGCGACAGCCAGGAGGCAATTGCAAGTATGTCTGTACGAGAAAAACCGGGATGCCGGGATCGATCAGTTCACGAAGAAAGTGCTGTGATGGGGGAGCGAGACATTTCAGCAATGGTCAGAAGGGTCATCTCTCAACTTGCTCCCGATGATCCTTTCGAGTACGGCGACGAATAAACCCGTGGACAACCCGCACATCAGGATACCTGTCAAGCCTTCGACGGGTCCGAGCATCCGCCATGGTGTCGGCAACACCAGATCGCCGTAACCCAGCGTCGTATAGGTGACCCCAGAAAAATAGAAGGCCGACTCGGCATCGGGCAGGCACCCCGTCCCCAGATAGAACAATCCCCAGACGGCAATCTCGGTCAAGTGGATCAGGATCAGCGCCACCGCCAAGCGGACAAGCAGCCAGGCAATCGGCCAGAAGTTCGTCAGCAGCAGGGCGTGCGATTTGACCAAGGCTCTGAGCAACGCGGCAAGTCCGCCTGCATGCACCAAGACCGTGACCCCCACCAGAACACACGCGCTGAACAAATTCAGGCGCATGTCAGGGGTTGCCAGCGAGCGGCAAGCGGCTGGCGTGGCAGTTAACCGGATTCATGGTCATCAAACCTCACGGTCGGTTGCGGCGCTCTGCATGCCCAGTTTTCGTCTCGAACTCATTGATGACATCCTCCACCCTGATCCGGCGGCCGAGGTAGCCGACGTTTTCCTCCAATCCTTCGGCGCGCAGGATGTCGCGCACTGCCGCGTGTGCAGCGACCAGCCGTAGGCGAATCCCGGTCTTACACAGGCCGATCGTCAGCGAAGCGAATACCAGCGCCAGCGTTACCCTGGCGATCGCGTCGTTCGCCAGCCAATTGGTCTGGTACGTGGCGAGCCACTGCGCCCGGGAAAGGAGCGCGCTTCCTCGGTATCAGCGTCCCGGTTCATGGATTTTCCTCCACCTGCGCTTCGAGCCGTCCCTCCCTGATCGCCTTGACGAAAGCCCGGTAGTCGCGCTGATTCTGGTCGCTGTACTCGACGGCAAACTCGCAGATGGCATCGTCGAAGGTGGCATTCGAACCCATGTAGCCGGCGATCAGCGCGGCATCCCCCGAGCGCGCGTGCGCCCGTGCCAAAGCCCAGGCGCACAGCCGGCCGTAGGCGGTCAGGAGTTCGACGTCCCACCCCTCGACAATCGCGCTGATCTTGGCGTCGCGAAGCTGGCGGACATACACATCCCTGCCGTTCTTGGTGGTCGTCCAGCCCAGGAAGATGTCGCTCGCTCCCTGCATCAGGCGCTGCCCGGAAACGACCCGCTGGCCGTGATTGGCATGCAGGCTCACGCCCGCGTAGGGTTCGAGCACCGATGCCCGCGCTTCCTTGATCTGCAGGAAGATCGGGTCATTATCGGCGGCCATGAACAGGGCGACGGAGCAGACGGTGCCGACGCTGCCGACGCCGACGACCTTGATGGCCAGATCGCAGAAGCGGAAGCGGTCGAAGAGCACGCGGACGTGCTCGGGAAGGGACTCGCGGTAGCTTGCCAGGGCTTCCCGGTACTGTGTTCGCATCCCCGGCGCCTGTTCCTCGCCGGGGTGGAAGATCAGCGGCGGGCTATCCTTGATCCGGGGCTGCGCCCCTTGGTGTTCGGCGAGTTTCGGGAAGATATATTCGGCGGCGCTTTGCTGGCGGGCCTTCTGGAGCCGCTTGACAATGCGCTTCCTGACCTCCTCGCTGGGACTTTCGGCGAGCACGCGGTCGACGGTGATCGTGTCGTACCAGACGTCGAGCGCACGCATTGACGAATAGTCAGCCATCCGCTCACGGTACGCACGCGCCGTCGCCGTCGCCGCGCGTGCGGCCTCGTTTTCATGCAGGCGCAAATACTGTGCGGCGATGACGATGCTTGCGGTCAGACGCTTGAGGTCCCACTCCCAAGGGGCCGGCAGGGTTTCGTCGAGGTCATTGACATCAAAAACTATTTGCCGCTCGGGCGTGGCAAAGCCCCCGAAGTTCAGCAGATGCGCGTCGCCGCAAGCCTGTACCCGGAGTCCGGAACTTGGCGTCGACGCCAGGTCGGCGGCCATGATCGCCGCCGAGCCGCGATAGAAAGTGAACGGGGACTGGAGCATTCGCCCGAAGCGGATCGGCACGAGCTCCGGCATCCGCCCCTCGTTGGATTCGTTGAGCACTTCAACCGGATCGCGCCGCTTCTTCGGCAGCTTCCATCCGCCCTGAGCCTCGCGCGACACCACCTCGCGCAGCGCGCTTCCCTGGGCACGGCGCTCTTGCGGGGACAAAACCGCCGCCTGGCTAGTCACGGTGGCGCTATCCGCTTTGTTATCAGGCTTGCCTTTGGACATCTCAAGAACCTCCCCGCTCATAAAGACACATCACACAAGCAAAGTATAGTCACCGCATATTGGCTATGCCAGTTGCTCCGGCCGTCAGCCGTCCTGCTCACGGCCAATGGCCGTGAGCGCCCGTACGTCACCGAATTCGCAAGCGCCGCGAACCTGGCCGGGGAACAGCGAGAGGACGACATGTGGTTGCGGGTGAAGTTGATAGGGCTTACGATCCCTGCTTGCAGCGACACGCGTGTGGCCAGTTCGGTGTTTGCGCGTCGGCACAGCGTAAACGCTGGTTCGAGACTGAAGATTTGGACGAAACCCTGTCAGGGGCGTGGCAGTGGGACCCCTGGCGCTCGGCCTTCGGAGCCGCCGCAGCGGATCGTGCCCTGGGTAGCGATGAGCTCGCCCCCTGTGGAGATGCCACCCATGAAATCAGACACCCCTGAATCGAGCCACGGTCTGGATCTGCGCAACGATCAGCCCGACTTCTCGCTGGTCCTGGGCGGGCCGCTCTTCCAGCTGCTGCGTCGGGCGCGCCTCGCCGACGATGCGCTGATGATGGTTCGCCAACGGATCGTCGTCATCTCGCTCTTCGCCTGGCTGCCGCTTCTGCTGCTCTCAGCGCTACAGGGGCAGGTTCTCGGCGACGATGAGAGCGTCCCTTTTCTGCTCGACGTGGACGTTCACGTCCGCTTCCTGCTGGCGATGCCGCTGTTGATCGCCGCCGAGCTGGTGGTGCATCGGCGCATCCGTTCAGTGGTCGCTTTGTTCCTGGATCGCCATCTGATTCCCGCAAGCGCCAGGGCACGCTTCGATGCCGCCATCGTTTCGGCGATGCGGCTGCGCAACTCGGTGCTCGCCGAAGTGCTGCTGATTATCCTGGTGTATGGCGTCGGTGTCCTGATCATCTGGCGTCATTACACGGCCCTCGACGCGGCCACCTGGTACGCGACAGCCAGCGCTGACGGTTCGAAGCTCTCGTTCGCCGGGATGTGGTATGGCTACGTGAGCCTGCCGGCCTTCCAGTTCCTGCTGGTCCGCTGGTATTTTCGCCTGTTCGTCTGGGTGCGCTTCCTCTGGCAGGTGTCACGCATTGAGTTGTGTCTGACGCCCCTCCATCCCGATCGCCTCGGCGGCCTGGGATTTCTTTCCAACACGGTTTATGCTTTCGCTCTGCTCGCGACCGCGCACGGCGCACTGCTTGCCGGACAGATCGCCAACCGGATCTTCTTCCTCGGCGCCGCGCTGCCGGAGTTCAAGGCCGAGATTGCCGTCATGCTCTTCTTCATGCTGTGCCTGGTCCTCGGCCCCCTGCTGGTGTTTGCTCCGCAGCTTGCGCAGGCGAAGCGGATCGGCCTGCGCGAATATGGCACACTGGCCGAGCGTTACGTACGCGAATTCGACGCGAAGTGGCTGCGTGGCGGCGCGCCTGCCGACGAACCATTCGTCGGTAGCGGCGACATCCAGTCGCTTGCCGATCTGGGCAACAGCTACGAAGTGGTACGCAGCATGCGCTCGGTACCGTTCACCAAGGAGATCCTCCTCCAGCTCACGGTCGCCACGCTGGCGCCGATCGTGCCACTCGCACTGACCATGATGTCGCTGGAAG
>ERZ795062.474-NODE-474-length-33549-cov-12.542754_pt1 | contig 33549 bp, 28 predicted proteins | sample MGYA00375146_ERZ795062 | MGnify/ENA primary metagenome ERZ795062 (study PRJEB30191, sample SAMN05720281) | activated sludge metagenome | isolation source: Anaerobic digester | place: USA | collected 2015-07-16 ...
TCGTCATGGGGCTGCTCGGGGCCTCCCTGCTCGTGTCGGCCGTGTCGTCATCCGTGGTCGCTGCGGCTTCGACGTGGGTGAGCGACCTGCTGGGGCTGGGGCAGGGGGTGGTGACGGTCGCGGGGGTGGCCGTGTCGTTCATCCTCGACACCGCCGTGATGGTCGTCCTGCTCCGAGTTCTGTCTGGTGTTCCGTTGCCCTGGAAGGACATTCGTAGCGGCGCCCTGCTTGGTGGCCTCGGCATGACCGTCCTCAAGATGCTCGCCGCCACCCTCATCGCGATGGCGACGCGCAACCCGCTGTTCGGGTCGTTCGTCGTCGTGGTCGGCCTGCTCTTCTGGCTCAACCTCGTCTCGCGGCTGGTCCTGCTGTCGGCCGCTTGGGCCGCCAATGACATCGACACGGCGCTGGCCGACCTGCAGGGCGCCGTCGCCCCGAGGGAAGCTGGCACTGCGGCAGCTGCCGACCCGGACGCTGCGCAGGCCGAGCTCGACACTCCACAGCAACGGCTGCGGGACGGCCTGCCCTACCTCGGCCGGCGCGACACCGACCGGGTCAATCTCGCGGCCGGCGCGCTGGTGGGCGCGGCTGCAGCGATGGGCGTCACGGCGATCGGTCGCACGCTCCGCCTGCTCCTGCCCGGCGGACGCCGCACGAGATGACCTTGCCGACCGGCCCGAAACCGCCGGAGGGAAGGGGTCAGCCCAGGAAGGGCGCTCAGCGCTGGTGCGCCCCGGGCTGCCGCCCGCGCCGCCGGGACAACGCCACGCCGAGCAGGAGGAAGGCCACGAGGATGCCCCCGGCGCCCCCGGCAAGGGTCCAGCGCGCCGGGTCGGAAGCGGTCTGCCACCAGTCCAGCATCGCGTTTCCGTCGTGGTCGACAGGTGCCGCCAGAGCAACACTCATCCCGCTCGTCGGCAGTCCGTCTGCCTCGCCGGTCGGCGACGGCAAGACGCTGGAGGGCAGAGCGGTCATCCCGGCACCGCGCCATTCCGGGGGCTGAGCGGCTGTTCCGGGCTCGACCAGCCGGCCGATCGGGCGGGCTTGCGCGGCATACGAGAAACCCCAGTTCAGCAGCGCCTCCACCGACGGCGCCTGGCGCTCGACGCTGCCCATGACCGCGACGATGAGGGTGCGATCATCGCGGGTGGCCGCTCCGATGAAGGTGTTGCGGGCCAGCGTGGTGTAACCGCTCTTGATCCCGATGGTGCCGGGATAGGAGTCGATGATCGGGTTGTGGTTGGTGATAGCGAACGGCCCGGTCGTCTTGCCGGTCGCGTCGACCGCACCCGGGAACTGTGCCTGCAGGAGCACGGCATGCCGCCGGAAGTCCGGAAGCTGCATGACGGCCCGGCCGATGAGAGCCAGGTCGTAGGCGCTGGTGTGCTGGCCGTCGGCGTCCAGGCCGGAGGGGTCGACGGCGTTGGTGTCCCAGGCGCCCAGCCGGCCCGCGGTGGCGTTCATGTCGGCGATGATCTTGTCGCGTCCGCCATAGGCCCGCGCGATCGCGTATGCCGTGTCGTTGCCGCTCACCATGATGAGTCCGTTGAACAGGTCGTCGATCGTGTACTTGTTGCCCGCGACCATGCCGACTCGAGTGCCCTCGGCGTTGACGTCCGCAGGGTCGGCGATGATGACCCGCTTGGGGTCCAGCGCAGGGAGTGCCACGAGGGCGGTGAGCGTCTTGAGGGTGCTGGCCGGGTAGAGCAGCGCGTGGGCCTGTTTGGCCGCGATGATCTCGCCGGTCTGCAGGTCGGCCACGACGTAGGACACGTGCGGCATGATCGGCGGTGCCGGCACATTCGCGGGCAGGTCGGTGACGACGCCCGGCCGGGCCAGGGCGGGTCCACCGACGACATGCTCGGGTGCGATGACCGGCCCGATCATCGGAGCCGGCGCGGCGAGCACGCAGGACCGGCGGATCGTGCGTCCGTCGGGGAGGGTGGTCACGCCGGGCTCGGAGCTGCGTTTGGCGCTCGTCGTCGCACTGTTGAGCGCAGGCTTGGGCGCCGGTGAGGTGACATAGGTCGCGGTCATTCCCGGGCCGCATCCATCGCTGCCGGTGCGGGCTGGGCTGCTCACGACGACAGGTCGGGAGGGGGCTGGGGTAGAGCTGCCGGTGGTCCTCGTCGCAGCATTCGGGGTGCTCGTCGCGGGCCGCGTAGTGACGGCCGGGTATGCCGATCCGGCCGCGGGGGCGTCGGCAGCGACGGCGGGACCGACCGCGCAGGCGAGGACGACGCCTACGATCCCCACGGCATACCCGAGGTTGGTCGAGATGCCCATGACGCGGCGAGCCTACTCGCCGGGCCGGCTACGCACCGGTCGGGGTGGTAGACAACACTGCGCCGGTATGCCGTGCGGCATACCGGCGCAGTGGTGGCCGATCAGGAGCTCAGGCGCGCTTGCTCATCGATGTGCGCAGATCCTTGTTGAGCTGGTTGATGACATCCAGCGGGATCTCCTTGGGGCATACGTCGGCGCACGCACCGGTGTTGGTGCAGCCGCCGAAGCCCTCGTGGTCGTGCTGGGAGACCATCTTGACCACGCGAGCCCACCGCTCGGGCTGGCCCTGCGGGAGCTCGCCGAGGTGGGTGACCTTGGCGCCCATGAAGAGCATCGCGGACGCGTTGGGGCAGGCGGCGACGCAGGCCCCACAGCCGATGCACTTGGCCGACTCGAACGCCCGGTCGGCCTTGGGCTTGGGCACCGGCACCGAGTGCGCCTCGGGAGCCGCGCCGGTGTTGACCGAGATGAACCCGCCGCTCTGGATGATCCGGTCGAAGGCCGACCGGTCGACGACGAGGTCACGCAGCACCGGGAAGGCGGTGGCCCGCCACGGCTCGACGGTGATGGTGTCGCCGTCGTGGAAGGACCGCATGTGCAACTGACAGGTCGTCGTGACCTCCGGCCCATGGGCCTTGCCGTTGATCATGAGGCCACACATGCCGCAGATGCCTTCACGGCAGTCGCTGTCGAAGGCGATGGGTTCGTCGCCCTTCTCCACCAACTGCTCGTTGAGCACGTCGAGCATCTCCAGGAAGGACATGTGCTCGGACACGTCGGCGAGCTGGTAGGTGACCATCCGACCCTGGGCGTTGGGTCCGTCCTGACGCCAGATGTTGAGTGTGAGGTTCACTTGTAGCTCCGCTGCTTCAGCTCGATCGACTTGTAGACCAGGTCTTCCTTGTGCAGGACGGGGGTGCCGACGACACCGTCGGTGCCACCGGCGAACTCCCATGCAGCGACGTAGAGGAACTCGTCGTCATGACGCAGCGCCTCGCCGTCCTCGGTCTGCGACTCCGCGCGGAAGTGGCCACCGCAGGACTCGCGCCGGTGCAGGGCGTCGATGCACATGAGCTCGCCCAACTCGAGGAAGTCGGCCACCCGGCCGGCCTTCTCGAGGCTCTGGTTGAGGGTGTCGGCCGCGCCGAGGACGCGGACGTTGCGCCAGAACTCGGCACGCAGCCCACGGATGAGCTCGATGCCCTTGCGCAGGCCCTCCTCCGAGCGCTCCATGCCGCAGTACTCCCACATGATGTGGCCGAGTTCCTTGTGGATGGAGTCGACGGTGCGGTCGCCGTTGATCGCCAGCAGCGTGTCGACGCGCTCCTGGACCGCTGCGCGAGCGGCCACCACTTCGGGGTGGTCTGGAGACACCGTCGGGTACGGCGCGTGCGACAGGTAGTCGCGGATGGTGTTGGGCAGCACGAAGTAGCCGTCGGCCAGACCCTGCATGAGTGCCGAGGCGCCGAGCCGGTTGGCCCCGTGGTCGGAGAAGTTGGCCTCTCCAGCGACGAACAGGCCGGGGAGGTTGGACTGCAGGTCGTAGTCGACCCAGAGGCCACCCATCGTGTAGTGGACCGCCGGGTAGATGCGCATCGGCACCTCGTAGGGGTTGTCCCCGGTGATGCGCTGATACATGTCCAGCAGGTTGCCGTACTTCTCGGCGACGGCCTCGGCGCTCATCCGCTGGAGAGCGTCGGTGAAGTCGAGGTAGACACCGCGGCGGAAGTCTCCGACCTTGGGGCCGACACCACGACCCTCGTCGCAGACGTTCTTGGCCTGGCGGCTGGCGATGTCACGGGGGACCAGGTTGCCGAACGAGGGGTAGATCCGCTCCAGGTAGTAGTCGCGGTCCTCCTCGGGGATCTGGCGCGGGTCCTTCTCGCAGTCCTCGGCACGCTTGGGCACCCAGATCCGGCCGTCGTTACGCAGCGACTCGCTCATCAGGGTGAGCTTGGACTGGTGATCGCCCGACACGGGGATGCACGTGGGGTGGATCTGCGTGTAGCAAGGGTTGGCGAAATAGGCACCCTTGCGGTGGGCCCGCCAGGTGGCCGTAACGTTGGAGCCCATGGCGTTGGTCGACAGGAAGAACACGTTGCCGTAGCCACCGGAGGCGAGGACGACGACGTCGGCCAAGTGGGTCTCGATCTCGCCGGTCACCATGTCGCGCGCGATGATCCCGCGAGCGCGCCCGTCGACGACGATGAGCTCGAGCATCTCGTGCCGGGTGTATGCCGTGACCGTCCCGGCCGCAACCTGGCGCTCAAGGGCCTGGTAGGCACCAATGAGCAACTGCTGGCCGGTCTGGCCGCGGGCGTAGAACGTGCGGGACACCTGGACGCCGCCGAAGGACCGGTTGTCCAGCAGACCGCCGTATTCGCGAGCGAACGGCACGCCCTGAGCGACGCACTGGTCGATGATGTTCGCGCTGACCTCGGCCAGGCGGTAGACGTTGGTCTCCCGGGCGCGGTAGTCGCCACCCTTGACCGTGTCGTAGAACAGGCGGTAGACCGAGTCGCCGTCGCCGTTGTAGTTCTTGGCGGCGTTGATGCCACCCTGGGCGGCGATCGAGTGAGCCCGCCGGGCGCTGTCCTGGTAGAAGAACACCTGGACGTTGTAGCCCGCCTCGCCGAGCGAGGCCGCCGCCGCAGCGCCGGCCAGGCCGGTGCCGACGATGATGACCGACAGCTTGCGCCGGTTGGACGGGTTGACGAGCTTGGCGTCGAACTTGCGGGTGGTCCACATCTTGTCGATCGGGACCGTCGTGGGCGCCTTGGTGTCGGCGATCGGAGCACCGACGGTGTACATGCCGAAGGTGTCGGCCGCGGGGCGAGTGGGGTTGGTGGTCGTCATGATCGATCAGCCCTTCACGATCCCGAAGAGGATGGCCAGCGGCGGGATCGCGAAACCGAGCACGACGATGCCGGCCACCAGGTGGGCGGTCGTGTGTGCCAGGCGCCGCGAGGTCGCCGAGTTGGTCCAGCCGAGGGTTTGGGCGCCGCTCCACACCCCGTGGAACAGGTGCATGCCCAGCGCGACGAGCGCGATGAGATAGATGAGCACGACCCACCACAGCTGGAAGCTCGCGATGACGAGCATGCCGGTGCTCGGGTGGCCGTCGATCTTCAGCTTGTCGGCAGAGAACGCACCGTTGAAGTTGACCTTGGCGATGGTGAACTGCACGAGGTGGAAGATGAGCCACGCGAGCAGCGTGACGCCGCCCCAGCGCATCATCTTGGTGCGTGCCGCGCCCTTGGCGGCGTTCTTCACGGCATACCGCTGCGGCCGTGCGCCGTTGGCGCGGCTCCACAGCGTGAAGGCTGCGTAGGCATGGACGATGAGGGACACGACCAGCAGGGCCCGGAACAACCAGAGGAAGCCCGAGTGCGGGAGGATCGGCACCAGCATCTCGCGCAGGTGCTCGGCGTATTCGTCGAACGCTGCAGCTCCCGCGAAGATCTTGAGGTTGCCGTACATGTGCATGAGGACGTAGAAAACGAAGAGCGCACCGGTCGTCGCCATGAGGAACTTCATGAACACGGTGGTGCGGCGCGCCGTCGTCTCGCCTGTGAGGAGCGTCGTAGTGGCCACGGGGTCCACCGTAGCGGGTGCCTCCCGAGGCCCGAAGGGTCCGCAGCGCACGGGGGCGGTGAGATGCCTCTCTCCCGGGCACGTGCACACCACTGTATGCCGGTGATGCAGCTTCCAGCCTGAACCCACCTCACCCATCTGGTATGCCGTCCGGCCCGACGCATTCCCCCACAGCTATTCGATGTCGCCGGGCAACCCCATCACGCTGCTAGCCGATGTCGCGGCGGCGGAACCCGGCATACGCAAGGGCCAGCAACGCCGTCGTCACGGCGAGCAGCCCCACGACGGGCGCGGCGGCGAAGGGTTCGACCGGCATCCGCGGCGAGTGCGTGAACGGCGCGAGGTTCAACAGCCAGCCGGGCAGCCCGAGCAGACCGCCGAACTCGCCGACGGTGAGGAAGAGCGCCAAGGCTCCCCACGCCACGCCCGCAGCGATCCGGGGCAGCCAGGCATAGGCGCACACGGCGAGCGCGATGCACACCCAGACTGCCGGCACATGGGCCGCGGCCGAACCAAGCAGCCGGGCGACTCCGGCCGAACCCCCGGCCGCCGCGTCGACCACCCCGATGACCCCGCCGAGGACGAGCATGAGCACCGCACTGCCGATGAGGCCGACGAGGGTGGGCGCCGCAAGCACGCGCGCCCGGGTGGTGGCACCGGCGAGCACCTGTTCGGCATGTCCGGCGACCTCCTCGGAGCGCAACCGCAGCGCCACGACGATACCGAAGGCGGCCGCGATGACCGAGAGGAAGCCGATCTCGGTGGTGAGGTAGACGTCTTCGAGCAGGCCCGCCCCGCCGCCCATCTTGCGCAACAGGTCGGCGATGCCCGGGTCCTTGATGAGGTCGGTCGCGCTCTTGGCCAGGCCCCCGACGACCAGGCCGCCGATGGCAAATCCGGCCAGCCAGCCCAGGAACCCGGGCCGTCCCAGCCGCCAGGCCAGGCCGACCGGCGAGGACAGGCTCGCCGGTGCCGTCGCACGGCCCCGCCGGCCGGCGAGCAATCCGGCACCGAGGTCACGGCGGTCCAGCAGGGCGAAAGCCCCGAGCACCCCGGCGGCGAGCACCCCCACCCCGAGCAGGATCACCCAGGATCGGTTGGCCCCGAAGGACGCGGATTGGGTCGACCAGCCCAGCGGCGAAATCCACGACAGCCAGCCCAGACCGGGCCGGGAGTCGCCGATGCTGCGCAGCAGGAAGGCCGCCCCGATGGCCCCGCCGGCCAGGCCCGCGCAGGACCGCGAGGTCGCCGCGAGTTGGGCGGCCACGGCCGTGATCCCGACGAAGGCCAGCGCCGATCCGGCCCAGCCCGCGGCGAACGCCAGAGACCCCGCAGCCGGCATGCCGAGGCCGATGTAGCCGAGCGCGGTGAGCAGGCAGGTGACGAGCACGGCCAGGGTCGCGAGAATGACGGCTGCACTCAGCGCGGCACGTCGCCCCACGACGGTGGACCCGAGCAACTCCAGCCGGCCGGCCTCTTCCTCGGAGCGGGTGTGGCGACGCACGACGGCATACCCGAAGAGGGACAGGAAGACCGCGCCCATCATCGTCATCTTCGCCACCGCGATGGAGTCGACGCTGGCCGGATTGCCCACCGGGCCATACAGGGCGACCGCCGCAGGCGAGGCGAAGATCTCGCCGATCGCCCCGCCCAACGACTCGGCCGTGGGGTAGAGCGCAAGGGTGGCCTTGGCGCTGCTCACCGCGATGCCGGCGATGGCCGCCGCGCCCAGGGGCACGAGCAGCCGGTCGCGGCGCCAGGCCAGGCGCAGCAGCGCCCCGGTGCCGGAGTAGGCGCTCATGACTGGTAGCTGCGCAGGAACAGCTCCTCCAGGGTGGGTGCCTGACAGGTGAGAGCCCGTATGCCGTGTGCTCCCAGGGCCTCCAGGACCGGCCCGATGTGTTCAGTGTCGACCGACCCGGTGAGCCGGTCCCCCTCGATGACCGCGTCGTGCAAGCCGGTGAGGCGCACGAGGTCGGCAGCGCTCGGCGGACGCTCCAGCACAGTCGACAGGGACGTGCGGGTGAGGTGGCGCAGGTCGGCGAGGGTGCCGGACTCGACGGTGCGGCCTTGTTTGATGATGCTCACGCGGTCGCAGAGCGCCTCCACCTCGGACAGGATGTGGCTGGACAGCAGCACGGTGCGACCTTGCGCGCGGACCTCGTCGATGCAGTCGCGGAAGACTCGCTCCATGAGGGGGTCCAGGCCAGCGGTGGGTTCGTCGAGCAGCAGCAGGTCGACGTCGGAGGCGAGTGCTGCGACGAGGGCAACCTTCTGCCGGTTGCCCTTGGAATAGGCCCGACCCTTCTTGGTTGGGTCCAGGTCGAAGCGCTCCAGCAATAAGTCGCGTTTGGCCCGGTCGAGGCCGCCGCGCAGCCGCCCGAGGAAGTCGATGACCTCGCCTCCGGTGAGGGTGGGCCACATCGTCACGTCGCCGGGCACGTAGGCCAGCCGCCGGTGCAACGTCTCGACGTCGCTCCACGGGTCGGCGCCGAGCACCTGGGCGGCGCCGCCGTCGGCGCGCAGCAGGCCGAGCAGGATGCGGATCGTCGTCGACTTGCCCGACCCGTTGGGGCCGAGGAAGCCGTGCACCTCGCCGGTGGTGACGGTGAGGTCGAGGCCGTCCAGGGCGACCGTGCTCCCGAAACTCTTGCGTAGACCTGAGACGGTGATCGCGTCGCTCATAGTCACCATGGTTACACATATTTCACTAATTTGTGAATGTTGTAGAATCCCCGACGTGAACGTGGATTCGAGCGCCGGACGCCGTGAGGCCGAGGTGTCTCGCTTCGTCGAGCGACTGGGCGGGGCGCTCACCGAGGCCGGCTTGGCCCGGCTTCCCTCTCGGGTCTTCGCGCAGCTGATGGCCGACGACGACGGTCGGATGACTGCGGCGGAGCTTGCCGGTGCGCTGGCCGTGAGCCCAGCCGCCATCTCGGGGGCGGTCCGCTATCTGCAGCAGGTGCGGATGATCACCCGCGAGCGCGAAAAAGGCTCTCGCAGAGACGTTTTCGTCGTCATGGACGATGCCTGGCACGACATGATGATCAACCACGAGCTGGCCTACCTGCCGTTGCGCGATGCCATGGCGGCCGGCATACCGGGTGTCGGTGGCCCGTCGACTCCGGCCGGGGCGCGACTGGCGCTGTCGGTGGAGTTTCTCGAGTTCATCAGTGCCGAGATGGACGGCATCGCCGCGCGCTGGGAGGCGCACCTGGCCGATCGCGCCGCACGGCATACCGCCGCACCGGATACCGCCGCACGGCATACCGGTCGGCGAGCCTGAAACCCGCATGGCGCAATCCCGCTCCGCCGGGGGTGTTCTAGACCATGGTCCCGGGGTGGGGGAGCGCGTGCGTCACTAGGCTGCCGCTATGGCCGATGCTGTCGCGCGTTCCGAGTCCGACCTGCCGATCCAGCAGGTGTATGCCGCCGCTGACCTCGCGGGATTCGACCCCGATGCCGCCCTCGGGGCGCCGGGGGCCTACCCCTTCACCCGGGGCGTCTACCCCACGATGTACACCGGCAAGCCGTGGACGATGCGGCAGTATGCCGGCTTCGGCACCGCCAAGGAGTCCAACGAGCGCTACCTGCAGCTGGTCAAGGCCGGCACCGGCGGGCTCTCGGTGGCCTTCGACCTGCCGACCCAGATGGGCTACGACTCCGACGAGGCGATCGCCTCGGGTGAGGTCGGCAAGGTCGGCGTGGCCATCGACTCGATCGACGACATGCGGGTGCTGTTCAACGGGCTGCCGCTGGACAAGATCTCGACGTCGATGACGATCAACGCGCCCGGCTCGACGCTGCTGTTGCTCTACCAGCTCGTCGCCGAGGAGCAGGGCATCTCCGGTGACAAGCTCACCGGCACGATCCAGAACGACGTGCTCAAGGAATACATCGCCCGCGGCACCTACATCTACCCGCCGGCGCAGTCACTGCGCCTCATCTCCGACATCTTCGCCTACTGCCACAAGGAACTCCCGCGCTGGAACACCATCTCCATCTCGGGCTACCACATGGCCGAGGCCGGGGCCACCCCCGCCCAGGAGATCGCGTTCACCCTGGCCAACGCCAAGGAATACGTCCGCGCCGCCATCGCCGCCGGGCTCGACGTTGACGACTTCGCGCCCCGGTTGTCGTTCTTCTTCGTCGCCCGCACCACGCTCCTGGAAGAGGTCGCCAAGTTCCGGGCGGCCCGCCGGATCTGGGCGCGGATCATGCAGGAGGAGTTCGGCGCCAAGAACCCCAAGTCGATGATGCTGCGCTTCCACACCCAGACCGCCGGCGTGCAGCTCACCGCCCAGCAGCCCGAGGTCAACCTCGTGCGGGTCGCGCTGCAGGGCCTGGGTGCCGTGCTCGGCGGCACCCAGTCGCTGCACACCAACTCCTACGACGAGGCCATCGCGCTGCCGACCGAGAAGGCCGCCCGCCTCGCGCTGCGCACCCAGCAGGTCATCGCCTACGAGACCGATGTGTGCAAGACCGTCGACCCGTTCGCCGGCTCCTATGTCATCGAGTCGATGACCGACGACCTCGAAGCGGCGATCGTCGAGCTCATCCAGGCCGTCGAGGACCGTGGCGGCGCGGTGCGGGCCATCGAGCAGGGCTTCCAGAAGAGCGAGATCGAGCGCTCGGCCTACCGGGTCGCCCTCGAGATCGACAACGGCGAGCGCACCGTCGTCGGGGTCAACAAGTACACGATCGACGTCGAAGAGGAATACGACCCGCTGCGGGTCGACCCGGCGATCGAGAGCGAGCAGCGCGAGCGGCTCGCCGCCTTGCGCGCCGAGCGGGACAACGACGCCGTCAAGGCAGCCCTGGCGGCGATGCAGGAGGCTGCTCGCGGCACCGACAACGTGCTCTACCCGATGCGCGAGGCGCTGCGGTTGCGTGCCACCGGCGGCGAGGTCGCCCACGCGCTGCGCGAGGTGTGGGGCGTCTACGTCCCCCAGGAGTTCTTCTAAGCCGGCCGACGCCTGCGCGGTCAGACGGTCGGCTGGCCGTCGAAGACCCGATAGGTCAACGTCCGGGTGCTCTGGCCAAAGCCGGGCGCGCTCAGGGTGATCGTCCAGGTCCCGCTGCGCGGGGTGTTGCCGATATCGGCACTGGAGTAGGTCGCGGTGCAGATCTTCACCTTGGCCAGCCCGGCGGCGTCGCTGGTGACCGTGGCGACCCGATTGCCGGGGGCCTCGCCGAACCCTGAGGTCTGGGTGGCGGGCGTGAACCCCAGCAGTTCGCCGCCGGTAGCACCCTCCAGATCGCGCTGGTGATCGCTGGAGACCACGACGGTCGCTCCCGAGACCGGGTTGCCGCCACAGTCGGTCACGAGCAGGGTCATGTTCACGACGGGATTGGTGGTCCCCGACGTGGTGACGTTGGACAGCGGGTCGGTATTGGTGTTGCTGTTGACGTTCTTGGAGTCCCGGATGTAGAGGTCGAAGCCGTTCGCGGACAGCCCCGTGGTCGAGATCGTCACGCTCAGCGGGCAGGAGGAGGCATGAGCGGGCGCGGCGGCGACGGTGAGGATCGCGGGAGCCGCCCACAGCGCACCGGCGACGACACGTCGTCGCTCGAGTGGAACGTTGCCGACCCCAGGCACGCTCGCATCGTAGATGCCTACGCCCGATTACCCACCGATCAGGCTTGACCGTGATCTAGCGCTCGACTGTGGTCATGCGGCCGGGATGCGACGGCGATTCTGGCCTGGCCCCGACACCGGACACGGCGGCGCTGCCGGCTCGCACTCCGGCGCGCAGCGCATCCTGCGGGGTTGCCCCGTCCAGCCAGGCCGCGAGCAGTCCGGCGTCGAAGGCGTCCCCGGCCCCGGTGGGATCGACGACCTCGACCGGTGGCGCCTGCGCCATCCAGGTGCCCGTCCGGCATACCCACCTGGCGCCCTCGCCGCCGTAGGTGACCACGACGTTGTCGACCGCCGCGAGCATGGCCGGCGTGCCTCCGAGGGCGTCGGCTTCCGCGGCATTGGGCAGCAGCAGGTCGATGCCCTCGACCCAGCGCAGGAAGGTGTCGGCTCCGACGCGAGCCAGCAGTGAGGGCGCCTGGGGGTCGACCGAGGTCGTCCACCCCAGGGCGCGGGCTTGGGTCAGTGCCGCCAGGCCCGCTGCCCGCGACCCCTCGTCGAAGAGGACATAGCCCGACAGATGCAGGTGCGGGGGTGCCTCACCGATGGCTCGTCCGCCGGCGAGATCGGGTATGCCGTCCCACCGGGCCCGGGTGAGGTCGACGTCGGCGGGGGCGAGCCGGGCGTTGGCGCCCCGATCGGGGAACATGGTGCGCTCGCCGGAGGTCTCGGCCAGTACGACGACCGAACAGGTGGGCAGGTCGGCATCCTCGGCGAGCAGCGCGGTCACTCCGAAGGCGCGCAGGTCGGCCCGGACCGCCTCGGCAGCCGCGTCGGCACCGACCCGGGCGAACAAGCACACCGCAGTCCCCGAGGCGGCCAGCCAGGATGCGGTGTTGCCGCCCGCACCGCCGGGTCGGACCGAGACACGGGCCGGAGTGTCGGTGCCGTAGTGCACCGGACCACCGGGCCGGACGATGACATCGAGGCCGACGTCACCGACGACAACTACCGGCCTCACTGCGAATCTGACTGCAGGGCAACGAATTCAGCCGCCACGTCTCCGGCCAGCCGGGCATTGGACAGCACGAGCTCGACGTTGGCCCGCAACGATTCGCCCCCGGAATGGGTGTGGAAGTACTCCAGCAGCCGCGGCGTGACGTCCTTGCCGTGCACCCCGTCGCGGTCCAGCAGCGCGAGCCCCTCGGCGACGAGCCGGTCATGCAGCTGGGGATCGACCTGCCGGTCGGCCGGAAGCGGGTTGGCCAGGACGACACCGGCGCAGTCGGTGCCGAGTCGGTCGCGAGCGGCGAGCACTGCGGCAGCGGCCGCCGCCGAATCGACCTGCCACGGGGCGGCATACCCGGAGTCGGAGAGGTAGAAGCCCGGGAAGGCGAGCGTCCGATAGCCGAGCACCGGGACCGACAGCGTCTCGAGGTATTCCAGCGTCCCAGGGACGTCGAGGATCGACTTGACCCCGGCGCAGACCACCAGGACGGGCGTGCTGGCCAGCACGCCGAGGTCGGCCGACACGTCGAAGGTGTGCGACGCCCCCCGGTGGACCCCGCCGAGACCCCCGGTCGCGAAGACCCGGATCCCCACCCGGTGGGCCAGCGCGGACGTGGACGCCACGGTCGTCGCCCCGGTCAGACCCAACCCGACGGCGACGCCGAGGTCGCGGACGCTGAGCTTGAGCACGTCGTCGCTCGTGCAGAGTTGCTCCAGGGCGCCATCGTCGAGGCCGATGTGCACCTGCCCGGAAAGCACCGCGATCGTCGCGGGCACCGCGCCGCCGGCCCGCACCGCCGCCTCGATCTCGCGGCCCACCCGCAGGTTGTCGCCCCGGGGTAGGCCGTGCGCGAGGATGGTGCTCTCCAGGGCCACGACCGGGCGTCCGCTCGCGAGCGCGTCGGCGACCTCTGCGCTGCAGGTGATGGGGGATGACGCGCCTGAGGCGCCCGACGTGGGAACCGACACCATGGGCGCACACTACGCTGACCCCACCATGAAGACGGTGACCCCCGCGCTGCAGGCGAGGTTGACCGAGCTCGACCCCCAGCTCGTGTCGATCCGCCGTGACATCCACTCGCACCCGGAGTTGTCCTGGCACGAGTACCGCACGACCGACCTCGTCGGCAACCGGCTCGTCGACGCCGGATTCCGAGTCACCCGACTGGAGGGCACCGGCCTGGTCGCCGACCTCGGACCGGTCGACGCGGCATACCGGGTGGCACTGCGCGCCGACCTCGATGCACTCCCGGTCGTGGAGCGCACCGGCCTGCCGTGGGCCTCCACGACGGACGGGGTCGCCCACGCTTGCGGCCACGACGTGCACACGGTCGCCTGCCTGGGTGCCGGGCTCTCGCTTGCCGGGTATGCCGGGCAGCTCACCGATCGTGGCGCCGCGGTGCGGCTGCTCTTCCAGCCGGCCGAGGAGATCGTCCCGGGAGGAGCGCTCAAGGTCATCGACGCCGGCGGGCTGGCCGGAGTCGACGAGATCTACGGGCTGCACTGCGAGCCGACCCTTGACGTCGGTCAGATCGGGTTGCGGGTCGGTCCGATCACCGCCGCAACCGACGCCATCGAGGTCACGGTGCACGGCGGTGGCGGGCACACCTCGCGCCCGCACCTCACTCAGGACCTCACCTTCGCGCTCGCCAAGGTCATCACCGAGGTGCCGGCGGTGCTCTCGCGCCGCATCGACCCGCGGGCCGGCCTCTCGGTCGTGTGGGGCGCGATTCACGCGGGTGGGGCCCCCAACGTCATTCCTTCGACCGGGTTGGTCTCGGGCACGCTCCGGGTGCTCGATGCCGACGTCTGGCACGAGGTCGGCCCGGTGCTTGCCGACCTGGTCGCCGAGATCCTCGCCCCGTATGCCGTGACCCACCAGATCGAGCACACCCGCGGGGTGCCGCCGGTGGTCAACACCACCGATGGGGTCGACGTGCTGCGGGAGGGCGTCGTCATGGCCGGCGCCACCGAGATGCCGGTGCGACAATCCCTCGGCGGCGAGGACTTTGCGTGGTACCTCACGAAGATCCCCGGAGCGCTGGCGCGGCTCGGCACGCGCACACCGGGCGGGCCGACCTTCGACCTGCACCAAGGTGACTTCGCCGTCGACGAGCGAGCCGTCGTGGCCGGGTCACGTGTGCTTGCCGGTGCTGTCGTGGCTGCTGTGACGAGGGCCACCGGCACCTCGCGATGACAACTCCGGATGACTTGGTCGCAGCCTCGGCCGGTGACCGCTCCAGCCGTCGTTGACGAGCACGTGTCGCTTCGATAACGGTTGGCGTGGGCCCCGTGCGCAGGGGCCGGACACGGCATACCCGGGGCTAGAGTCAGGGGCGACGAGGGCGCGGGTATCCCCGCGTCCTCACCCCGGAATGACATCTAAGGAGACCACCTTGCGTCAGGTGATGAAGATGGCCGTCGTCGTGGCGGCTGGATCGCTTGCGCTCGCTGCGTGCAGCAGCAGCTCGTCCACCCCCGCTGCGAGCACCGGTGCGTCCGGCGCGGCTCAGATCAAAGTCGGCATGGCCTATGACGTGGGCGGTCGCGGCGACCAGTCTTTCAACGACGCCGCAGCAGCCGGCTTGGACAAGGCCGCCAAGGAGCTCGGTGTCGTGAGCAAGGAGGCTTCCGCCTCCAACGGTGAGGCCGAGTCCGCTCGTGAGGAGCGCCTCCAGCAGCTCATCGACGCCGGGTACACCAATATCGTCGCCGTGGGCTTCGCTTACGCCCCGTCGGTGACCAAGGTCGCCAAGGCCAACCCGAAGGTCAAGTTCGCGCTCGTCGACTCCACCGACGCCAAGGGCGACAACATCGAGAACATCACCTTCGCCGAGCACGAGGGCTCCTTCCTCGTCGGTGCTGCGGCCGCACTGAAGTCCAAGACCGGCAACATCGGCTTCGTCGGTGGCGTCGAGATCGACCTCATCAAGAAGTTCGAGGCGGGCTTCACCGCCGGTGCCAAGGCCGTCAACCCCAACGTCAAGGTCCAGACCAAGTACCTCACCCAGCCGCCGGACTTCTCCGGGTTCGGCTCGGTCGACAAGGGCAAGACCGCCGCCGAGGGCATGTACCAGAACGGCGCCGACGTGATCTACCACGCCGCCGGTGGCTCCGGTGGCGGCGTCTTCACCGCCGCCAAGGCTGCGGGCAAGCTGGCCATCGGCGTCGACTCCGACCAGGCCGCCTCGCCGGCGCTCGCGGGTGTCAAGGACGTCATCCTCACCTCGATGCTCAAGAAGGTCGACGTGGGTGTCTTCGACTTCATCAAGTCGGTCAAGGAAGGCTCCTTCAAGTCTGGCGAGAAGGTCTTCAACCTCAAGGTCAACGGCGTCGGCTACGCGACGACCGGCGGACAGGTCGACGACATCAAGAGCAAGCTCGATGACTTCAAGCAGCAGATCATCGACGGCAAGATCACGGTTCCCACCAAGCCGTGATGCTGCAATGAATCTGCACTGAACCGGACGCCGGTTCGGGGCGCCCAAAGGGTGTCCCCGGGCCGGCGTTTGGCGTAGGTTGAGCGGTCTCGCGTCCCCCGGGGTCAGTGCCGACCCGGTCCATCCCAGCGGAATGCCCGCCCAGCGGGCCGAATGAGGAGCGTGCGTCATCAGCGCCACGGACAACCCAGCAGGGCGCTCGGCTTCGACCGGCCCCACCGCGACGGACTCGTATGCCGTCGAGTTGCACGGCATCACCAAACGCTTCCCCGGTGTGGTGGCCAACAAGGACATCGAGCTGTCGGTCCGGCGCGGCACCGTGCATGCCCTGGTGGGCGAGAACGGGGCCGGCAAGTCCACCCTGATGAAGATCCTCTATGGGGTGCAGCAGCCCGACGAGGGCACGATCACCGTCAACGGTCAGGTCGTGACGCTCAAGAGCCCGACCGAGGCGATCGACGTGGGCATCGGCATGGTGTTCCAGCACTTCATGCTTGCCGACAACCTCACCGTGCTGGAGAACGTCGTCCTCGGAGCCGAGAAGCTGCACGGCATCGGTGACGGTGCCCGCACCAGAATCCGAGCGATCTCCAAGGAATACGGCCTGGATGTCGACCCGGACGACCTCGTCGAAGATCTCGGCGTCGGCGCCCGGCAGCGGGTGGAGATCCTCAAGGTGCTCTACCGCGGGGCCAAGATCCTCATCCTCGACGAGCCCACCGCGGTCCTGGTGCCGCAGGAGGTCGCCGAGCTCTTCGACAACCTGCGCGAGCTCAAGGCCGAGGGCCTGACGGTCATGTTCATCTCGCACAAACTCGACGAGGTGCTTTCGGTCGCCGACGACATCACGGTCATCCGCCGGGGCACGACGGTTGCCACCGCCGACCCCAAGACGACCACGGCCCGCCAGCTTGCCGAACTCATGGTCGGGTCGGCGCTGCCGTCGCCGAGCACCGAGGAGTCCACCGTCACCGACCGGCCGGTCCTCACCGTCGAGGGCGTCGACCTGTCCGGCCCGGCGGGACAACGCAAGGTCCTGGACAACGTCAGCCTGACCATCCATGCCGGCGAGATCGTCGGCATCGCGGGCGTCGAGGGCAACGGCCAGGCCGAACTCGTAGAGGTCATCATGGGGATGCGCGAGCCGAGCTCCGGGCGCATCCTGCTGGAGAACGAGGACATCTCCGACTGGGAGGTCCGGGAGATTCGCGAGGCCGGCGTCGGCTACATCCCCGAGGACCGCCACCGGCACGGCCTGCTGCTCGAGGCGCCGCTCTGGGAAAACGTCATCCTCGGCCACCAGACCCAAGCCCCCAACGTCAAGGGCCAACTCATCGACGCCAAGGCGGCCAAGGCCGACACCGAGGCGATCGTCAAGGACTTCGACGTACGCACCCCGTCGATCAACGTCACCTCCGGATCGCTCTCCGGCGGCAACCAACAGAAACTCATCGTCGGCCGCGAGATGCACCACGCCCCGCGGGTGCTCATCGCCGCCCACCCCACCCGTGGGGTCGACGTCGGGGCACAGGCCTCGATCTGGTCGATCATCAAGAAGGCTCGCCGCGAGGGCATGGCGGTGCTGCTCATCTCGGCCGACCTCGAGGAACTCGTCGGGCTCTCCGACACCATCCGGGTCATTCTCCGCGGCGGCCTCTCGGCGCCCTTCGATCCCGATGTCGTCACCCGAGAAGAGTTGGGTGCCGCGATGACCGGCGCCGACGGCCACGCCAAGGAGGACGTCCAGTGAGCTTCTCCCCGCGCAAGATCCTCATGGCGCTCGCCGCGCCGGTGCTGTCGATCCTCGTGGCGATGGTCATCACCTCGATCATCCTGCTGGCCGCCAAGGACCCGGTCGGTGAGGTCTGGGCCCAGTTGCTGCGGCTGCCCAGCCCGCGCCTGACGATCGCCATCGTCAACTCGGCGGTCGTGCTCTATTTGTCCGCGGTTGCCGTCGCCATTGGGTTCCGGATGAACCTGTTCAACATCGGCGTCGACGGGCAGTACCGGGTCGCGGCCTTCGCTGCCGCGGTCTTCGCCGGTCAGGCCTGGTTGCCAGGGTGGCTCAACATCCTCGTGTCGTTGCTCGTCGCGATGCTGGCCGGCGGGCTCTGGGCCGCGATCGCCGGCTGGCTCAAGGTCACCCGCGGTGTCTCCGAGGTCATCTCGACGATCATGCTCAATGCCATCGCGACCTATCTGGTGGCCTACTTCCTGCAGAAGGTCGCGCTGTCGTCCGAGGGCAGCAATGTCACCAACACCAAGACCATCCCCGAGAGCTCGCGGGTGCCCGGCATACCGGTGACCATCGGCGAGCAGCAGCGCGAGATCTACGGCCTGATCTTCCTCGCGGTCCTGGTCGGCTTCCTCTACTGGTTCATCCTCAACAAGACCCGCTTCGGCTTCGACTTGCGCGCGACCGGCCGGTCCGAGACCGCCGCCATCGCCAGCGGGGTCAAGGTCAAGCGGATGGTCCTCATGTCGATGATCCTGTCCGGCGCCGTTGCCGGGTTGGTCGGGATGCCGTTGCTCTTCGGCCAGGACTTCGCCTACGGCACGACCTTCCAGGCCGGGCTCGGGTTCTCCGGCATCGCCGTCGCGCTGTTGGGACGAAACCACCACCTCGGGATGGCCGTCGCCGCGATCGTCTGGGGCTTCCTCGAGCAGCAGTCCAACGGGCTGCAGATCAACGCCGGGGTGTCCGACCGGCTGGTCGGCGTCATCCAGGGCGTCATCGTCCTGTCGGTCGTCATCGCCTACGAGATCGTGCGCCGGGCGAGCATCACCATCGAGCAGCGCAATGTCGCCGCCGCGCTCGCGGCCGAGCGAGCCAAGGCGCAGAACGCAGCCGCGGAGGTCGCAGCATGAGCACCAGCACCGTGACCAATCCCCCGGCCGCCCCTAGCGACGCGGTCCCCGACCGGGGCAAGCGCAAGCGGCCGGTGTGGTTCTGGCCGGCCGTCGTCGGTGGGGCCATCGTGCTCATCTCGACCCTGCGGGTGATCACCGGTGCCAGCGATATCGACTCCAGTGGTTCGCTCGCGGCTGCCGTCGGGCTCACCATGCCGATCCTGTTGGCCGGGCTCGGCGGTCTGTGGGCCGAGCGGGCCGGTGTGGTCAACATCGGTCTGGAAGGGATGATGATCCTGGGCACCTGGGGCGGGGCGTTCTTCGCCTACTCCTACGGGCCGTGGGGGGGCGTTCTCGGCGCCGTGCTGTTGGGCGTCATCGGCGGGGCGATTCACGCCCTGGCCACGGTGATCTTCGGAGTCGACCACATCGTCTCCGGTGTGGCGGTCAACCTGTTGGGCGCGGGTGCCGCGTCCTACCTTGCCGCGCGCACCTTCACCGGCCTTCCCGGCGGAGGTCCGACTCAGTCGCCGCCCTTGGAGCCTTTCCCCAGCTTGACGATCGGGCCGCTGGCCGACGCCCTGGGCACGGTAGAAAGGTCCGGCACCTGGTTGCTCGCCGACATCGCCAGCCTGCTGCGTGCCCTGGTCAAAGACCTGTCGTTCATCACGATGCTCACGATCTTCCTCGTCATCGCGACGTGGTTCGTGCTGTGGCGCACATCCTTCGGCTTGCGGGTGCGCTCCTGTGGTGAGGCGCCGCAGGCGGCGGAGACGCTCGGCGTCAACGTCATCCTGCACAAGTTCCTCGCGGTGCTCATCTCCGGCGGTTTCGCCGGGCTGGGCGGCGGGTTCTTGGCCCTGGTCGCCTCCAACCTCTATCGCGAGGGCCAGACCGCTGGGCGCGGCTACATCGGCCTCGCGGCGATGATCTTCGGCAACTGGCGACCCGGCGGGCTGACCGCTGGTGCGGCGCTGTTCGGCTACACCGACGCGATCAATCTGCGCGGTCGCGGCGACGTCATTCACGCCTTCCTGCTGCCGATCGCCATCGGTCTGGTGGCCTGGGGCATCTGGCAGATCGTGCGCCGCCGGCAGGGCAAGCCGATGGCCGGGGTGGTCCCGGTGGTCACCGGAGTGCTCGCCCTCGCGTGGTTCTTCTTCACCAGCGAGGTGCCTCGTGAGTTCACCGGCATGACGCCCTATGTCGCCACCCTGCTCGTGCTCGCCTTCGCCTCACAACGACTACGGATGCCCAAGGCGGACGGCCAGATCTATCGCAAGGGCGAAGCCCGGTAGCCGCGATGACAGGCGCAGACGAGGGTATGCCGTCCGCTCACCCGGGCGGGTCGGTCCCGGACGTCGACTGGGCCATGCTGCGGGAGCGGGCCGTCGCCATGCTCGACCGGGCCTACGCCCCCTACTCCGAGTTTCCGGTCGGGGTCGCCGGACTCGTCGACGACGGCCGGATCGTCACCGGGTGCAACGTCGAGAATGCCGCCTACGGCGTGGGCTTGTGCGCCGAGTGTGGGATGGTGTCCGACCTCGTCGCGGGCGGGGGCGGACAGCTGCGGGCCGTCGCATGCGTGGGGCGGCACGGCATACCCCTCATGCCGTGCGGACGGTGCCGGCAGTTGCTGTGGGAGCACGGCGGACCGGAGTGCCTGCTGGCCACGCCCCAGGGGGTCCTGCCGATGCGTGAGATCCTGCCTCAGGCGTTCGGGCCCGAGGATCTGGCCGCCGACCGACGACGAGAGGAGACCCGATGAGCGAGGCCTTCGACGCCGTCGACGTCATCATCGCCAAGCGCGACCGCAGTGAGCTCAGTGACCCGCAGATCGACTGGGTCATCGACGCCTACACGCGAGGGGTGGTCGCGGACGAGCAGATGTCGGCGTTGGCGATGGCGATCCTGCTCAACGGGATGACCCCGCGGGAGATCGCGCGCTGGACTGGCGCGATGATCGCGTCGGGGGAGCGGATGGACTTCTCCGGGCTCTCGCGGCCCACCGCTGACAAGCACTCGACTGGGGGTGTCGGCGACAAGATCACCCTGCCCCTTGCGCCCCTCGTCGCGGCGTGTGGGGTCGCGGTGCCGCAGCTGTCCGGGCGCGGACTCGGGCACACCGGCGGCACCTTGGACAAACTGGAGTCGATTCCCGGGTGGCGGGCCGCGCTGAGCAATGCCGAGATGCTCGCGGTGCTCGAGGACGTCGGTGCGGTGATCTGTGCCGCGGGGGCGGGCCTCGCGCCGGCCGACAAGAAGCTCTATGCGCTGCGCGATGTCACCGGCACCGTCGAGGCGATCCCGCTCATCGCCAGTTCGATCATGAGCAAGAAGATCGCCGAGGGCACCGGGGCGCTCGTCCTGGACGTCAAGGTCGGCTCCGGCGCCTTCATGAAGGACGTCGACCGGGCCGGTGAGCTGGCCCGCACGATGGTCGACCTCGGCACGGCTGCGGGCGTCACGACCGTGGCGCTGCTCACCAACATGCAGACCCCCCTAGGGCTGACTGCCGGAAATGCTCTGGAGGTGCGCGAGTCCGTCGAGGTGCTCGCCGGGGGTGGTCCGGAGGACGTCGTCGAGCTCACCGTGCGGCTAGCCCGCGAGATGCTCGCGGCGGCCGGTCGCGACGGTGTCGACCCTGCCGACGCGCTGCGGGACGGGCGCGCCATGGACGCCTGGCGACGGATGATCCGGGCCCAGGGCGGCGACCCCGACGCCCAGCTGCCGGTCGCACGGCATACCCACGAGGTGCTCGCGGAGGGCACCGGCGTGCTCACTCAGCTCGACGCGCTCAAGGTGGGGATCGCGGCCTGGCGCCTGGGCGCCGGCCGGGCGCGCAAGGAAGATCCGGTGCAGGCGGGCGCGGGCATCGAGCTGCACGCCAAGCCCGGAGCGTTCGTGCGCGCCGGTGAGCGACTGATGACCTTGCACACCGACACCCCGGAGCGCTTCGCGCGCGCGCTCGAGGCGCTCGACGGGGTGAGTTTCATCGCACCCGTTGGGTCGCGGCCCGACCTGCTGCCCCTGGTCATCGACCGCATCGCCTGACCCGGGCGGTCTGACACTCGGCCGGAAAACCCGGTGCAGCCGGCCGCAAGGGCGTGACAGGCTCAGCGGTTGTGAGTCATCCCCTGGCGCGCCGGCTCATCCTCGGCATCGCTTTCTCTGCGCTGGGCAGTGGCCTCACCATGCCCTTCCTCTACGTTTACCTCGCCCAAGGACGGGGCATCCCGACCCAGACGGTGGGGCTGATCTTCGCCTGGATGGGCGTCGTGAGCTTCCTCGCGGCCCCCATGGGCGGCACGCTCATCGACCGGTTCGGACCCCGGTCCGTGATGCTCGTCGGATTGGTCGTCGAGGTCGTCACCACCTACCTCATCGGGCACGTCGCCACCGTGGGGCAGGCATTGGTCGTCGTCACCGCGATCTGCCTGGGCACCGTGGGGCTCTATCCCGCGACGACGGCGATGCTCACCCGGCTGGTCCCGCAGGCCGAGCGGGAACGCGCGTATGCCGTGCAGTTCATGCTCATGAACGCCGGTTTCGGCATCGGTGGTCTGGTGTCCTCGCTGATCGTCGACACCTCGTCGGTGGAGTCGTTCCAGCGGCTCTACCTCATCGATGCGCTCTCTTATGTGGGCTACATCGTCGTCGTGCTGACCTTGCCGCGCTCGGCCGGCTCACTGGCATCGGTCACCGACAGCGCGAGCGAGGTGCCCGCCGGGGGCTGGCGCGAGGTCCTTGCCGACCGGGCGATGGTGCGCTTCATGGTCGTATGCGTGGTCGTCGTCACCTTCGGCTATGCCCAGATGGAGGCAGGGTTTGCCGCCTACGTCACCGAGACCGCAGGGGTGCCGGCGAGTCGGCTGGGCTGGGCGTTTGCTGCCAATACGGCGGTCATCGTGCTCGGACAGCTCGTCGCATTGCGCTTCATCCCTGGGCGAAGCCGCACCCGGATACTCGCGCTGGCCGCCGCGATCTGGTCTGTGTCGTGGGTGGTCGTCGCCCTCAGCGGCACGGTCTCAGGGGCGGGCGCGATCCTCTGTGCTGTCGTCGGTCTGGGCATGTTCGGTGTCGGTGAAACCCTGTGGGCGCCGGTCGTGCCGGCCCTGGTCAACGATTTGGCCCCCGAGCACCTCCGTGGTCGTTACAACGCGGCGCAGTCGATGGTCTGGACGATCGCGGCGGTGTTGGGCCCGGCGACTGCAGGGCTGTTGCTGGGCAACCACCTGGCCGGTGTCTGGGTCATCGCGACTGTGGGCGGCACCGGCGTCGCTGCGTTGCTGTTCGTGCGCTTGCGCCGTCACCTCACCCCGCGGGCCGATGGCCGCGTCAGGACGGTGACGGACGAGTGACCGCGGGCCTCGTGGGGCTGAGGGGAAGCCGACGGGCCCGCGGTCACTCCGACGGGACGACCCAATGTGGGAGGGGGGCCGCTCCCGCCGCCCGCACGGCACCCGAGGGTGCCCTGCGGAAATGCAAAGTCCGCCCCGAGCGTGGCATCTGGTTAGCGTTTCGTCACAGTGCAAGTTAATCGAGATCAGTTGATATGCGAACCCTGTGACGGCTGTTGATCGACATTAACCGGTGGGGTGACAGCGCTTTTAGGGTCTGCCACTATGGCGGAGCGCTCGCCGCCGGGGGATCTTCCGAGCGGTGGCGCGGCACCTCAGTAGTCTCCTCGGCGGTCCGCCGCTCGAGGAGGAGCCGGGATCCGGGGGGATTCCGTCTCGGAGCCGCACCGTTGGTGCGGATGTCACCACTGAGAGCAAGCGGTTGAGGGACCGGTTGCACACCAGGGTGATTGCCGAGGCGCCCGGTTGACCGTGGACTCGTCAGGTTGATGCGGCCGGACGTGACCACTTAGGGGCCTCATACGGATGCTTCCGTGTGAGCCTGTAGGGGAAAGTCAGCTCAGCCATATGGGACATTTACGGTTCTCAGTCGCGAACGGCAGACGGTGTGCGCGGGAAATGCATCCGTCTGAATGCCGCGCCTTGGGGAGCGGTTCCTGCGGCGGCTTGTGCAACTGGTAGATGTTCATGAGTGGCTGGCCGGTACACCCGGCGAACCCGAGACAACGGGACACGGGCAGTCCCTGTCGTCAAGGGCCTCGCGGGCGGGTCGATTTCGACCCGCCCGCGAGGGCTCTGCCCCGGAGCGAGGTGCAAGACCACGCCCCGGGGCCAGACCCTCGCAAGACCGCCTCTCACGGGGCTGACGCCCACGACACCGGGTGACTAGAGTTCGAGAATGCCGCACGTCACTACCGATCCCGTCCGTATCCCGGTGCCGGGAGGCAAGGTCATCAACGAGCACGTCGGGCTGGTCGCCACATCGACCGCGACCGTCTCGGTCGCGCACATGCTCGCGCCATCGGGGTGGGAGGAGCCCTTCCAAACCCCGGAGTTCGACGAGATCACCGTCGTCGTCCGAGGGGCACTGCAGGTCGACTGCGACGGGCGCCGCTACGAGGTGGCCGCGGGCCAATCGATCGTCACCACGGCCGGTGAGCGGGTGCAATACTCCGCCGGGCCGCTCGGGGCCGAATACGTCGCCATCTGCCTGCCGGCATACACGCCGGAAACCGCCCATCGTGAGGATTCATGAGCACTGCCACTCGGCCGGATGCGGCCACCGTCCTGGCCGCACCGAAAGTGCTGCTGCACGACCACCTCGACGGTGGCGTCCGGCCGCAGACGATCCTCGAGATCGCCGACGAGATCGGGTATGCCGGTCTGCCGGCGCACGATGCGGCGAGCCTCGGGACGTGGTTCCACGAGTCGGCCGACTCCGGGTCGTTGGAACGCTATCTGGAGACCTTCACGCACACCGTGGCGGTCATGCAGACCGAGGCCGGGCTGGCGCGGGTCGCCAAGGAGTGCGTGCTCGACCTGGCCGCCGATGGCGTCGTCTACGCCGAGAGTCGTTATGCCCCCGAGCAACATCTGGCGGGTGGCTTGCGATTGGAGCAGATCGTGGAGGCGGTCAACGCCGGCTTCCGCGCAGGCGAGACTGAGGCAGCCGCCGCCGGGCACACCATCCGGGTCACCTCGCTGCTCACTGCGATGCGGCATGCGGCGCGCAGCACGGCGATCGCCGAGCTGGCCGTGCGCTATCGCGACGACGGGGTGGGGGGATTCGACATTGCCGGCGCGGAGGCGGGGTTCCCGCCCACGCGCCACCTCGACGCCTTCGAATACCTCCGCCGCGAGAACGCGCACTTCACCATCCATGCGGGCGAGGGCTTCGGGCTGCCGAGCATCTGGGAGGCGATTCAATACTGCGGGGCCGACCGGCTGGGTCACGGTGTCCGGATCGTCGACGACATCGCGATCGCCGGGGTGGCCGCGTCGCTGTGGATCCGGATGGCCGAGAAGAACCACATCGCGAGCCTTGACGACGTCGACCTGTCCTCGGTGCGGCTCGGTCGGCTCGCCGCCTATGTCCGCGACGCCCGGATCCCGCTGGAGATGTGCCCGACATCCAACCTGCAGACCGGCGCCGCTCCGTCGATCGCGCTGCACCCGATCACCTTGCTCAAGCAGCTGCGGTTCCGGGTCACGCTCAACACCGACAACCGGCTGATGAGCAACACGACGATGACCAAGGAGGCGCAGGCGCTCGTCGACCAGGCCGGGTGGACCCTCGATGACCTGCGGTGGGTGTCGATCAATGCGATGAAGTCGGCCTTCATCCCGTTCGACGAACGGCTCACCATCATCGAGCAGATCCTCAAACCCCGCTATGCCGCGCTGGGTGCCGTGGGCTCGACCGCTCCGGTGGACTGAGCTCGCCCTCAGAACCGCTCGGGCGGGGTGAGCCGGTCGCGCAGGGCGGCCTCTGCGAGCAGGCGCAGATGGTCGCGTCGGCGCCGCTCGGCGACGACAGCCGCCATGACGTATTCCGGGTGGACGCCCGGTGGCGGCTCCGGCGAGAGGTAGCGGCGCACCTCCTCGTAGAGCTCGCGGCCCTGCTGTTCGCGGGCCCCTGGGTCCATCTGGAAGGCGGCCGGGAGGAACGATCGCAACCCCGCGGCCAGGTCATCGGGCAGGGGCGCGATGTCGGCGCTCATCGCCCAGCCCGCGAGGTGCGGTGGCATCGGCACGGCGGTCGACAGCCGTCCGCGGCCGCGTTCCCGCACGACGAAGGTGCCCGCGGCCATGTCGCCCATCCGCTTGGTGCGGGGGTTGACGACGGCGGCGACGACGGCCGGCATACCGAAGAACAAATAGACCTCGACCACGCCGGTGAGTCCGCGGGTGAGGGCGTGGCGGAAAGTGATCGGGCCGCCGTCGTCACGCAGGGTGCGCAGCCCGGTCGCCAGCTTGCCGACGGTGCGTCCCCGGGTCAGCGTCTCGAGGGTCACGGGATAGCCGACGAGCACGGCGACTGTCGCGAGCAGCATGATCCCGGCCGCGACCGCGTCGTCGGCGTGCAGGGCGAACATCGAGGCAATCGTCATGACGAATGACGCGGCCATCTGGATGACGAACAGGTCGATGAGCCCGGACAGCATCCGCATGCCGAGCGATGCGGCCGGCAGGTCGAGGGCGACCGCCTCACCGGTCACGAGGTCGTCGGCGGTCACGCCGAGCGTCGCGCCGGGCTGCAGGCTCATCGCTTCCCCTGTCCGAGCTGTCGTGCCTGTCCGAACTGTCGTGCCGCACCGATGGTGACCACCCATGTCGGGGCACCAGGCTACGCCAGGGGCGCGACCGGCATACAGTGCTGTCCGTGGACCTGGATGCCTTCGTCGCCGTGCACTCACGGGAGTGGATGCGCCTGGAGCAGCTGGTGTCCGCGCGCGGTGCCCTGACCGGGGCCGAGGCCGACGAACTGCTCGACCTCTACCAGCGCTGCGCCACCCACCTGTCCGAGGTCCGCTCGACCACTCCCGACCCGAGCATCGTGGCCGACCTGTCCTCGCTGCTGGCGCGCGCCCGGGCCCGCGCCGGCGGGGCGCGCACGACCTCCTGGCGCGACGCCGTCGGCTTCTTCACGGCGACCTTCCCCGCGGTGCTCTATCGCACCCGGCGTTGGTGGCTGTGGGTGCTCGCCGCCAACGTCGTGCTGGCCTTCGCGCTCGGCGCGTGGTTCGTGGCCAACCCGCAGTTCGAGTCCTCGCTCGCGACGCCGTCCGAGATCGACCAGCTGGTCAACCACGACTTCGCCGACTACTACAGCGAGTATGCCGCCGGGTCCTTCGCCTTCAAGGTCTGGACCAACAATGCCTGGGTCACCGCGCTGTGTCTGACCTTCGGCATCCTCGGCTTCCCGGTGATCTACCTGCTGTGGCAGAACATGGCCAACGTCGCGGTCATCGGGGCGCTGATGTGGAACCACGACCGCGCCGGCATCTTTTTCGGCCTGATCCTCCCGCACGGTCTGCTCGAACTCACCGCAGTCTTCGTCGCGGCCGGCGTCGGGCTGCGGGTCTTCTGGGCCTGGGTGGAGCCCGGTCCCCGCACGCGCCTGGATGCCGTCAGCCACGAGGCGCGCTCGGCGATGACCGTCGCGCTCGGGCTGATCGTCGTGCTCTTCGTCTCGGGCGTGGTCGAAGCCTTCGTCACCCCGTCGGCGCTGCCGACCTGGGCGCGGATCGGGATCGGCTGGTTCGTCGAGGCGCTCTTTCTCACCTACGTCTTCACCCTCGGCCGGTATGCCGTCCGGCGAGGTGAGACCGGCGACGTCGCCGCATCCGACCAGAGCGCGATGGCACCGACCCGGGCCTAAGTCCGGCCGAGATCTGCCGGGAAACCTTCCGACTCGCCGCCTTTCCCGCCTCCCGCGCCCTCTCTCACGGGGTGTCTAGAGCTGGCCGGTGGCCTTGAGCATGAGGTAGTGGTCCGCCAGGCGCGGGGGCAACTGCTCAGGTGAACCGTCGACGACGTCAATCCCCATTCGGCGCAGCACCGCAGCCGTCTGCTCGCGCAGCGCCAGCGTGCGCTCGGCCGCTGCCGCGGCATACGCATCCGCGGTCGTCTCACGGACCGCGGCCATGGCCTCCAGGGCGGGGTCACTGACCGACGCGAGCACGACCCGGTGGTGGCGGGTCAGGCTCGCCAGCGTCGGCAGCAGGGATTCCCGGATCGCGGCCGGTTCCAGCGGGGTGAGCAGCACGACGAGGGAACGGCGGCGGGTGGTATCGCTGACGGCGCTCGCGAGGGCTGGCCAGGAGGCTTCCACGAGGGCGGCGTCCAGCGGTGCCATGGCCTGCACGAGGTCGGCGAGCAGGGTGGTGCGGTTGGCCGCTGCAGCGACGCGGGCTCGCACCCAGCGGTCGCCGGCGAGGAAGTCGACTCGGTCACCTGCGCGGGAGGCGAGTGCGGCCAGCAGCAGGGCGGCGTCCATCGCCGCGTCGAGGCGGGGGATGTCGCCGACTCGTCCGGCGCTGGTGCGCGAGGTGTCGAGGACGAGGACGACCCGGCGGTCGCGCTCGGGTTGCCAGGTGCGCACGACGACCGAGCGGCGCCGGGCCGTGGCTCGCCAGTCGATCGAGCGCACGTCGTCGCCCTCGACGTAGTCGCGCAGCGAGTCGAACTCGGTGCCCTGGCCGCGGGTACGGACCGCAGACCGGCCGTCCAGCTGGCGCAATGTGGCCAGGCGGGACGGCAGGTGCCGTCGGGAGTCGAAGGGCGGCAACGCCCGAAGCCGGCCCGGCACATCGATCGACCGCTGCCGCGCCGCGATGCCCAGCGGACCGAACGACCGGACCGTCACCAGGTCGCTGCGCCGGTCGCCCCGGCGGGTGGGCCGCAGCACGGTGCCGAACCGGCGCCGCTCCCCGGGTGGTAAGCGCAGGGTATGCCGTTCGGTCACCGCCCCGGCCGAGGGCACCCAGGCATCACGGATGATCCCGCGGTAGCGCCGGCCGGTGGGGTTGCCCACGACGAGGTCGGTTCGTCCGGCCTCGCCGAGGCGCACCGAGTCGGTGCCCTCGCGATCCAGCCGCAGTCGGGTCGGCGAGGGGGCCAGGGCCAGGTCGAGCACCGCGAGCACCAGGCACAACAGTGCCCACAGCAGCACGGTGCGCCGGGTGGGGTCCAGGAGCACGGGGATGGCACCGAGGGCGACCAGGATCGGGAATCGTCCGGTCACGGCCATGGCTGCCCCCTTCCTGCGGCGTCCACGATCCAGTGGATCTGGCGAGTATCTAGCGGGTGTCCAGCGGTGATCTAGCCGAGATCTAGCGGGGCACGGGCACGGCGGCGATGGCGCTGGAAAGCACCGACGCGACGGAGACGCCCTCGAGCTCGGCCTCCGGGCGCAGGGTGAGCCGGTGCGCCAGGGTGGCGTAGGCCAGAGCCTTGACATCGTCCGGGGTGACGAAGCTGCGCCCACTCATCCACGCCCAAGCGCGCGAGGTGGCCAGCAGCGCGGTCGCACCACGCGGGCTCACCCCGAGCGAGAGCGAGGGTGACTGGCGGGTGGCTCGGGCGATGTCGACGATGTAGCTGGCGATCTCGGGTGCGACGGCCACCTGGCGGACGGCCCTCGCACCGGCGAGCAGATCGGCCGGGCCGGCGACGGCGGTGATGCCAGCAGCGGTGAGGTCGCGCGGATCGAAGCCGGCGGCATGGCGGCGCACCACTTCGATCTCCTCCTCGCGTGGGGGCACCGGCAGCACCACCTTGAGCAGGAAGCGGTCCAGCTGAGCCTCGGGCAGGGGATAGGTGCCTTCGTACTCCACCGGGTTCTGGGTCGCGGCGACGAGGAAGGGCACCGGCAGAGGACGCGGTATGCCGTCGACGGACACCTGGCGCTCCTCCATGGCCTCCAGGAGCGCCGCCTGCGTCTTGGGCGGCGTGCGGTTGATCTCGTCGGCCAGCAACAGGTTGGTGAAGACCGGACCTTCACGGAAGGAGAAGGTCGAGTTGTGCTGATCGAAAACGAGCGATCCGGTGATATCGCCGGGCATGAGGTCGGGGGTGAACTGCACTCGGGTGGTCTGCACGGAGAGCGCCTGGGCCAGTGCTCGCACGAGCAGGGTCTTGGCCACCCCGGGCACGCCTTCCAGGAGGATGTGCCCGCGGGAGAGCAACGCGATGAGGACGCCGGAGACTGCCGCGTCCTGACCGACGACCGCCTTGGCGACCTCGGCGCGCACGGCGAGCAGCGCCCGTCGTGCCGTCTCGGAGTCACGCGCAGCCTCGGACGCACGGGTCGGGCCGGGCTCAGGCGTCGGGCCGGGCTCCGGGGTGGGGCCGGGCTCGGTGGACGGAATCGTGCTCATGTCCGGCGGATCTCCTTCTCCAGGGCCGCGAGGGCAGCGGCCAGGCCAAGCATCTCGGTTTCGGTGGCGGCGGGTTCGCCGCCGAGCAGCCAGGCGACCTCGCCCACCGGACGTCCGGTTGCATCGGCCACCGGCGTGATGAGCAGGGCAGGTGGGACCCCGGCCGGCAGGCCGAGGTATGCCGTGACCCGGCGCCGGGTGGCCTCACGCAGCACCGCGGAGGCGCGTTCGTTGTCGGCGGCCTTGCGATAGAGCCGCGCGCGGTGCTCGGTCGTCTCGATGGCTCGCACCAGCACGGGGAGGGGTTCCTGGACCAGCCGGCCCAACCGGCGGCCGCGCCACCACATCAACGCCAGCATCGCCACGGTGGCCAGCAGCACCATGGCGCCGAGCCAGGGCGGCAGGATCGGGTCGTCGCCTTGGCCGGCGGAGGCCGTGGGCGCGTCCAGCAGGTCGGGGACGTACCACACCACCCGGGGGGAGTGGCCGAGCGTGCGCAACGCGATGGCAGCGTCGTCGGCTTCGGTGATCCTGCTGTTGACGATGAGGTCGGTCGTGCCGATGAGCACCACCTCGCGCAGCCCGCCGACCGATGCCTTGAGGTAGCCGGCATACCCGTCGGTGGTGAAGCAGGTGCTGCCCGCTGCGGGGCCGAGGTAGCGGTATTGCAGCCGGCTCAGCGCTTCGCCGCGGCGCACGTCCGGCAGGTCGCACTCGGCGGTCGCCGAGGTCCCAGCGGTCCCAGCGGTCGCCGAGGTGGCCGATGGGCTGACCCGCAGGCTGACTTGAGGCAGCATCCGGCGCACCGTGGCTCGGTCCGGGGCGAAGAACACCACCCGTCCGGCGTGCCGGACGATCTCGAGGAAGGTGCGTTCGGTCTGCTCCCGCAGCGCGGTCGTCGAGCTCACGACGACCGTGGTGTCTTCGCCGGGTCCGGCTGCGCGCAGCGCCTTTTCACCCTCGGCGACGATGACCTCGATGCCGTGGTCGGCGAGCACCCGGGCCAGCGCCTGCGCGCCGAGTGGACCGGGATTGGCCGGATGGTATGCCGCGCGGCTGCCCGGCCGCTGGTTGGCCACGGTGAAGGCCACCGCCGCGGCGAGTAGGACCAGCAGGACCAGCCACCGCACCCCCCGGGACCGGCCCGACCGGACCGACAGACCCGACTGACCCGACTGATGGGACCGGCTGCCGACCGGATCGTCGCCGACCCGTAGGGCGGCATCGCGCAGACTCATGGGTCACCCCCGCCGCCTGCGGAGGTGAGGTCGGTGACCGGCCGTGCTGTGTGAGCGCGGGCGGCGAGATCGCGGGCGGCGTGGGCGTCGGCCGCCGTCGCGGCATACCGGCTGTAGCGCACCGTGTCGAAGCGGTCCATGCCGCTGCTGATCTCGTCGGCGAGCATCGGGAAGACCGGCCCGAGGCGCACGCCGATCTCGTGGGCCGTGAGCGACGGCGCATCGTGCAGCAGGTCACGGTCGGCGGCATCGCGGGCGAACGCTCGGGTGTAATCCAGCACGGCCGCACCCCACTGCTGGGCCCGCAGGGCGGCGTCGGCCCGCGCGAGGTAGTCGGCGCGCGACAAATCGAGCTCGCCGAGCACCGCCTCCCGAGGCGCCTTGACGACCTCCCGGTCGGCTCGAATGCGCAGCAGCAGGAAGACCAGGGCCACGATCAGGGCCAGGCCAATGGCGATCAAGACGATCGGCGGGGCGTTCACTCCGTCGGCCGATCCGGTGGGCTGCCGGTTGAACAGCTCGCCCAGCCACCGGAAGAAGCGCTCGACGAAGCTGGCGGAGTCCTGGTATTCGGCCTTGGCCAACTCCTCGACCAGCCAACTACGAGCCTGGTCGGGGGTGGGGTCGAGCACGGCCGGGATCACGGCCGGCCCGCCCGGACGACGGCCCGCCGCAGCGTGAGATCCAGTCCTTCGCCGCGCATCCGCAGGTCGAGGTAGAGCAGCACGGCCGCCGCGGCGAGGACCGGGGTGACGAGGGTGGCCGTGACCAGCGCGGCAAGGGTCGCGGACACCGTGCCGAAGATCGTCTGCCACTCCCGGTCGAGCTCCAGCATCCCGATGATCGCGGTGTAGAGAAGGGTCTGGACGAGATCGAGGAAGATCGACACCAGGGTGATGGCCGCGGCAGTGACGAACAGCGAGCCTAGGACGCGGCCCGAGCGCTGGCGATTGAGCCGGAAGGCCCGGCGCCACGCGGTCGTGATCGAGGACTGTTCGACGGCCAGCGCCGGCCCGATGACCGCAAGGCGGGGCACCAGCAGCGCGGTCACCACGAGGCAGATCATCCCGCCGAGCATGGCCACGACCACGGTGAGTGGCACCGAGCCGGTGCTGATCGCGGCCACGACGATGACGAGGATCAGCCACGGGGCCGCCAGTGCGGCCGCTGCAGCGGTCTGGCCGACGATCGTGCGCCAGAGCCGCGGACACAGCTCCCGCCAGATGTCACCGGCACCGACCCGGTGGCCCAGGGTCGCGCGGCTCACGGCATACCCGAGGATCGACGACAGCAGGAAAGTCGCCAGAACCGAAGCCAACAGCCCGAGGAGCAGGACGATGACCGAGGAACCGAGCAACCCGGAGACCCCGCTGCTGCTGATCCAGCTGCCGCGGCTGAGCGCCGCGAGCAGTGCGCTCATCGGCACCAGCGTGCTCGCATTGACGACCGCCGAGACGGTCAGGACGGCGCCGGCGTGACGCCGCACGAAGTTGATGGCGCCGTCGATGACCTCGGAGAGGGTGAGGGGTGACAACGGGATGATCCCGGGCTTCGCGGCCGCGGTGAGCGCATAACGACGCCCGTATGCCGTGGTGCTACCGGCCCGGACACCCGGCGGCAGGTAGGAGGCCGGGCGGGCCTGCGCCGCGGGGGGCGCGCCCGGTGGCGGACCGAACGATCCGGCGGTACCGGTCGCAAACGCACTGCTGGTCGCAGCCGCACTGCCGATTGGGTCCGGGATCGAGGACGCCACGGTCATTTCACCCCCTGAGTCGTCACCACCCTAACGGGCCACGGGCCTGCTGTCCGGGTGACGGGTGATGGCATCGAAGGTCTCGTCGGGGGTGGCGCAGACTGCTCCGAGGCGCACCGCCCGGGCGACGATGTCAGCTTCGCGGCTGGCGAGCGCCCAGCCCCGCCGGATCAGGACCAGGGGTGGCTTGCGGCGTTCGCGCAGGTCGCGCCCCAGTCGGAAGAGGAAATTGCCGACCCGGCCATGGGTGATGCAGTAGGCGCCGGTGAGCTGGTCGCGCTCGCGCAGCACGGGAGCGATCTCGGCGGCGAAGATGCCTTCGGCGACGACCACACTCCCGGGTGGCGCAGTGACGACCTGGCTGCCCACCGTGGCCGAGGACGCCAGGTCGTAGCTCGGCACCACGGTGCGCCCCGTCGCGAGGAGCTCGGTCAAGGCGCTCACGGCCGCATCGGCGCGCCAGGACCGCGGGTCGTCCCAGTCGGGCAGCCGGGTGCCGCCCAAATCGACCATCGGCAGGCCGGGGTCGTCCCCGTCGCGGTAGAAGTCGTCCAGGCGCA
>ERZ795062.477-NODE-477-length-33518-cov-30.892538_pt1 | contig 33518 bp, 50 predicted proteins | sample MGYA00375146_ERZ795062 | MGnify/ENA primary metagenome ERZ795062 (study PRJEB30191, sample SAMN05720281) | activated sludge metagenome | isolation source: Anaerobic digester | place: USA | collected 2015-07-16 ...
AATGTGTCTGCGGTACATCTTTCATGCCTTGCACCTCCTTTACTAAAGGCATTCCAAAGAAAAGCAATATACCGTTAGCTATGCCTACTGCACACTTCCTTTGGAACGCCTTGTTTTTAAGTAATACCTCTTCCTCGGGATTGCTAATAAACGCCAACTCCACCAACACAGCTGGCATTTTTGTATACCTTGTTACGTAATACTTACCCTGCTTAACTCCTCTATCCCGCAACCCGATTTGCTTCACCAACTCCGTCTGAATAAACTGTGCTAAAGTCTTGCTTTTGGCGTCTTTCGGATAATACCATGTTTCTGTTCCATGGGCTGTTCTATCATTTGACGCGTTGCAATGTACCGACACAAATACATCGGCCTTGGAGTTATTCGCTACATCACACCTTGCTTGTAGCTCATTTGGTTGCTTGGCTGTTCTCACATCTTTATCGCTATCCCTTGTCATTACCACTTCCACGCCCGCATTTTTAAGCACATCCCTGAGCTGTAAAGCAACCTGGAGCGTAATATCCTTTTCTTTCGTCCCGAAATACCCTACAGCGCCAGGTTGAGTACCACCATGGCCAGGATCAATGCACACCTTCATCGTTGCTCCCTCCCTTCTTTGTCTCTTCTCTCTTTATTCCTGCTAATGCCCACAATTCACCAGTGGTAAATGCAAACCAACTCGCTATTAACGTTGATGGCTCTGACCCAGTGTGCCAATATATCAATAACACCGCCACCACAAACAAGGCATTTAGCAATATCACCCATCGCACTACTTTCTTGGAAAAACGCTCTTCAGTCATCTTTCTCATCTCTCGTCCTTGCAAGTATCTCGTCAATTTTTGTTTCTTGCCTTGCCATTTGTATTTCAATTTGGTGTAATACAGCCATCAACTCACGCAACGCCTTTGTATTGTTATCAATCACAGCCACCAATTCCTTGCTATTATCAGCAGGCTTAGGATTGCCAATAATCTTCACAAACACGTAACCAAGTATGGCTATTGCAAAAAATGCAATACCGTATTGAGCTATTTCTGCCCCTGGCATCCTGCACCTTCTTTCATAGCTCTATCCATTGCTGACCATTTGCCACATCATATATGTACAGCTTCTTCTCATCTATCCGATAGAACAACATAAACGGCTCTGGATTATCTGGGAAAATACGTCCAGCTAAAACGACTGAACCTTCACCGCGCCGAACTACCTCTTCATCGATGATTAAAAAATTCTCATTCAACGCTTCTCTACTCACTTTGTCTGTACCAGAAAAAAGTCTCAATTTTAACCTCGGAGTAAACTCTGCCATGTCTATTTCCCCCCTTCTAATTCCCTAATCAATTTTACACTACGATAGCCAGCCTTTGCAAGGAAGGATAGAAATATCGGATTGTACTTCTCTGGCTCTTCCTCAATATCGAGTTCTTGTAATCGGTTAAACAGCCCCGTAAATATCAACTTTGTAGCCATGCAAGTATCCTCTGCTGGCCTGTCAAACTTACCCCAATAATCCCACGACTTACCTGGACAACCTCCCATGCATTCCTCGTAAAATGGGCATGGCTTACAATATTCTTGCTTTGCCCTCTCTTGCTCCACAAACCGCTTAAAATTCTCATGCTCATAAATCTCTTTTACGTCGCTGTAATCATGTACATTACCGAAATACACTTCCTTTGTCCAATCTCTTCCACACGGCATTAAAGTACCATCAGGATGTATCCCGAACCACCTACCTACGCAACTGCTATGCTCACAAAACGACATGCCGTATCCAATCAAACGCCCAAGCCACACCTCCAACAACAATGATGGCCTCGGATTGTTTTTGTCCACAATCCAATAATCGAAAAATCGTAAAATGCCTTCTGCCATCTTCTCAGCGTCTACGTTTCTCGACTGCTCATTACTATGTGCATGAAACTCAAAGTTCATTTGCACTTCCACATTCAACCGCTTGAAATACTCATACTCGTCAATTATCTGTTCCACATTCTCTGGCATGATAACTTGTATGACACCGAATGGAATTCCCGCTTCCTCCAACATCTTAAAGACATGCATCAGCCTGCCCGTGTCTTTTCTGGTTAACTCATTCTTTATACCGTCAAAGCTAAGGCCTGGCCTTATTCCAAACTCCTTAAAGAACGCTATCGCATTCTCGTCAATCAACGTCCCATTTGTCTGTATCTCAATCCTTACATTATCATCAATGCCACGAATAATGTTTGACGCTTCCCTCAACCAATCTACACCCATAAGCATAGGCTCTCCGCCATGCCAGATCCACTCCCGAACTCTTCCCTTAAATAACTCAGCTGTCTTACGCACTGTATCTAAAGTCATATCGCCCCAGCTACCTCTATTTATCCTGTCGTAACAGTATGGGCAAGCTAAATTACACCTATGCGTAGGCTTCACTATTAACGTTATATCCCGCATAATCCCGTCCCCTTCAACAAGTGATTTGGCCTAAAGCCATTTTGGGCTAAAAGCGTCAATGCCACAGGATTCTTATAATCCTTAAACGACAACTCCTCCATCGCCTCAAATATCGCACTTATAAATGCCGCTCTTTCATAGCAATCCTCTACCACTGGAGCATATACATTTCCCGCTTCTAACGAATTCACAGTGCACCCTCCTTGGCATATATCCACAAACGGACACCCCTTTGCTTTGCATTCCTCTACTCTCTTATTTTTTGCTTCTTTCAACACCTTACGCCACTCGCTATTGAACAACTCTTCCACCGACCCGAAATCGTCAAGCTTCCCATCAAACCAATCGAACCACCTATCACATACCGTTACTTTGCCATCTGCGGTTATCGAAATGAAATTCTCAAAACAATCGCCCGAAAACATGCACAAGTAATGGCCATTACCTAACATATACGGTATGAACTCCTCGAAATTCCTCACCCGCACAGGCTCTTTATCCAACGCCCATGTAATAAACAAATCATACACCGCCTGCTTATAATCCATCGCTAATGTATCAGGTAAATATCCAGTCCTCGGTGATGGGAATACAGTATTAAACTGCCAGTACTTCACTCCTACCTTCTTCATGTGGTCGTACAAGTTTACAAGGCTATCTGCATTATGCTCTCCTATTACGGTTATCACACCAAATGTTATTTTATTAGCGTTCATTTTATCAATTGCTCGCTCCACTTCCTCGGCGTGGCCTCTGTATTCCTGCTGGTACATTCCATCGTACGAAATAGACACGCTCATTTTGCCTTCCTTCAAATACTCCAACCAAGCGTCTGTACCAAACAGCACTCCATTACTCTGCATTGAAATATCCTTTATCCCGTGGTCGTTTAAGAACTTATTAGCTTTACGGTAATACTCCACACCCATCATTGTCGGCTCTGAGCCATGCCAAATCCATATTACATGCCCAGCACCTTCTACAAATTTAACGGCCTTTTCTAACAACTCCCAGCTACTATCAGCATTTTTCGAGTAATCCCTTGCAAAGCAATACTTACAATTAAGATTGCATCGCTCCGTTACACGAAACAGAACCTTCACTAAGTCAGGCATCTTTCAACCCGCCATTCGCAATTTGGTCAAACAAATCCTTTATTAAGTGTTCCTTGTTATATTCCAATCTTTCCTGCCACTGTTCTTTGGTTAGCCCAGGCTGGTCAAAGAACCAAGCGTCAATATGCCTGCTCCTCTTCTCTTCTCTATTGTTATACTTCCGAAACAGCTTCCACTCTTCCAAATCAAAGTCCGACGGTAAAAATTCTACGCTCATCGTCTCACCTCCTTAATGCCTTACATCCACAACCGAAACGTGTAAACTCATACACTGGACAACTCCCGCATTCAGCTCCAGACATACTCGGCTTTGCTCTTTCTTCCTGCCGAAAGTAATCAAATATCTCTTGTGCATTCTTGTGGCTTCCAATATTCGTCCTCATCTCTGGCATACCGAAACACCTTATTACTGTTCCATCAGGCATAACGTCAAGCACAGGCTTGCACTCTATCTTATCAAATATGCCAGGCGTATTTGCTCCAAGCTCGAATAACTCCTCTTTACTAAACAGACACAACGGAATAAATGAACAATCAGGCCCAACATAAAGGCCTTCTTTTCTCGCTTCCCTGTAAATCTTCATTACAACTTCCTTGTACGGCTTGTAATACTCAAATACCGCCTTATTCTTTTCTTCATGCGTCGGAGCTACAACGGACAACCTCAACACCCTCTCAACTCTATACTTTCTCGCCAAATCGAAAATAAAATCAAACTGCTGGTTGTAATCGTAAACATTCAACCCTAATGTTATATTCACTGGTGAATTGCTAATCGTGGCTAAATTCCGTTCTATCCTCTCCCAAGCCTTAACACCTACCACATCTGGGCTGTTTACGTTAATCAATACCCCCACCCTTTTCACAAAGCTTGCCATCTTTAACGCCATTGCTACGTCATCGCTAAATGTTCCATTACTAAACACCAACACCGCATTAAAGAAATCATCGTTAATAACCTTATTCAGCAACTGGACAAACCTCGGGTGTAAGGTAGGCTCGCCACCTATCAGTCGCACTTCTCTTTCATTACTAACCTTCAGAAAATTAAGAATGTTTGCAAATTGCTCATCTGTAATCCAATAGCTGTCTTCCTTCCTTATCTGCCACGCAAAGCAATATGGACAGTTCAAATTACACGCATTTGTTAACGCTACATTCATAAGCTCTCCTCCTAATGAATATCGCTATGGTCGACATACTTCTCATACGCTTGGTTTACATGATTAGAATAAACGTCATACCCAACATTATTGTGGTCTTTGTAAACCGTGTAACCACTATTTTGATGGTCGGAATAAGCCGCATACCCAGTATTAACAAAATCCACATAAACGTTATAGCCAGTGTTAGTCCAATTGCTATAAGCGGTATAGCCTGTATTTTGCCAATTACTATAGGCACTATACCCAGTGTTAGTATGGTCACTATAGGCACTATACCCAGTGTTAGTGTGGTCGCTATAAGCACTATGCCCGCTATTAGTATGGTCGCTATATACCTCATAACCAACATTAGTATGGTTGCTATAAACTTCGTAACCTTTCAAATACTGGTCACTATAAACGTTATACCCTGAATTTTCATGATTGCTGTACACATCGCCATAACTATTCAAATGGTCAGAATAAGCACTATAGCCACTATTCCCCCAATCTGGATATTTGTAATAACCAATTATCGGATCGCCAGCATATCCTCCATTTTTCCAATTGCTATACGCACTATAGCCAGAGTTACTATGAGCCCCGTAAGCACTATATCCAGTGTTATGGTGATCATCATAAGCACCATACCCCGTGTTCTGCCAGTCGCTGTACCTACCATAGCCTGTATTTTTCCAATTGTTATAAGCACCATATCCCGTATTAGTCCAATCGCTGTACCTACCATATCCAGTGTTAGTATGGTCGCTGTACTTGGAATATCCTGTATTCGTATGGTCGGAATACTTTGTGTATCCTGTATTCGTATGGTCGGAATATTTTGTGTACCCTGTATTCGTATGGTCGCTGTAAACTGAATAACCACTATTCGTATGGTCACTGTACTTCCCATATCCTGTATTCGTATGGTCGGAATACTTCCCATATCCCGTATTTACCCAATCGTCATAAGCCGTATATCCTGTGTCAGTATGATCTACATAGGCCAAATATCCACTATTCGTATGGTCATTGTAAACACTTCCAGGCACTTCTATCGGCTTTGCTACTGCTTTAATAATCCCAGACTTTGTCGCTATCCTTACACCACTATCCGCTACACTTCCAGGCGATGTAAGGTCTAACTCCTTTATTCCACTCGGCAAAGAAATACGCACATTTGATGGCTGTTCGCTCTGCCCTATATCCACCACTCGCAACGGTACGCTTCCACTAAGCTTTGCCACCTTCAACACACCGACAGCTGGTGTCTGCACTGCAAATGCTACTGGGCTTGTCCAATCCATCATATTGCCTGCACTATCCCATACTCGCACCTTCCAAAAATACACCATATTTTTCTGGCAAGTTATTGCATACGTCTTTGTACCCGTAAAATTCCCAGCTATAAGCCCTGTACTGTTCCAATCGCTGTCAATTACTCGCTTGTACTTTATCTGAAATCCAGACGCCGTAAATCCATCGTCTAAGGTAAAAGTCAGGTTTACGGTTAAACTACTTACCACCACACCCGACGGTGACAAGCTCTTTATATTAGTCGCCATTATAGGTCACTCCGCAACCAAATCCTTCCTACCGCTGGGTTTGTAGGATCTGACGTTCTAACTTCTAATGTCAAGGCCGCTGAACTCTGATTCCTTATGTCTGGAATATTCTGCAACTGTGTCCAGTCAACTGTTATAGCATCTGCTCCACCCTTCGCATGAGTACTTGCATGGGATGATGGCGTATATGATGACGGCTTATTCGCCAAATCATTCCAGCTCAATGTAGCTACTTGCACCCAGGCACTTCCTGTATCGTAATAAATTGCCTTTGTATCTGTAGCAACGTAAATTCTTCCCACCACACCCGCACTCGGCCTTGATGCCAATGTCCCTGCTTTTGCTTCTACTACTCCACCGCTATTTTTTACTGCACTTATCAGGCTTGGAGTAATATTATGCGGGTTGACAGCTGCTTTGTGCTGGTCTAATTCCGTCTTAGTCGCTACTGTACTATCGATAATGTCGTAATTCTCGTTTACCGCCGCACGGCTAACTACCTCGTTAGCCTTGGGCTTCTTTATTCCTAACCTCGGAGTTAAATCTGGCATTACGCAAACACCTCCAATTCGTCCCAAGTTAATTGTAACGCATCCAACCCATCCCACGTTAACGCCAAATCATCCAACTCCTGCCACGTAAAAAAGTTATAAACAAATTCAAAATTCAAATGGGCTGGTATAGTTTCTCGCATTGCTTTCTGAAAATCTGCCACATTAGGCGGAACACCCTTAGCATCTACGAAAATAATCTTTAAAGCGTAATTCTCAATATCTTCCACAATCTTTATTACGCCATACTCGAAACTTTCTGCTACGCTTTGCAACAATTTATGTGTAGCTGTCTGTGATGCCCTAAGCTTAGCCAATATATTTGCACGTCGCTCCTCCACCGCCTTACTCTCATCTACAGGTAAGCCAAGTGCTGTTTCCCACTTCTCCAAGCCCCAAGTCGCTGTATTCACAAAGAACTGTTCCAATATCTCGTCTAAAGTATCGTTCAACCTATCAATTTCATGCCCTTGTGCATCCCAGACACTTCTCATTACGTAACTGGTAAGATAGTACGGAGGCATTCTTTCCAATATCCTATTTCCCGCTTCACTTATCATGTAAATGTCACCGTCCCAAGCACAGCTACTTCCTGCTCGCCTATTGGAATATTATTTGTAGCACCATTCACCAACAGGTTGGAATACTCCACCACCCCAGGCGTATCTAAAATAACGCTTCCAATCTTCACATATCGCACATCATTATCTTGCTTAAATGTCAATGACTTCAGGTACTGTTCCACATTCTCCTTAACCGCTAATTGAACTGCTCCTACCTCATACCCAGTAGCTACTACTAAGTGGACACTGACATTAATAACAACTGGGCTTGCAGGCTCTATATACACCCTCGCACCAATGGGAGCTTTGCCATCGCCAGTGTCTTTGCTGAACAAACTCTCATACGCTATTTTGTCTATAGTAACTGTGTTAACGGTATCGGTCTGCAACCTCTCAATTCTCAACTCGAGATGGTCTTGCCCATTCCAATAAAACTGCTGGCGCACTTCACTTGACGCATTTATATCATCTGCACTAAACACAGTAAACGCATCTTCGGTACTCGACACATCCTTCTTTGCCCATGCATTCTGCTTACTATTCCAAACACCAACTTTAAGCAAATCGTTAACCCCAGCCCCCACCACCGCACTATAAACAATTACTTTCCATGTACCAGGTTGGCTAAATAAACTATCAAACTGTACATGCTTCACCATACCCGAACCGCTACTACTATACGCCATAACCACCTGGCCTGAGTTAATCGTCACTCCATACCCCGATATAGTCAACGCCTCTGCTTCGCAATCTATATGCCACGGTGGAGCTATATACTCCCTAACTCTTCCCAACAATACCTCGTCAGCAGGATTCTTTTCCTCATCCACCAACGCTACGCTTACTGTTCCATTGCCGTATTTAAGTGGCACTACAGACACTGCCCCAACCCCAGGCACCTCCATCGTCCACCTAATATAATCAGCTTTATTACCACTAGAACCTGGATTACGCACCCGCGCTAAAAACCTATTTAACAACGACTCGTCACTTTCTACATCTGCACCACCAGTAGTTGGCTGTTCATTTATTACACTCGCCACACCCTGCAATGGAGTACCTAACACCGTTATCGCACCAGCCACCACATTCCCACTTGCTCCTTCTTCTACTGCTTCAATAGGTATTGTCACTTCTCCAGCATCGCCAATTATTCCTTGCTTTGTTGTAACAAAAAATACCGCTGGAGCAAGCTCGCTCGATGGCGTTGAAATAATCGTTCCTTCAGGTATCCCAGTCCCAGGATCTCCCCTAAATGTCACATATCCAACAGACTTTGCGGCTGGCCTTCGATACACTCCATGCTCGGCACATCTCAGGTCTAAATATGTACCAAAGGTAGTTTGAGCAAATCCTCTACGCAACACTTCCTGAGCCCAAATTGCCGCTTCGGTCAACTCTACCGCTACTGGCGATAAAGCATCGTATATAAAAGACCCTTGGCTCTTATCCACATCATCGGGCACTTGTGCAAGCAAGGTAGCTAAAATGGTTTCGTATGTAGCATCTTGTAAAAATTCTGGTAGTTCCATTCATTCACCCCCCTAAATAAACTTTTATTTCCGCTGGTACTCCTGCGGCATTCACGATTATAAAGCTTACAGTCAGCTCATCGCCGCTCCACTCAAACGTAAAATTCTTTACCTCTGCTGTCCTCGGATCTGTCATAAGTGCCTCGGTAATTTCCTTTTCCAACTCCGCCTCGGTTACAGCTCTGGTCGGTTGCTTCATGACATTTTCAAGATCCACGCCATAGTCCCAATTGTAAACCACAAATGCAAGCCTCTGCGTTAGTACGGCCTTTACACACCACTGAGCCCAAGTCGTCAATCCATCAGCTTCTACTACATTGCCTGCTCCATCTAACACGAAGTCCCCAGTGTCAAAGTCAAATAACCAACTTTTCGGATATGCGATACTGGTATCTTCTACCGCCTCCACCAAATCTGGCATATCAAACTTCGGATAAAGGTCTGGCATTTATCCACTCACCACCTTACAAATTATTATCGGATCTCTGTGCTGGTTAACCCAAGCCACCAACACCCTATCACCAGCCTTGAGTTGTGGCTTTAATTCTATCTTTACGCTCTCAATCTTCCTACCGTTCCAATCCCATCTCGTCTGCGGTGTATTATACGTCTCTGGCGGTAACGGAGTACCTTCTTCATCGACAGGATATTCTCCCATGCCAACTATAGAAAAATCAGGCAACGTAACATCAGCGGTAAACTCAGCCACCATATAATCGCCCTTCTTAATTGGAGCGGCAAAGCTGTCAAGCTTCAAACTCAAATCTTCCTGTATTACGCCCAACTCTAAACTATCAGGCCGATTAGTTATGGCCTTAATTCTTTCATCAAACACTGCCGCAAGCTGGCTGACCGAATCCTTCCTCATTTTACCTCCATCCGCATAGACTTTCTTCCGATGTCATGCTCCACGCTCAACACTTCACAATACCCGTTTACCGTTCCAGCTACAATTTTGACCTTATCGCCCTTCCGAATAAACGGCACATCCACCGTCTCGACTGTTATCCTTCTCTTGGGCTTTCCGCTCTCATTCAATATCTCTTTCGCATGCGCCTTAGCATCGGCCAAACTATCATCGCTCGCCGCTTTTTCTATCTTCTGCAATATCCCATATTTCGTATCACCATCCAAAGTAACAATGACTGGAGCTCTTCCTTCTTCATCCTCCGCACCTATCACCCTAACACGTGTTACCAAATTACTGATACTTAAATTGTTTCTCACCGACACAACATTCTCGTCATATTTGAAAACGTATACATCTTGGTTGCTCATCTTCTTTAATACGTTAACCTTTCCTTTTATACTGCGTACAATATACTCGCCTGCTCCTTTATTTTTGCACTCCTTTAATATGCTTTCAATCATATCAGCCACACTCATCGCCCTGAACACCTGCTTGGACAACGCTACGCCTGGTAACTGTATTTCGCCAATAGGAATATTCCACGCTCTAAAAATATCTGTCAACACATCTTTCGCCCTTTGCCCAGCTCTATAATATCGGTCATCCTCGCTCTTGAACAAATACACTAAATTATCGTATGCTTCTACCTCAACACTCCCCAGCGGGTCTGTCTGTGCTGTCCAATCAAATATCGTTCCACGGAACACTTCCTGCCCATCGGCAAATACGTATAAAGGAGTGCCCAAAGCGAGTATCTGATGCAACCATTTATTGCCTATTTTCTCGTTATAGACACTTATAAACAAATACGCTGGCAGTTCTCCTTCATTCTCTCCAAAAGCCCCAGAAATCAAAAATGGGCTTAGATCAATCCTCACCCCGTTGGTATCTACCGCCTCAACTTTATATTTCAGCTTTAATACGTCAACCAATTGTCAGCACCATCCCAGGCCTAATTAAATTTGGATCTTTACCGATAACGCTTTTATTCTTCTCATATATCTGCTTCCACTTGCTACCATCACCGTAAACCTTCTTCGCTATCACCCACAATGTATCGCCAGCTTTAACTGTATATGTCTTGGGCTTTTCTGGTGGCGTTCTTTTCACTGATGCAGTGGTAGGCGTTTGCTTTGTCGCCTGCTCCTTCTCGGTATACACAATTAACGGCCTATACTCCACAAACTCAATTGAGTACTCGCAGTCTCCATATCCACCAGTCCATGTATGGTCAAACCTCGCAATGTAACAGTCCATGTTAATCGGCGTCTCGGTAATTAATAACCTTACTTTTACATTGTCACGCCTCCACCCAGAAATTATTCCGACTATAGCCTTCGGATCTTGCCAATCCTTCACAAATGACGCATTCTTCCTTACAGCCCCTGGAAGAAATCCTTCCCAACTTATCCTCGCTGGTGTAATGCCTCTTGCGTATGTTATTGTTCCTAACTCAATTATATTTGTGTCAAGCATGTACGTCTCAGTATTAACCACCAACGCCTTAGGATTAATGGGCAGGTGTATTTTCTTATTGCCGCCTGTAATGTAAAATTCCATGACTACACCACCACCATATTGGAAAATGCCTTCCTCAAAGCAGGAGCTAACGTATCCACTATTTTATCGACTGCCTTGTCCACATCAGCCTGATTATTTATAACGACCTCTTCCACCAACCCCCTGGTATCCAAATTAACATTTACCACTCTGCTTGTTTTCGCTCCCGACTCTACCCTCACGACGGGCTTTGTCTCTGTAGGGTATGCTGTATTCAAAGCACCTATTTGCACCCCAGCCTTCTGCCACAATTCATACGCTCTCTGTGTCCTTGTTAACGGGATTACAGCCTCTGCACCTCTCTCAGCTACCACTCCAATATGCGGCTTTGTAAAAATACCGCCTAAAGCATGCTTCGTAGCAGTACCAGTGATTGTATCTATCGCCTTTTTTACACCTTCATTAATACTCAACGGAAGCAAAATATTATTAACATCTTGCGTAACAGTCATAGTAGGAGTTTCCACAAGCCCAGCCTCTTTCTCAAACTGGCTGATTATGTCTAAAATAGCCTGTTCCGACACTTTTTGGCTCTTACTATTACCATATGGGAGCACATTACCATTTTTAATTAACTGTTCAGCTTCATACCTTGTATAACCTTGTGCCATTAAATCAAGAACTTGCTGTCTCTGTGGTGTAGGATTCTCAGCAATTTCCACCACAAGCGAACCTCCAAACCCTAACCCTGCACCAACTAAAGCACCCTTCCAACCGAAAAATTTTAAGCCTAAACTCGCCCCTAACAAAGTCATAAGAACCTTGTTTGTTTTTATCGCATTCCACACGGCCTTGCCTACTTCTTCCACCAATTTAGTAGCAAAATCTACTGCTTTTGGTAGTACCTTTGGTAGCATATCTTCAAATACTCCACTAAAGAAATCACCAAGTGTAGTCCCAAACTCATCTATCTGCTTTTTGCCATCGCCCTTTATCCATGCCAGCATACCATCCAGCACCTTCTCCAATGTCGCTGTTAATTTTTCTAATAACGACATATCCTCCCAGCCAGGCAATGACGTAAGCTCCTTTACAAATTTCTTAACTCCTTCATACATCCTTACAAACGCATTGCCAACCTGCCGCCCGAAATTGAACAGCCTCTGCTGTAAAGCCGTCACTCCACTACCCGTCCCAGTCAATGCGTCCGTAATCTCTTTTAATATTCCTTCAACTGGAGCAAGCATACCTTCTCCGAACTGCGTTATAGTCATGGTCAATGTATCTTTTATAGTTGACATCATTCCTTGTAGTGTTCTTGCTTGTATCTCACTTCCTCCTTTATACTTCTCCAACGTCTTGAGTATCGCCTCCATTGACTTCTTTGCAGGAATACCAGCCTTCGCAATATCATCCAAACTTTTTACGCCCAAATTCTTAAGTACATCTTCCATAGGTATCCTCAAACCTAACGTTACTTGACGTAAATCCTGCAAATTCAACCTACCACTTTGGGCTATCTGCGTAAATCCGAGCATTGCTCCCTGTATTCCTTCCATCCCCGCACCTGTCATAGAGCCTGCATCGGCAAACAATCTCAATGTTTCTAAAGTCTTGGAAGTAGCATTGTTTACTCCGTACATCCTTGAGTATAACGGTATTAGCATCGTGGACAACTCTTGGACATCCCTATATTCAAATGGCGTAATAGCTGCCACTTTTTGCATCTCAGCAACAAACTTTCTGGCCTTTTCTTCTGTACCAAGGAAAAATTTAAAGGACAACCTCGCCTGCTCCATTTCCCCTGCAAGCTTCAATGGAGCAGCAATTGCGGCTGTCATTCCAGCCCCGCCCGCCGCTAAACCCAACCATGTAAATGGGCTCGACACAATCCTGCCCATGGTTGAAAACGCACCTTTAACCATCCCAACACTTTTATTTAATGCGGTCTGTAATACTCTACCTATCTTCGGCACGACACTACTAACCATATCTTTTGCTTCTATCAAAATGGAATGCTTTGTCGGTACTCTTTTTAACGACCGCTCCACACTATTCACTACAGACGTAGTTCTATCTACCGCTGTAAGTGTAGTTTTATATTGTGTATTCAAAGAACGGGATAGCTGCTTGTTTACAAGCTGGGCTTTCTGCTGAAATCGGTTAATCCTCTCTTCTGCCTGCGAAAGCGTCTGAGCTGAATTGTCCTTTGCATCAATGATAAGTTCAATCTTGTAACTTTCTTCTGCCATTCGCTACCCCCCTTTAATCTGTCTAAAGAAGTCTGCTTCCCCCTCCAACTCAACAATTACCGACGCCCTTAGAAAATCCTGCACCTTCTTTGGCTTCGCGTAAAATTCATCAGGCGTTATTCCACATCTTTGGAGCAGGTGGTGGAGTATGGTCGCCTCACCACCTGCCCTGATTAGTTTTTTAACGTTTCTACTCGGTCTGCTCCTTCATCACCATAGCCGCTGAGCTTTTCTATCAGCTCGATAACCGCATCCTTCTCACCACGCTTCAACACCTTATCCACCAACTGCCATGCTGAAATAACTCCAGCCTTCTCCCACAGCTCTTTATTCTCCCACAGCTTCCTTGCGTCTTCTGGATGCGTCGCTCTAACAATCATTAACGAATTAAACTTTGCGACATTAAATTCCTGCGGCACGGCTAAGTTCCCGAACCTCTTATCCCTTACAGTCTTAGTGGCTTCCTGCCTACATTCTTCCGTCTCTTCATCTTGTAAGCCACGCACCCTGAAGCTGAACAACTCCTTCCCATCCCTAACGACACGGAATACCTCATATTGCTCGACTGTCTCCATGGCTTTTAACACTCCAGCCATGTCTTTTAAGATAGTATCTTCTTTTGCTAATAACTCGTCTTTATCTGTCTTGCTCACTCCTCTTTACCTCCTTACTCGTGGGCGTGTAGCACTCCCATAAAATTAAGCCTTGCATCTGGCGATCCTTTCTGCAACCCAGCTATAACCTTTTGCAATAGCCTTGCATCCTTTATCACTGTTTCTGTAAATGTCAACGTTACAGTGTAGGATTGCGGTATTGCCCAGCTAATCTTCTCACCCGCCGCCTGATAATCGGTATTAGTCATGTTTATTTGAGCTTGAAAAGTATTGACCTCAGCTAAGAAATTACCTTCTCCGTCATACAGCTCACCATCATACCCTCGGATAATGTGATTAGGCTGGAATACACCTCCATCAAGTGCTTCTATCAATTCAGGCGGAGCGTTAACTCTAAAACTCCAACTCCTCTGCACCACATCACCAGGTGTAACATTCACAATGTCAATTGCACCATCAGGCACACAATCCCGAAAAATATATCTTCCATCTGCCATATGCTCTCACCTCCCTTTATACTGGCGAAAATCTAAACTGGAATGTCAGGTATAGTTTTTCAGCACTGTCGGTATCATCTACCTGAATAACAAACCAGGCACTATCACCCTGTGGCGGATTAGCTGGATCTTCATAAATCGTACCACTAATTAACGCACCTTCCGTGACCATTTGATTAATCACGCCTTGGGCAGCTGCTAACAACGTAGCTCTTCCATTCTTATCATTATTTATTTTACCAACCAAACTGTCCCATGTGGCCGAAATTCTATCAATTAGTGCGTCTCTTGTACGCACTCGCCTTATCTTCCTCCAGCCCATGTCCATGTCAGCCGTAGGTGTAATAAACGTTGTAATTCCCTGCTCAATCTGAACCTGCTTTTGAGCATTATAAGTAAACGCTATTGCACCATTATTAATGGCGTTCTCAATATCGGTATTCGATAATGCACCTTTTACTGCTACTGCTCCACTCACCACTGCATGTGTCAAACTCTCTGTAATATCCGCACTTGCAATCATCCCTGCCACTCTTCCTGCGGCCTTATACCCTTCTACCACTTTACCGTCAGAGTACTCGAACCCGTTCAACACAAACACGATAGCTGGATCATTAAAGCTTCTTGCTGTAGCTAACCTTGTAACTAAATCAATGGTAGTCGGCTGGCTTAACACCGCCATAACCCTCTTACCACTTTCTCGCACCCTATCAATGTATGCTTGTATAGATGCAAACAGCGTAACATCTTCCGAGTCAACTACCAGAACATTCCAATCCTCTGCTTCAAGTGTAGTCAACGCTGATAAGACATTTTCATTTGTAATTGTCGGATCTGTTCCACCCTGCAATGCGGTATTAGACACATTCTTCACTGTACCATTACCATCTGCAAGCTTCTCAGCTACCACATACGGGTTGCCAGACTCATTTATAACCGTAACCAAATTAGTAGGCTCAGACGTACCTTTAGCAAATGTCAGCTTCAATAACTGCGTGCTACCTTCAAACAGTAAAAACTCCTTCATATTTGTAGATGCCAACGAATCCCTTATTGTAACGGTGAAATTATTACCCCTCGTGCCTGGATATTTCGTGGTAATTTTTACCACTTGCGCTGGAGTAGTATTACTATCTGTTAACGTAACCTGAGCTGGAGCTCCTGCTCCACCAACACGCACACCTACAATTTTTTTGCAGCCACCTCTAAACGCCTCTTGGAGCATATCTAAACTGGCACTTACTCCGAACTTCTCACTTATTACCTCTGCCGTCTCAATCACCGTCGGTGTCTGTATCGGCCCCCAATTACTTCTAAAGACTGCCGCTACAATTCCATTAGGTAAAGCTGGTACGACAGGTTGCCCTACGTTTTGTACACGAATATATACTCCAGGCCTTACTTTTTGCTCGCCACTACGAAATACAATTCCTGCCATTCTCTACACCTCTTTTCTGAGAAAATCTTGTAAATACCGCTCCATCTGGGAGCGGGTTGCTTCTTTCACCCCAGCCATTGTCAAAGCACCAATAATCGCTTCTGGTTTAACGCCTAAAGCCGATGCATTGCTAATAAAATCTTCCATGCTATAAACAGGCTCAACCTCTTTTATCTCAGGCTGAGTCTCTTGCGTTTTTGCCATTCCCTACACCTCCTTGGCTATCCTAAATGTCACGTCTCCAGACACCTCCACCTTATCAAGTATCGGCTGTACCTCTTTACCTCTCAGCATACCCATCTCAGCTTGCACGCTTATCTGTCCAATCGTTAAAGGATCTCTGTCCATCACTACGCTAAAGCCAATTATTACCAGCTCAGTCTCAGTGTTTACAGGTATCCTCCGAACATCCCCTAACCTCTCTGCTACAATCCTCAACCATGTCCTTCTTACAGATGGATCTGCCGCCACAAGATGGCCTACAATATTAAACGTCAGCCAATACATCGCTGAACTAACATTGTTATTTACCGAAAAATTTTCTATTCTCCAATACAACCCAGGCCTCGCATCACTCGGATCCCAACTGTCAGGTTCAACCTGCAACACAGGAATAGTGTTGCCTTCTTCGTCTCGCATAGTCCATGTTTTCTTTGTCCACTCCTTCAACGCATCTACAGGATCTGGAGCATATGTTTCACCATTCAACCACCCAAGCGAAAATACTTGGAACACCAGCCCCCTCTCTAACGCCTGGAGCTCTTCATCCCAAAAATCATCGCCAACTGTAGATAGGTAGCGTATAAGGTACTTCTTCCCTCCTGCCACTATCTTTGCGTTATCCAACACCGCAACAATTTTGTCCCTAAGTGCATCTACGTTTTGGAATGTCTCGAACTTCTCAAATATCCAAACTTCAAAGGTAGTCGTATAACCAGCCCAATCGTTTGGTATGTCCTGTGTCCCTTCCTTTACAACCAAGTAAGGCTTAGGAATATCAAGGGTAGGTACATATGGCTCGTACACTCTACTACCTAATTCTGGCAAACTTGCCACCAACAGCTTACGTATCTCTTCCCTCATGATGTCCACAACCTCTGCACATTTCTTGCTATCTCAGGAAAATACTTCTGCATCGTTGGAAGCACAATTGCATACGGCCGAACCTTCACCGTCTTACCACCCTTTGTCTTTCTTGTGTGGCCTTTTTCAAGGAATACGCCATAATGCACACCATGGCCTAACACCAACTTTATCTGCTTATCGGAATACAGCACTTTGGAATGCAACCCAGCTACAGCCATACCAGTACGAGTAGTCCACGGCTTATTACTCTTCATATACGCCTCGGTTATAGGTCTGTAAGTGGAATTTAATAATGTATACACTGCCTGCCACTTCATCCGCTTTTTATCTTCAAACTTTGTCCCGATCACTTCTCTACACCTACCAAGTCAACCTGATAACCTACAACCTGCCCATTTACAATTAACGGCGTAACATTGTCAACTTCCATCTTACCCAGTAACGGCACATTCACATAATCGGTTATGTTCGGCTCTTTCTTCACATCTACTGACGCATCGCAAAGCATTGAAAAGCTGGTAGTTCGTACTGTTCTACCTCCGATGTCTGACGTCTCGCTCGGACTCGGCTTACTCCTACGGTTTAGGAATATTCTCACGGTATAACTTCCTACTTCTCTAACTGTCTCTGCAAAGTGGCCATCTGTAAGTGCTCTCTCCTTCCTCTCTATCGTAACCGTCACTGGATTCTGAGATATTGCCCACGCTATGTCTTTAACACGCTGTTCCACCATCATATGACCTCTGGCGGTATAAACCGAACTACCTTGCTACCCATTCCTGCCATATTTGAGTACACATCAGCCATTTTCAAACAGAACTCCAACAACTCACTTAGCGACCTATACTTGTAGCTCTCAGCACCTACGGAATAACTATCAATCTGCCCCAATTCTCGCTGTATCTTAGTGGCTTTCAAAGTCCAGCCTAAGGCCGCCGCTCCATACAAACTGTCAGACTGCTCTAATATCTCGACCAACTCTTCATCTGTAAATCTCGTATTATCAGGCTCATCCAACAATTTACGGAGCTTTGCGACCATGTCAGGCGAACTTATCATCTTTCACACCTATGCTGGAGCTATGGTAACCTTTTGCACATTCTCATCAATAGCAGCAAAAACTCCTCTATATGCGTAGGCTACGATCTGGGCTTCCACCAACCTACTTAAATCACCACTTGTAGTTTCTATCGTAAGGTCTCGCTTAATCAATTCCTTAAATCCTTGTTTCGGCCTAATTAAATAAACTGTTCCAACTGGCACACCAGGATAAGTAAACGGCTTCCCATTCAATGTTCCTTCCCAGCCTTCATAGTAAATAATGGAGTTAATTCCACTCAGTGGCGGATATGTAGTGCCATTTAACGTAAACCCACCACGCAATGCCATCTCTATGTCAAACCTATCAGACGGATTAGCAAGTAGCACCGTTGGAACTCTCTTCGCCTTTGTAGCATCTACGATGGCCTTCCTCAATGTCTTGTAAATTCCTAACCACAAAGGATTGTCATCGCTGACAACTCCACCCTGCCATGCGGTAGTATTTGCCGTCTTGTAGCTATAATTTATAATAGCCCCTAAGTGAATATGGTTAAGCAACGCATTGTAGGCCTGGCCTATTGCCTGGTTGATTAACTCAATCCTAAACATTTCATTAAAGTCTATGAGCTCCTTGGTATACTCAAACCCTGCGGCATATTCCTGAATGGTAGCAATCGGCCCTTGTTCAACGGACAAACTACCGAAATGAACCTCCTGCCCCTCTAAATGCTCAAGGAATACCACATTACCATACATCGCCCAAGTTGCCTGCAATACCTTCGGGAAGTTAGGATCACTAATAGGCTGGTAAATAGGCTCGTATAATGTGGGCACTTGCTCCCTTCCCAGCTGTACGTCTAAAGTAACCTTCCTTAATAAATCCTTCTTATCCTCAAGTGATGCACTGGTCATCAATTCCCCTATCGGCTTAGTTAACTGGTATGTTTCCATCTCGCCATTAATCAGCCGAACATCCACCGCTTCAGGCTTACCATCTAAAATAAACGGCACTTGGTACATGTATTCGCCTTGCCTTTTTGCTGCTTTTCTACTTTCAAAATCAATTATAGTCATCTATATCAGTCCCCCCTTCTCTATGCTTGCGGCCCAAGGATAAACGTAAGCACCTTATTTTCACTGTCATAAGATGTGCAACGCCCCACTAACCTATTACTTGTTCCAACATCATTAGTAAATGCCGTCCCATCCCAATAGACCAAACTTCCAACGCTAAACGTTGCACCATCTACAACCTGCACAGTGCTATACTCCGCTTGCTCAATGTTCAGCACTACCTTATCCCCTGTTTTGCCATTAGTCATGGCCGCTCCGAAAAACCCTTCAATTTCGTAAAAATTACCCTGAACCACAACACCCGTTGCTGTAACCACTACACTTTTCCCATCGCTTATTTTCGCAACAGGTATTTGATACTCAGTAGTTGGTACTGGTTGACCAGGATATGCCATTCGTCATTCCCCCTTCCTAAATTCTTACTCGCTTAACTGCGAGTTTAGATACTGTCTGCTCCCCTACCACTGGAGCAGGAGTAACGTACATTGTTTCGAGCACTTTCTTAACCTCGTCATCGTTAAGTATTCTATCAATCTCGCCGCTGATCTTCTCTTCATCAGGCTCGCCATCGTATTTAATTAACTTCTTCACAAATACTTGTGCAATCTCACCGACAACCTTTTCACTTACAAGCTTATTAATCAGCTGTTCCACCTTCATCTTACGCTGTTCTTCAACGACTTTCTTCATCTCTTCTACCGCTTCGATTACCTCTTCCCCTTCTACTCCAAGTAATGCTGTCAATTCCCCGTAAACCTTTTCTGCTACTTCATTAATCACAGGTACATTATCGGCCTCCTTCCCTATTACGTCAATTTCGCCAACAGCTACAATTTCTGTCGGCATGCCATTCCTTCCTAATGGCGTCCAGTCTATAGATAACGGCTGGTAATCCACCACCTCAATTTCGCCATTACCCTTTTTGGCCAATTTCGGCACGCCAAATATGGACACTGTACGTACGGCTCTTCCCTTTATCCACCGCTTCAAATCATCTGCGTCTTTGTCAATTACTCCCCGCACATACAACTTGCCATTTTCAAACTTCGCTCCTACCCAGTGTGTAACTGGCTTCGGGAATTCATGTTCCACTTCCTCAGGCTTTTGGTGACCGAGAAATCCAGGAAGGCCTTGCTCGTTAACGACTTTTTCAATACTTCTTAAAGCCTCCTCAGTGTACAACCACCCCCTTTTAGACTTGCCAACTGGTACTGAAACAATAACCTCCATCGGGCTATTGTCTCCTTCTTTCAAACTCTCTATATCAGCCCAAGGAGCGACTGGAATATCGTTAATTGCCATCTCACCATTTACATCTGCTTGTAACGGTACTACCTCCATCTCACCGACCAATGCCTTTACGCTATCTGGAAGCTCTAAGCCTAAAGCCCGATAATGTTTGTTCAAATGCTTCGCCGCTTCCACCTTCTCAGCCAGAGTTAGACTAGGCTCTGCCCTTGCTCCAGCTAATGCCTGAACGGCTGCTATTACCCCTCGCCTATTTACCACCAATGTACCATCAGACCTAATTTCGTGATGCGGCCCCCAACAATCTGCCGACGTCAACTCTTCATTTATCGGAGCTTTTACTACAGCATACATCTCCCTTATTGCCGCTGTTACACCGTCTGCACCTTCTTCAAGCCCCTGCTTAAATATTTGCCATATCGCACTTTTATCTACATCCCCCCACTCTTTTTCCGAAATCTCATCGTTACTAATTTTGAATGCCTTTGGCATCACTTTTCACCCCCTTTCGAATTATTCTTTGGCAAAAACTGACCGCTTCTCATATCACGTATTATTATATTGTTATTCCTCGGATTGACTTCAATCCTCGCCTTGTCATATCTCTTTGCTTGCCTCTGCTCAATCCCCCTGCTTTTATCCGCGTTCATTATATCACCTCCAATGAACCAAATGTTTTGCCCCAATAATCTCTAAGTAATGGATCGCTACTTGGATCGCCTATGAACTTAATTAACCTATCAGTAAACTGCTCAGGCTCTTCCACCACTTCTACGAAAAAGCACAAACAATTTGGGTGAGCTGGCATAGGTGGAGCTTGGTCTACTGGATAAACGCCTGCACCATACCCGATGTTTGCATTTGCCAACTGATCACAAATATCGTATTCTGGATGCTCTGAACTTAATACCCACTTCACACCTTTACACGCTGGATTATATGCCGCACTCCTTATTAATGCATCACCATGAGCCGCTAAAACCTCTGTCCTAACCAAACGTAAAGCCTCATAATTCAAATTCGCAGGTAACCGCTTCCCCATCCTCTTCATCATGTTAGGGTAGTCTTTTGCTATTGTCCTCGCTCCTTCTTGCACATACTCCTCCAACGCATTGGCTATATCCACAATGTCCATGTTTTCAGCTATCCCTGACAACACAATCCTACCTATGGCCTCTGCATTGCTCTTGCTTATCTTCCATATTCTATCGCTCAACTGCAACCCAGCAAGCCGCCTATTCCACATCGCTTTAATAACATCATCCTGCACTGCACCGAATACATTCTCCAGCTCCTTCTCAACTAAAGGAAGCACTGGCCCGAACACATCCCTTGTCATTCTTCTGGAATACTCAACACCTATTGCCGCCGCCTTCTCTATCCCCTCAGTTAATGTCTGCTTCTGCACTCCTCTCAATTCTTTTGCAAATTCTCGTAGCCCTTCTTGGACATATTTCATCTGTGCCGCATGATCCTTCGGCAGCTTCTTCATATACCTCGTCAAATCTTCTGCGGCTTCCTCAATCTCTAATGCCAGCTTCCTCTCAGCCCTTAATTCTGTATTCAAGAACTTCTTCCGTGTTTCAAGCGTCCACTTGTAATATGGCTTGTTAAACCTCTTAACCTCATCAAGCCAACTCATTTTCCGCTTCTTCTATCGCCTTTGTCATCTCTTCCAACTGCCTATTAAAGCCAGCATTTTGTTCCAGCCTTTGCCTCAATATCCAGCTTTTGATTATTTTTTCTCTTTCTCCAGGTATCTCTGGATTGTCGCTAACGTATTCAGACATTGTATCCACATACTGACTAAGTAAATCGACTGCCGCATCAATACTCATAAACCCACCCATTACTGCCACATTCAACGCGTTAGTCAACGTGTTAATAGTTTCTGCATATTGCCGCTCGTCTCTTTCAATTACCTCGTCCCAAGTTATAGTAACGGTGTAATCTGCAAACCTCTTACCTGTTAATCGTGAATACATCGCAAGCACCATTCTCGCAAACATAATCCAATTCTCCGTAACCATCTCTCGCTTACGGGCGACTCTTCTTATCAACAAAGGAGCTTGCTCAGACACACTGGCATGAGAACTTGGAGTATGCACACCGAATACAAACTCTGGCACTTCGGACACATCAACAATGCAATAGAATAACAATTTAAGCAAGGTAGCCGCATCACCTATGGCCGACCTAACCTCAATGAACGAAGCATCTTCCTCATCGGTAAAAATCAGCAACTCGTGGCCTGTTAAATCCAACCTTGCAGGTCTGCCTTGCTGAATATCCTCCCAAGCATCTGGAAAATTGTTCTTCAGAAATCCTGCAACATCCCTTAATTGCAACTTCATCCTCGGCGTGGAGTGTAATTTTGAACCCTGCATTGCGTGGAGCATAACGTCATGGTACGCTTTTAAATATGGCTCTACAGCCTCCAACTCCGACGTACCAAATAATTGTGTCTCTTCTGGCTCATTCTTAAAATGGATTATCGGAATAAAGCCCCACGGATTAGGCTGCTGTCCCACCTTCACGCCTTCAGGCACGTCTCCCTGTGCGCTAACTTCTATAATCTCTGGTGTTATGTACTGCGTATACGTATACCTTCTTCGGCCTTCATCCCAGCTTATCTGCGATTGTATTACGTAGCCAATAGGCTTATGAGTTACTGGATCAAGCACAATATCTGCAACTTGCTCTGGCGGAATAATTACAAAGTCAATCGCAGCACCTTCTCTCTCTGGATAAAGGATGTTATTTACCTTGTCAGCATACAGGTATACAAAACAATCCCCATCCCTAAGTGTAAGCTGGTGTACTCTCAACATCTTACTCGTCCATTCAACAGCATAATCGTCAAGCACTTGCTGGGCTTCCTCATCCACGCACCTAAACTTAGGAGCACCCATGAAACCAGCTAATGTATTTATTATCGGCTTTGCAAATCCCGCCCCCAACTTATACTCGTCATTAGTATTGTGGTATAGTTCTCTTGCAAGAGTATAGTCAACTCGTGATGTATCTAGGGAATACACATCCCTCGAACTTATCACCCATCCATATTGTCCAAACGTTGGAGCTCTGAGTTTTGATATCTCCCCCACTATCCAGCTAAACGGATTTGCCATATATTCTCGCCCCCCTTAAAACATTTAAAACATTGTTACTGCCAAATCCTGAAGTTTCTTTAAATCTAATTAGCGCCTGTGTCATGGCATCTACCTGGTCATCATGTAACCCATTTGGGAATGCTGCACATTCTTCTATAAAATCATTTACCCAAGGCGCATTTTCTGGTAAGTACACGTTACCTGCTTCAATCTCAGCGCTGACTGCTGCTACCCGTGCTACTTTACTGCCTTGTGGAGTGTAAGGTATTAATCCCGGTATTTCATCTTTCAGATACTGGACAACTGCTGGACCATTTGCCTTATCTTCCACTATCTTAGCATACGCTTGCGGGTATTTTGCTGACAGCATTTTTACTGCCGCTATAGTGCTAGGGAAGTCTAGCCTGTCTCTGACTTGATCTACTAAGTACTTATTAGCCCCCTTCCGTGCCCACACCTGACCTACTACATAGTCGCTCTGATCTGTACCCGTGAAGGCCATGTCCCAGCTTTGTATGTACTCATCAATGTCACCAGGTAACTCTTTGTAGAACTTCCACCAGCTACGTTTAATCATGGATCCTTCTTCTGGTGCTGGCCTCTGCTGGTACAGCGCAGCCCACCAGTATGATCCAAGCGTTTTTTCTATTTCTTTAAGCTTATCTACGTCATACCGTGCAGGCCATAGCGCTTCTCCTTTGTGCCTTACTAGCTTGCCTTCGTAATACTCGTCTTGTTCAGCCACTGCCGGTAACGATATTAGCTCCCACTGCTCTCCACCGCTCTCCATCTCTTTCAGTATCCTACCAGCCAGGTCATCTTCATGCCAACGAGTCTGGATCAGTATAACCCTGCCCCCCGGTTCTAACCTGGTGTATGCCGTAGACTTGTACCAGTCCCAGGCCTTATCCCTAAGCGTTTTACTGTTTGCTTCTTCTGCGTTTTTTACTGGGTCGTCTATGATTAGTAGGTCTGCACCTTTACCCGTAATACTGCCACCTACACCGGCTGTGTTCATACCACCGCCATACTTATCTATTTCCCACCGGTTACTAGCTGAATTATCTTCTCTAATACTTACCCCGTACACGTCCCGGCCGTAGCGCTCTAGCGTATCTCTAACCTTCCTACCCCACGAAGCTGCAAAATCAGCCTCGTAGCTAGAAAGGATTACTCTCTTATCTGGATTATTGCCTAAAAACCAAGCTGCGAAGTAATGCGACACTACTGAACTCTTAGCATGCCTAGGCGGCATGAATACCATTAACCTATTTATTTTGCCTTCAGCTAAGTCCATTAGCTTATCGTTCAGCACCCGTAAATGCCAATTGTGCACATACCTACTCCCCATCTCCAGCTTCATCAGACCCAGCGGCATCGTTCTGGCTAAGAAGTATTCGTTCAAACAGCTGGCTAAAAAGCTTTCTGCTTTCTTCGTCAGTGATGATTTTTTTGGCGGCCGTTTCGTCATACCTTACCGTCACCTCACTTTTACTATCTTGGGTAACGTAGTGCATCTCCCTCCACTCGCCACCGCCACGGTTAACCAGGTAGAACTTCTGAGCGAGTACGTTACCGTTAATGGCTGATTGAAATAAAGCATCTTCTACAAGATGTAAGCGTATTTTCTTAGCTTCGTCTACAGCTTGTGCAAACTCTGGATCAGCTAAGCGTGCCTTACGATAGGTAGAACTATCAATGCCCATGGCCTTACATATATTAGTTATCGTCTCCCCGTTCGCTATAAGGTTAATAAAAAGCTCCTTCTTACTGTCAGTGAACTTCTTACGGCTACCCATTTACTAATTGCCACCCCCCTTCAATGCACACCACTTCACAGCTTTTTAATGTCTTGGCTAAAAATGTATGCTAGGGTAAGAAAGCCTAAGAACGAAAACAGCGTAAACAACATTAACACCACCAGAAATGCTACCGGGCTAGCGGTTAACAGCGTTAACAGCTCTTGAGCTACGTAGTAAGCAAATAGCGCCCACGTTATACCACACACCAGCAAAATTACGCCAATAACTATTAGTCCTATTATTTCCACAAAGACCATACTCTCCCCTCCTTTGCATCGTAAATGTACCACATTAATCCCATTTCCTTTATGGCCTGTGAATTGAGCATCACAATAACCTGCCTCCCATTATCTGTCTAACCTCATCTTCAGTTCTACCAGCACGCCGTAACCTCTCCTGAGTTAACAGCTTTAATGCTCTGTTTAGCTTAGCATCTCTGTGTACCTGCTCGTGGCATTCATGGCATAGCATTAGGCATGTGTCAATGCTCTCGTACTGCTGGCGTCTCCCGTAACCAGACACAACGTGATGTAGCTCTAAATCGCTGGTTAACTTACCACACAGCTCACAGCGTCCATTAGCACGTGTACGTACTGCGGCATAAATGTCAGAATTCACGCCTAAACACTCCTTGTATTTTCATACCCACTTTTGCCGTATTTGGTGTTCTGGCACATTCTGCGAATATTCTACCACGTTTAGCACTAGGAGCCAAATATAAGACATATTTTACACTTATCCACACATACCCCACCCACAGCTAGGACAGGTTACGCAGCCACTTTCGTGAACCACTCTCGCACCGCATTCGGGGCAAAAAACATAATCGTGCGCACTCTGTCTCTTCATTATCTCTTGTTTCCTTTCTCTGTTCACAATTTCCATACTATCGGCTGATATAAACTTGTAATCACTCATGGATATAAACGTCCCCCTTTTCCTTTGATGTTATAACGCTAATCATCAAAACAATTTGAATTTATTGTCCAAACCTCACTGGTGCTACTATCCCCATTTATGTGCTTTGCCACAATAAGCCCATATGTTTCTAACTCTTGGATGGAATAGGCAATAAAACCAGTAGAATTATCGCGATTCATTTTCACATTTCTTTGTTCTTCTAACAATCCAGACTGTCTCATTTTATTCATGTCAACTAGTATCCAGTCTTTGACAGTATTATCTACAGTCCACATGTACAAATACCAATCGCAGTATCCTTCGCGCAGTTTTTCTATTTCTGTTTTATTGCCACGATTATATGCTCTAATAGTAAAATCCCTAAATCCTGTATCCCTTCTTACCCGTAAAGCAATACTGCTGCCAGTTAATACTATCTTCGCATCAGTAGCCATTGTCATATCCTCTTCTGGTGTAGCAAGACTAATTTTAACAATTTTACTTAGTTGGCTTTCTAATATTAGCTTGGCCTCCGCAAAATGCTTTTCTTCCCACTTTTTATTTTCTGCAAATGTGTTCATTGCGCTTCTTTCCCCCAGCTGTCAAATCCATCAATACGACGTCTTCCGAACATATCTAACCTACTACCAGCCGTAACACGCTTAACCATTTCATAGAAGTAATCAGGTTTGACACTATGCCCAGCCCGTGGAGCTTCAAAACATACCTTAAAATCCTTTAGGTCGAAAAATTCTGGTGTTCCTTTCCTTCCATATAAAATAAATTCGCAGTTATATTGCGGGAGTCCAAATGGTTGAAAGCCTCCTTGTTTATGCCACACAAAAGTACAAATATATTTTACTCCCCAGTGTTCAAAAATTTGAAAAGCGTCAGGCAAATATTTTTGTGTGGTCCAAAGCCAAATATGGCAGTCGTCCTTTGCTGGCAATTCTATATTTTTTATCTCATCTACGGTCATTGTAGGGTAATCAAATTCTACCTGATTTGGTGCAACATCACGTTCTATCTTTTTCATTTCCCAAGGTGGATCGATAACGATAACATCGTATTTTTTTGTGACTGGATTCACTGGTTTAGCGCTGATTTCTTCAAGCTGTTGTTTTATCTTCTCACGTCTGTGTTCCTGAATAGCTTCAGCAACAGTTTTCTTATTTTCAAGGTGTTTTGCCACTTCTATTTGCTCTTCTGGCTTTAACTTAGCAAGCTCAAGTAATTGTGTCGTACTATCCGCAATAGGAGTATTACGGATCTTCTCCTTTACTTCAGGTACAAGATTCTGTGCAATTTGAATGCGCCGTAGTAAAGTACTATTGGCCAGTCCTACCTCTTTTGCAATATCCTCCGTTGTTTTTAACCCTCTATCCGATAGAGAGTTAGTAGGATATCTACCATGGCTACGCCTTAAGCCCATTTCCTTTAAGATTTCATTTCTTCTTTGCAACAGTTCTGCTTGCTCAAGGACGGTTAAATCGTTACGTATCAGGTTTTCATCAATTTCAATTAGTTCGTCTTCTAATTGACTACCGCTGATAACTTCTGCTTTAATTGTTTCCCAGCCTAATAACTTTGCTGCTTCCAACCTGTGCAAGCCAGCAAGCAATGTGTAATCTTGATTGATAACGATAGGCTGTAATTGGCCCAACAACTTAAATGAGTTAGCAAGATCCCTAATTTTTTCTTCGTTAAGTTTACGCTTTCGTCCTACCACCTTAATGTCACTAATTTTTACATCCATCTATGCTCCCCTCCTAAACATGACGTTTTTGTGGCGCATATGGCCCCTTTGTGACCCCTTTATGATGCCATTGATCCCATTAAACATTTTTATCGCTCCACAACCAGCCTTTATAAAGCTCAATCCAATCGCTCAAAGTCATCGTAACAAGCCACTCCTTCTTGTTCTTACGCCAAAATACTGCTGGTAGCTCATCTGCTTGGGCATCTTTTATAGCTTGTTCCATAGCATCATAAACATTTAATCGCTCCACTCTCTTGCATTCAACATGAATACCCTCTAAACCTACAACATCATCGCCACCAATTCCCGAGTACTGCTGGCCACGTCTTGCTTCAAAGCCATACTCCTGCAACTTCTTTGCAAGTTCCAATTCTCCACGCTTGCCTTTTCTTTTACTATTCATGGCACAATCTCCAAATGAGCATTTACTTGCGGATAAGTATGTGCCCCGAACTGTAATTCAAGCTTGGCACATCCTACTGGATTAGGCCCAAGGCCTTTCTGAGCTACAAAGCCATCTTGAAACTCCCAATCCCTTTTGTAACCAGGCGTGCGTATAAACCAACCTACATCGTTAAACACTTTTCCCTTTGCCGACAACCTCTCCCTTGCTATCGGCACAATATACGCTGTATGGCTGTGCCCATTCCACACCACATCGGCGTCTGGCTCATAGACAGCTTGCCTATTAGTAGCTATCACTCCTCGCGTTACTGGAGCTACAGCCCCTGTTCCACCATGGGAGTAAAATATTTTTATATTCCCTTTCCTGTCATACGCCCTAAGCAAGAACCTCATCCAGCCCTTCCATCCACCTGTTACGGCCTTACTACCTTCTAACCTTAAATGGAATACCAACCTGTCCACCAAATCCGTGTTTGAGTTCCTTCTTACGGCCAGCTCATGATTGCCCTGCGTAACAGCTATGATGTTTTTTGCATACGGTTTAAGAAACTCCGCCGAATCCTCCACAACTACATCGTAATACTTCTCGCATCTATACTCAGGCCTAAGCTCATCCATATTTCGCCTTGGATCGAACTTCCCTTGCATCGCATCAAACCAATCACCGCCAATAATGATTAACGCATTTTCATTTAATGCTTTATCTAAATGCCTCTTTACCGCCCCCCTATCACACGCCACACTATCAAAATGAACGTCCGAAAGCAAATAAACAATTTTCTTTAATGGCTCATCCCCGCTGTCTAATGTAACTGTTATTACACTTCCCTCGCATTGAATCCCTAACTCCATATTACCCCTCAACTTCACATGTAATGTCCGCTTCTACACCAAATATAAAATGGAATGCAGCTTGCTTTGTATCAAACGGCCCAACTATTATGCTTCCGTCCCTCTCTCGCGCTTCCTCAGGCACATCAAATTTGCCATACATCCTAACGAACCACTTCTCACCTTCCTCGGTAAAATGCTCTTCAATTGCCATACTTGACACATAATCCGTGTTTATAAATACCGTGTCAGAAATCGCAAGAAACATTCAAACACCTCCCTTAAAGTAGCCTTCTATCAGGCCCATCAAGATAAAGTATATTACAATTCCCAGCAAGCCGACTTGCAATCGCTGGCCCGAAATTACTTTTGCCATAATGCTCTGCTATCTCTTCCATGGTCAAATTAGTACTTATAACCAAAGGCCTATTTAACGTTATTCTTCTATCGATAACGTAATAGAACCTCTCAGCTACCCAGTCACTTTTCACATTTTCCTTGCCAAGGTCATCCCAAAGTAAAATGTCAACATCCACATATTTTCTTGTTATCTCGAACTCGTTTCCTCCTTCATCATACGCTTTACGTAACTGAGCAAGGAAGTCTACCGTACGTGAAAATAAACACTGATAACCTTCTTTACACAGCTTATGAGTCAATGCATGGAGCATATAAGACTTCCCCGTCCCATTACCAATAGGATTAGTTTTTGTCCTATGGGATGTCAATATCAACCCACGGCCAAGCTTCGGATTCCATTTTTTCAACAACTCCACCACACCGCTGTTCCACTCATCTATTACGGCCTGCTCAAATGTATGCTTCAACTCTTCCCCTTCTAACCCGCTTTGACGCAATAAATCCCTATACTTCACAAATGCAAAGCACTTCTTTGTCACATACTTCATATTTACAGGCACAGGCTGAAATTCAGGTATCATCACATAGCCATTTTTGGCACAATCCCAATAACATAAAGTACCATTCACAGGGCACATTGTAGGGTCGATTATTTCCAACTCTTTAATGGGAGCTTTACTCAACGCCTCCATTTTTGCCTCGAACTCTTTACGCCTCAGTTCAAGCTTCTGTTCCAAGTCCTCGGTATTCATTACTTCTCAGCTCCTTTCAACATATTTTGTAGTTCTCTTTTTGACCTCTCTTCCCACACCTTCCACCGATCGACTTCTTCCTCCGCTTCCTCATACTCATCAAGCCATCGGCCTTTACGTAACCAAGTAGCAGGATACGGAATAAATTTACCGTCCTGTTCCTTCCACTCTTTACTACTTATCGCACGCTTCAACCCTGCCATTATCTCTTCAAACAGCTGCTCGTCAGGATTAAGTGACTTCCACGCCCGCATACAATCCAGCTTGGCCTTCTTCTTTGGATAAAGCCGCCAGAACTCTTCAAAGCGATCCTTCTCAACTACACTCAACGGGATAACTTCCTTCTTCTTCTCTTGTTTTTTTGCCTTAGGTTTGAAAAGCTCTGCTAAATCGGATGCGCATATATTCTCTTTAGTAATCTCTGTAGTAATCTCTGTAGTAGTATCTGTTATAGATTTGCCCATTTCCTTAAAGTCCATTTTCATGTTTCCTGAAAATCCATTTTCATCTTTCCTTAAAATCGGGCCTGAAAATCCATTTTCATCTTTCCTTAAAATCGGAGTGTGCTTGGTTAATTCTGCTTTTCTTTCTTGTATCTCCTTTTCCGCTTCCTCTTGTAACCGAGTAACTTCCTCCAACAATTTATCGAAATTCACCCTTATATGTACCGTCGGCACTCCATCAAACTTAAATATTTTCTTCTCAATCAGCCCCAACTCTTCCAACTGCTTGCTCGCTCTATCAAACTGGGTTGGAGTTATACAGCACTCATCCCACCAATCTTCTCGTTTCTTTGCCAGCCACAATTCACCGTCTTTTGTTACTCGGAGCTTTGTATTACCATATTTATCGGGCATATTCCAATACACCAATTGCGACAACAATACACCTGCCACCAAATCCCCAGCAATTTTTACGTAAGTTTTCTTAACCAGCAAATTATCGGAGCTTGTACGCTCCCACGCCAAAAATTGTGAATAAGCGTCATTCATACCCTCATACCTCCTTATCGTCTGGTAAGCTAATTTTATCATAATTTATCGTTAGCCACTTTCTGGCTCTTACGCTTTTTGTACCGAATATCCTCGCAATAACGTAACCATCTTTAATTAAAGAGTTAATTGTCCTAAGAATGGTGGTTTGATCCCAAAAAGGGAACGCTTCAAGTTGCATCTCTCGTAAACTCTTATAAACCCATTTTCTGCCTTCTCTCTCTATCGGCGACTGCTCCACCCACTTATGCAACTGCGTCAGCACTATGCTTTCATGTAACCCAAGGTCGCATGCAAGCCCTACATCAATCACCAATTTAAGCGTTTCTTCCGTCATCTCTAATAACCTCCTTCAATGTATTTGGATTAGGGTGGCACTTTGAACAAACCCAACCCCATGGAGCAAGCCAGAAATCGCTACCACCACACCACGGGCAAACTACTGGCTTTGTAAACTCTTTAACTTCATGCCTTGCACTTCTATCCTTCCACGTAATAAACTCTTTTGACATATTGCACTTCCCTCTTATTTGTGGTATCATATAGTTAAGCTCCTTTCTGCACACTCGTGCAACCTCATCGCCTCCGCGTTTGGTAACAAAGGGCAGGGTGTATAGCCCTGCCCTTCCTTCATTTTTTACGCTATTTTCCGATGCTTCCTGTTCCACCTTCTCACATAGGCATTAACTCGGCCTTTATACATCACAGCGAACTTTGTCAACGCATCGCAAATGGCCTCTATCTCTTCCATCTCATCAGGCGTAAAATATTGCTCATTCCCCTCGCTATCAATCATCGCTGTCAAGCTTCTCGCCATCCCTACCAACTTATACGCCATGCTTTTCAATTCTTGGTTATACGACTCGCCAATCTTCATAAATGCTCACTCCTTTACATCTCCAAATAAATACTGTCATCCTCATGATCGTCATCTCGCATCAGGTAAAATCTTGCATACACATTTAACGGCGGCTCTAACTTCTTAGGGTTGTTAAAGGTTACCTCTAATGTTCCCTTAGGAGCTTCACCCCATAAAATAACCCACTCTGCTCGCTCAATTGTAAGCCCATAATATTCATTCTTTCTCTCCAGCTCGTAAATTTCTGCATACTTCCCTACAAACTCTTTGTTCATGTAGACAAGATTCTTGTCAAACCTTACCGTAAACCACTCCTTGCTTGCTCCCATTCTGACCAACTTACCGTGCATGTCCAATGTTTTCATTCTCATCGCCTCCTGCTCCTATTATATCATACTATTCGCTTCTGTCAATCCTCCCACGGCCAAACATCCACCTTAATCTCGACAATCTCAGCCCGATAGGCATCTTGAGTTAACAGTCCTGCCTTATACTTCCAAATATTGCCAGGAAGCAAATCACTTATCGACTTCCACACCGTGTCAATTTGGTTACCTTCTTCATCGTATATCGCAATGTGAATTTGCACATAATCAAAAGTAACTGTGGAGTTATTTACAAAGCTTCCCACCACATAATCGTAAAAGGTGTCCTTCTCTATCTTCGGTTTATCAAGTTCAACCAGGTATGGAGTATAGTCCACCTCTTCAGGCACTAAACTATTCAGCTGTTCTTGTATTTGCCTTACCATATCCTTCTTGCTTGCACATCCGCCTAAGGATATGGCCAACACTACCAACAGCCCCACGCTTACCAATTTTGTAAATCTCATTGCTCATCACCTCCACTTTACGCTCCACGGATCGAATTTGTACTCCTTTTTTTCTTTCTTCTTGCCTTCTTCCTTTAACGCCCTTTTACCGAAATCACTTCCGATTAGTAGCACTGTTCCAAAGGCCAAAGAAATCCAGCCAATGCCAAATACAAACACTCCGATAAGGCCAATAATAGACAATATCAACCCTATCCAGCCAACCATCTCAAATACTACAATGCCTGCTTGTTTATTCAAGCCTCATCACCTCCTTTCCGTAATTTATTTTTCTCATCTTTACCCCTCCACCACGTCAAGCTCTTTGAAAAAAGCAACTACTTCCTTTGGCTCA
>ERZ795062.480-NODE-480-length-33343-cov-11.517604_pt1 | contig 33343 bp, 34 predicted proteins | sample MGYA00375146_ERZ795062 | MGnify/ENA primary metagenome ERZ795062 (study PRJEB30191, sample SAMN05720281) | activated sludge metagenome | isolation source: Anaerobic digester | place: USA | collected 2015-07-16 ...
GGCCTGACCCTAGAGCTTTTCGCGCGCCAGCCCGGTTGCGCACAGTGCCGCCGAACTTGCCGTCACTTCCAGCGCCTCGCTGTCGCCAACCCGGCGCACGGCGGCAACGAATTCACCCAGCGAGCGGTCTGCGCCCTTCAGCCTCTTCAGTTTCTGCAACTGGCCGATGGTCAGCCGGTCGGTCATCCGTTCGGCCATGCAGGCGGAGTTGGATTCAGACAGCCCCGCATCGCGCAGCGCGCTCTTCACCGTGCCATAGGCCAGCTTGGACGGCGCGCAGGCCGCGAGGCCCACCAGTCCAGCCAGAACGATTGCGCGAACCACACCTACCTCCGTTCGTGTCGAGCTTGTCGAGACACCTCGCGCCGGCGTGTCTCGACTTCGCTCGACACGAACGGGAGGTGGGTTACGCAACTGCTCTAGTGCGCCAGACCCTTGTTGATGTCCTCGACCATCTTCTTGGCATCGGCCAGCAGCATCAGCGTCTGGTCCATGTAGAACACGTCGTTATCGACCCCGGCATAGCCCACCCCGCCCATCGAGCGCTTGATGAAGAACACCTGCTTGGCCTTGTCGACATCGAATACCGGCATCCCGTAGATCGGCGAGGACTTGTCGGTCTTCGCCGCCGGGTTGACCACGTCGTTCGCGCCGATGATGAAGGCGACGTCGGCGGTGGCGAATTCGCTGTTGATGTCTTCCAGTTCGAACACTTCGTCATAGGGGACGTTGGCTTCGGCCAGCAGCACGTTCATGTGGCCGGGCATGCGCCCCGCGACCGGGTGGATCGCGTACTTGACCTCGACACCCTTGGCTTTCAGCAGGTCCGCCATCTCGCGCAGCGCATGCTGTGCCTGGCTGACCGCCATGCCGTAGCCGGGGATGATGATGACCTTTTCCGCCTCGCCAAGCATGTAGGCCGCGTCCTCGGCGCTGCCGCGCTTCCACGGGCGCTGTTCCTTCGCCTCGCCGCCCGCCGCGCTGGCATCCGCGCCGAACCCGCCCGCGATCACCGAGATGAAGCTGCGGTTCATCGCCTTGCACATGATGTACGAAAGGATCGCGCCCGACGAGCCGACCAGCGCGCCGGTGATGATCATCGCCGTGTTGTGGAGGGTAAAGCCCATCGCCGCCGCCGCCCAGCCCGAGTACGAGTTGAGCATCGAGACAACCACCGGCATGTCCGCCCCGCCGATCGGGATGATCAGCAGGAAGCCGATCAGGAACGCCAGCGCGGTAACTGCGGCGATCACCCACAGCGACTGGTCGGTCATGAAGTAACCGGTCAGCCCCAGGATCGTGACCAGCGTGCCGAGGTTGATCACGTGCCGCGCGGGCAGCAGGATAGGCGCGCCGCTCATCTTGCCCGCGAGTTTCAGGAAGGCGATGATCGAGCCCGAGAAGGTGATCGCGCCGATGGCGATGCCGAGGCCCATTTCCAGCCGCGAAACCGGATTGATCGCGCCGTCCGGCCCCATGATCCCGAAGGCTGCGGGGTTGAGGTAGGCCGCCCAGCCGACCAGCACGGCGGCGAGGCCGACGAGGGAGTGGAACGCGGCGACCAGCTGCGGCATATCGGTCATGGCAATGCGGCGGGCGATGACCCAGCCGATCCCGCCGCCCAGGGCCAGCGCGGCAAGGATTTCCGGCAGGCTGGCAATCTCGTGCGTGATCAGCGTCGTCACCACGGCGATGGTCATGCCGATCATGCCATAGCGGTTGCCCGCGCGGCTGGTGCTGGGGCTGGACAGCCCCCGCAGCGCGAGGATGAACAGCACGCCCGAGGCGAGATAGGCCAGCGCGACCCACGGATTGACCGCGTGCGCCGCATCGGCAGCGGCGGCAAGGAGAGCGAAGTCCATCACTTCTTCTCCTTCTTCTTGTACATCGCCAGCATCCGCGCCGTCACCGCGAAGCCGCCGAAGATGTTGACGCTCGCCAGCACCACGGCCAGCAGCCCCAGCCACTTCGCCACCGGGCTACCCGCCGCCGCGCTGGCGATCAGCGCGCCGACCACGATCACCGAGGAGATCGCGTTGGTCACCGCCATCAGCGGCGTGTGCAGCGCCGGAGTGACCGACCAGACCACGTAGTAGCCGACAAAACAGGCCATCACGAAGATGGACAGGATCGAGATGAAGTCCATTACCGAGCCCCCAGCAGTCGTTCGTTGACGACCTTGCCGCCCCGGGTCAGACGGATCGCATCGCCGATCTCGGCATCGAGCACCGGTTTCCCCTGCTCCTTGTCCCAGAACGCGGACAGGAAATTGTAGAGGTTGCGCGCGAACAGGGCCGAGGCATCGGCCGGAAGCTTCGCCGGGGTGTTGGCATAGCCGATGATCTTGACGCCGTGCTTCACGACGACTTCATCCGGCTTGCTGCCCTCGACATTGCCGCCCTGCGCCACGGCGAGATCGAAGATCACGCTGCCCGGCTTCATCGTCGCGATCTGGGCGTCGGAGACCAGCCTTGGTGCCGCCCTGCCCGGGATCAGCGCCGTGGTGATGACGATGTCCTGCCTGGCAATGTGGCTGGACACCAGTTCGGCCTGGGCCTTCTGATATTCTTCCGACATTTCCGTGGCATAGCCGCCCGCGCCTTCGCCCTCGATCCCGGCCACGCTTTCGACGAAGATCGGCTTGGCGCCTAGCGACTGGATCTGCTCTTTCGTTGCCGAGCGAACGTCTGTGGCCGACACCTGCGCGCCGAGCCGGCGCGCGGTCGCAATCGCCTGAAGGCCCGCCACGCCAACGCCCATGACAAAGCACTTGGCGGCAGAGACCGTGCCCGCCGCCGTCATCATCATCGGAAAGGCGCGGCCATAGGCGTTCGCAGCCTCGATCACCGCCTTGTACCCGGACAGGTTCGACTGGCTGGAGAGGATGTCCATCGATTGCGCGCGGGTGATGCGCGGCATGAATTCCATCGCCAGCGCTTCGAACCCCGCCACCGCGTAAGCGTCAACGCGCGCGCGCTGGCCGAAGGGATCAAGCCCCGCGACGATCCACGCGCCCGAATTGGCACCTGCCAGTGCGGCCGGATCAGGCCCCTGCACGCCCAGCACGATATCTGCACCCTTGACCGCACCGGGCGCCACTTCGGCCCCGGCAGCGGCATAGTCCGCATCGGCGCACGAGGCATTTTCGCCAGCGCCCGGTTCAACCGCTACGCTGGCGCCCAGGGCGATGAATTTCCTGACTGTTTCGGGCGTTGCCGCGACACGGGTTTCCCCGCTCGCGGTTTCCTTGAGGACCGCGATGCGCATGCCGCCGACCGCCCTGCGCTCAGGCGATCAGGTAGATAACGAACACAGTCACGAGAGCGGTGACGATCGACCCCCATTTGGCCAGCCCCAGAAAGCTGGAATAAGTGGAATTGTGCGCATTCATGTCGTTGCCGCTGGCCATGTGCTTTCCCCAGAATTGCGCCCCTGTCGGGCGTTCGCGCCTGCTCTATCGCCAGCCGCCGCGCGGCTCAAGGGGATTGCGGCGCATTACGGACAATTCACAGCCTTAATCGCGTCTTTACCTCCCATCGCTATCCCCGGGGCGACTGAACTGGGGGCCAAGAGACTGGTAATGGCGGAAATCGAGCAGCGCCTGTTGATGCTGATCGACGATGAACCGGCGCAAAGCCGACTGATCACCGCGCTCGCCGCGCGCGAGGGCTGGCGCACGCTGGTCGTGCGCGATGCCGAAACGGCGATCGCCACGCTCGGCACGCGCCAGGGGATGCAGCTCAGCGCCATCGTGCTGGACCAGTGGGTGCCCGGCGACGAGGCCTGCAGCCTGATCGCCGAACTCAAGTCCCGCCGCCCGGCCCTGCCGCTCCTGATGCTTACCACCAGCGCCTCGCCGTTGCTGGCGGTGGAGGCGATGCGCGCCGGAGCCACCGACTATCTGATCAAGCCGGTCGCGCCCGACCGGCTGATGCAGGCGCTGCGCATGGCCACCACCCGCGAGGCCCCGCGCGACGAATTGCAGCCGCTGACCGAGAAGATGGTCTCCAGCCCGGATTTCGACGCGATGATCGGCGCCGCGCCCACTTTCCGCGCCGCGCTGGCCGTTGCCGCCAAGGCGGCGCGCGGTCACGGCCCGGTGCTGATCGAAGGCGAAAGCGGCACGGGCAAGGAGATGCTGGTGCGCGCCATGCAGGCGGCCAGCCCGCGCGCCAAGGCGCCGTTCCGTCTGGTGAACATCGGCGGGATTCCGGCCAATTCGATCGAAAGCGCGCTGTTCGGCCATGAAAAGGGCGCCTTCCCCGGCGCCTTCGATCGCCATATCGGCGCACTGCAGCACGCCGACGGCGGCACCCTGGCGCTCGATGAGATCGACCGCCTGCCGGTCCATGTCCAGCAGCGCCTGCTCGAATCGATCCAGCGCAGCGACGTGCGGCCGATCGGCGCGCGCCATTCGTTCCGGATCGACGTGCGGCTGGTCGCCGCCTCCAACCTGCCGCTGCGCGACATGGTGGCGGGGGGGCACTTCCTGCCCGAACTGCTCGCCGCGATCGGCGCGGTCACGGTCAACCTGCCGCCCCTGCGCGAGCGCTCGGGTGACATCCCGGCCCTGGCCCGCCACTTTCTTGCCCGGATCGGCGAGCAGCCCGGCCTGCGCCCGCTGGGGATCACCGACGGCGCGCTGGCGCTGCTGGCCGCCTATGACTGGCCAGGCAATGTCCGCCAGCTCCAGACCGTGCTGTTCCGGGCCGCGGTGTTCTGCGACGGCGACGCGCTGACCTCCGACGATTTCCCGCAGCTGTCGAACCTGCTGGGCGGCGAAAGCATGAACGGGTCCGCACCGCTCCAGGAAAGCGCGGGCGTGGTGCTCTACACCCCCGACGGCAACCTGCGCCCGCTGGAGGAGATCGAGGCGGACGTCATCCGCCTTGCCATCGGCCACTATCGCGGGCGGATGACCGAAGTCGCCCGGCGGCTCGGCATTGGTCGCTCCACGCTTTACCGCAAGCTCGGCGAGCTGGGGCTTGAGGGCGCGGCCTGACCGGCCTAGACTGCCCGCGTTGCAAAGGGAGTTTCCGCACTTGGTCCAGTGACACCGCCCCGGCGGATTGACGCACATCGGCGGCCCCGCGCCGCGAACGGCCATTTGCATCCAAAGGAAATTCCATGCCCCGTCTCGACGGAAAGATCTGCGTCGTCACCGGCGCCGCGCGCGGGATCGGCCGCGCCATTGCCCATGCCTTTGCCCGCGAGGGCGGCGAGGTCGTTCTGACCGACATCGACCGCACAGGCGGTGAAGCCGCCGCTGCCGAAATCGGTTGCCGGTTCCTGCCGCTCGACGTGCGCGAGGAGGCCGACTGGGCCGCTCTCGCCCGCGAAGTCCCGCGCGCAGACGTGGTGGTCAACAACGCCGGGGTGACCGGGTTCGAAAGCTCGCCCGGCCCGCACGATCCGGAGAATGCCAGCCTGGCAGACTGGCGCGCGGTCCATGCCGTCAACCTAGATGGCACGTTCCTGGGCTGCCGCTATGCGATTAGGGCGATGAAGCAGGCCGGGACCGGATCGATCATCAATGTCTCATCGCGTTCGGGCCTGGTCGGCATTCCCGGCGCGGCGGCCTATGCCAGCTCCAAGGCTGCCGTGCGCAACCACACAAAGTCGGTCGCGCTGTGGTGCGCGCAGCAGGGCTGGACAATTCGCTGCAATTCGCTCCACCCCGCCGCGATCCTCACCCCGATGTGGGAAGCCATGCTGGGCGACGGACCGGACCGGGCGGACCGCATGGCGGCGCTGGTCGCGGACACCCCGCTGCGCCGCTTCGGCACGGTCGAGGAGGTAGCGGCCATTGCCGTCCTGCTGGCCTCGGACGAAGCGGGCTATGTCACCGGCGCGGAGTTTTCGATCGATGGCGGGCTGCTGGCAGGTTCCGCTGCCGCGCCCGGCTAGCAGGAAGAGCCATGGCACAGTGGATTAGTGGCGTGTTTGCTTCCATTTGCGCCACTTTCTGCCACAGTGCGCCCCGGGAGTAGTGGCTAGACTAGGGGGATGGCGCATGGTCCTGTGGACGGTTCTGGCGTTTGCCACGCTTGGCTGGATCGCTTCCGAGTTTTCGGCCTTCGGGTTGATCCTTGGCGGCATGGCGGGCGTGCCGTTCGGCCTGTGGCTGCGATCGACCATGCGCGGAGAGATTGCTCGCGCCGTGACGCAGGCGCTTAACGCCCGGGCCTCTGGGGACGAAGCGGCGCCCGAAGCACCCCGCGAAGCCGCAGCGGCCTCCCCCTATGCCGCCCCGCCGCCTGAGCCGGCGACCGCGCCCGCAGAGCCGGTGCGCGCACCGGAGCCGGCAGAGATCATGGCCCCGGCCTGGCCCGAACCCGCCCCCCGTCCGCAGGGCAACCTGATCGCGGAAGCAGCCGCCCCGCGCGAGCCGCCGCTGGTCGAGCAATGGATCGCGGGCGCGCGCGACTGGCTGCTGGGCGGCAACACCATCGTTCGCGTTGGGCTGGTGATCCTGTTCGTGGGCCTCAGCTTCCTCGCCCGCTACGCCGCGCAGGCCGGGCTGTTTCCGATCGAGGCACGGCTGGCGCTCGTCGCGGCGGCAGGGGCGGCGCTGCTGGTGGTTGGCTTCAACCGCCGGACGGTGCGCCCTGAATTTGCGCTCGCCCTGCAGGGCGGCGGCGTGGCGGTGATGTACCTCACCGTCTTCGCCGCCGCGCGGATCTACACCGTCGTGCCGATGGGCGCGGCCTTTGCGCTGATGATCCTGTTCGCGGGGCTGGGATGCGCGCTGGCCCTGCTGCAGGACGCGCGCGGGATGGCGCTGGTCTCGTTCCTTGGCGGGTTCGCCGTGCCGGTGCTGCTGGGCGGCGACGCGAAGACGCCGCTGCCGCTGTTCACCTATTACACCGTGCTCAACGCCGCGATTCTGGTGATCGCCTGGAAGAAGAGCTGGCGCCCGCTCAACCTGCTGGGATTCTTCGCCACGTTCGGCATGGCGATCGTCTGGGGCCAGACCAGTTACGCGCCGCAGCATTACCTGACCTGCCAGATTTTCCTTGCGATCAGCGTCGGCATCTATCTCGCCGCTGCGGTGTTCTATGCCCACAACACCCCCGGCAAGCTTGGCAATGCGGTGGATTCGACGCTGCTGTTCGGGCCGGCCATGGCCGGGTTCGGACTTCAGGCCGGGATGATGCGCGGGACCGAGTTCGGCAGCGCCTTTTCAGCGCTGGCCTTTGGCGCGGTCTATCTGGGCGTCACCGCCGTCACCATGCGGCGGGCCAAGCAGGACATGCGCCTGCTCAACGAATGCCTGCTGGCGATCGGCGTGGGCTTCGTGACGCTCGCCGTGCCGCTGGCGCTCGATGCCAAGTGGACCTCGGCAGCCTGGGCGCTTGAGGGCGCGGGCGCCTTCTGGGTCGGCAAGCGGCAGGCGCGCTGGATGGTGCGCGGCTTCGGCCTGCTGCTGCAACTGCTGGCCGCGCTGGTGCTGCTGGCGAACCTGCCTTCCGCGATTTCCGCCGTGCCGGTGCTGAACAACGGCTTCGTCAGCCCGCTGCTGATCGCCCTGCCGCTGCTGCTGACGGCCTGGTGGCTGCGCGGCGACCTGCCGCACAGCGGATCGCGCGCCGCGAAGCTCTATGCCCCGGCGGAGCAGGCGCTGGGCAATCCGGCCTTCCTCGCCGGGTTCCTGTTCATTGCCATCGCCCTGTTCAAGGAAGTGACCCGCAGCGTTCCTGCCGCCAAGGCCGCCGATCTGGCCGAGCCGGTCCTGACCTATCACACCCAGGCGCTGGCCTTCATGCTCGCGCTGCTGGGTGCGGCGGCCCTGGCCGACTGGTTCGGGCGGCGGCGGGACTGGGCGGTGGCGAGCTGGCCGGGCCGGGCCAGCCTGCCGCTGCTGTTCCTGACGTTCATGCTCTCGCTCGGGCTCGGCCGGCACGTGCTGTACCTCCCCGACCTGCCGCTGTGGGTGGCCGCGCTGGCGCTTCATTACACCTCGCTGCGCGCCGGCGACCGTGCGGCCACGGAACGTGGTCTGGTCAGCGGCTGGAACTACTTGGTCCACGCCGGGTCCGTATGGCTGCTCACCGGAATGGTGGCCGACAGCCTCGACCTCGGCATCGACCGGCTGGCCCTGTGGGATACTTCGTGGGCCGGGGTGGTGTTCCTGGTCAGCGTGGTCGCCATGCTGATGGCGCTGACCCGCTGGGCGGGGCGCGCCGCGCCGCTGACCGACCGTTCGGGCCAGGGCTGGCCGCTGCACCCCCATGCCCCGGCCTATTACTGGACCGCCGCGCTGGTGCTGGCGGCGCTCGCATGGGGCGGCGCGCTGATGACCGCGATGCTGGCCGCCGGCGCGACCGACCCCCTGCCCTACGTTCCGCTGCTCAACCCGGTCGACCTGTCGGTCGCCCTGGCCCTGGCGGCGCTGGAGCTGTGGCGGCGCATGGTGCTGACCGCGCGGCCTGAGCCCGGCGGCGCCGACTTCCTGGCCGGCAAGGCCGCGCTGGCGCTGGCGGCGATCCTGGGCTTCGTGGAAGTCAACGCGATCTGGCTGCGCACCGCACACCATTACCTGGGCGTCGGCTACGATCCCGTGTCGCTCGGCCAGAGCCAGGTGGTACAGAGCGGCCTTGGCATCCTGTGGACGCTGCTGGCGATGGGGCTGATGCTGCTGGCCAAGCGCCGCGCGCTGCGGGTTCCGTGGCTGCTGGGCGCGGGGCTGCTGGCCGTAGTGGTCGCCAAGCTGGTATTCATCGACATGTCCACGGCCGAAGGCTGGGCGCGGATCGTCACCTTCATCGGGGTGGGCGTGCTGTTCCTGGTGATCGGCTATTTCGTGCCCCTGCCACCGCGCAAGGGAACGCAGGAGACCGCATGATGACTGCCCGTCCTTTTCGACTGCTGCTGCCGGTGCTGGGCCTGCTGGCGCTGACCGCCTGCCAGCAGGACAAGGCCAGGGCGCCAGCCGGGCCGGACGATTTCGCGCTGGTCGTGCCGGTGGCCCCGGCGCAGGGCGGCGCGGTGCAGCGGATCAGCCTGCCGCCCGCGGCGCTGGCCGCGCCGCACCGCGCCGACCTTGCCGACATCCGCCTTTATGACGGCAAGGGCCGCGCGCTCTCGCTCGCTTTCGAGGATGCGGCCAGCCAGGCCGCGCGGCAGACCCATGCCTTTGCCGCCCTGCCGATCGCCGCTCCGCAGGACGGCGAGCAATCGGGCGTGTCGGTCCGGATCGAGGACGGCGGGCGCAGCGTGGCAGTCGATGCAGCCCAGGCCCTGGCCAGTTCGGAGCGCCTCGCCGTGCTGATCGACACGCGGGCCCTGACCGACCCGGCGGAAAGCATTGCCTTCACGGCGGACCTGCCTCCGCAGGTGCCCGTCAACCTGACGGTCGAGAGCGGAAGCGACCTCAGGGCCTGGGACTATCTCGGTGAAAAGGTGCTTTACCGCGCCGCCGAGGGCCAGCCGCTGCTGGCCGCCGCGCGCCTGCCGCTGCACGGCGCGGACCTCAGGGATCGCTACATCCGTATCAGCTGGCGGGCCGCACCCGGCGTGGCGGTGAGCGGCGCGGAAGTGACCACCACCCGCCAGCGTCCGCCCGAGCGTACCGCGCTGGCTACGCGCGGCGGCGTGCTGGCCGATGCGCACAACCTGACCTTCCGCCCGGCGCTTGCCGCACCGATCGCGGCGATGAAGGTCAGCCAGACCGGCCCGGACGGCCTGGTGCCGGTGAAGCTCTACGGCCGCGACGGGGCCGAGCAGCCGTGGGTGCTGCTGGCGGAAGGCACGGTCAGGCAGAACGACAAGCCCGCGCTGCTGGAGCTGGCAGGCGTGGCCATGCGCGAATACCGCCTGGAAGCGGATAGCCGCAGCGCGGGCTTCTCTTCGGCCCCGCGGCTCGATCTGCTGCTCGATCCGGTGACAGTGATCGCCGCGCTTAACGGCGTGGAGCCATACCGGCTGGCCATCGGCAATGCCGAGGCCGCGCCCGCCGCGCTGCCGGTCGGGCAGCTGGTCGAACCGGCAAAGATCGCAGGCCTCCCGGTTGCCCGGACTGGCGGCAATGGCTTGCCGCCGGTGATCGACCTTGCCCCCAGCGAGCCGGACGGCCCCTTCACCCCGCGCAAGCTGACGCTGTGGGGCGCGCTGCTGCTGGGCGTGGCCGTGCTGGCTTTCGCGGCGATCCGCCTGCTGCGCAGCAACGCGCAAGCCACGGCGAAGTAGGACGGGGAAGTCGCGCCGTCAGGCGAGCTGCGAGAAGTCCGTCAGCGCCGCATCGCGCAGGCCGCGCCAGACGCGCATGGCCTGGACGGTCTCGGGCACGTCGTGGACGCGCAGCAACTGCACACCGGCCTCCATGCCCTTCACCGCCAGCATCACCGAACCGCCCAGCCGCTGGTGCGCGGGCGCCTCGTTCGACAGCGCCCCCACCATCCGCTTCCGGCTCGCCCCCAGCAGCAGCGGCTGGCCGAGCGCATGGAACAGCGGCAGGGCATTCATCAGCGCGAGGTTCTCTGCCAGGGTCTTGCCAAAGCCGATGCCCGGATCGAGCACGATCTTCTCGCGCGCAATGCCCGCCGCCAGTGCGGCATCGCGCCGCGCGGCCAGCCAGTCGAACACGTCCAACACCACGTCGGCATAGGTGCCGTCCGCATGGAGGTCCTCGCCCTCGCCCGGCGCGTGCATCAGCACGACCGGCGCGCCCGAACGCGCGGCAAATTCCAGGCTGCGCGGATCGTGGCGGAGCGCCGAGACATCGTTGATGATGTGTGCCCCCGCCGCCAGCGCGGCCTCCATCACTGCCGGCCGCCGGGTATCGACGCTGATCGCCGCGCCCGCAGCCGCCAGCCGCTCGATCGCCGGGATCACGCGCTTGATCTCGTCGCCTTCCCACACCGCCGCGCCGCCGGGCCGGGTGCTTTCCCCGCCGACATCGATCAGCGCCGCCCCCGCCTCGACCATCGTGGCGGCATGGTCATTGGCAACCAGCGGATCGTCCATGAAATGGCCGCCATCAGAGAAGCTGTCGGGCGTGATGTTGAGGATGCCCATGACCTGCGGCTGATCGAGCCGGATCGTGCGCGCGCCGCACTGCAGGGGCGCGTGGCTGCGCTGGAGATTTGCCCATTGCTGCTGCACCGCGTCCGGCAGCGAGGGCATGGCGGAGCGCAGTTCCGCGACGCCGTAGCGGGTGCGGGCGATGACCTTGCCGCCGCTGCGTTCGATCAGCGCGAAGCGGCTGGCATAGACCATGCCGCCCGCCAGCCGCACCGCCTCGCCCTCTTCGGACTGCGGGCTATCAGCCAGGGCGATGGGGCGGAGGTAATGGGTCTGGGTCATGGTCACATCCGCCGCCGGAGGTTCAGTCCTCGGTGGCCAGCAGATACAACTGCCGGATCGCATCGAGCGGCTTCACCTGCCCCTCGTGCTCAAGGTGCCAGAAGGTCCAGCCATTGCACGAAGGCGCGCCCTGCAATTTCGCGCCAAGCCCGTGGATCGAGCCGGTATCGCTGTCCGCCACCAGCGAGCCATCGGCGCGCACCGATGCCGCCAGGCGGCGCTTCTTGTCGAACAGCTGCGTACCCGGCGCGATCCAGCCGGTTTCGATCAGCGTCCCGAAAGCCACCTTGGGCGCGGTGCGCGCGCTTTGCATCGTGGTCAGCGCGCTCTCGTCGAGCGGCAGGGCCAGTTCGATCCGCTCAAGCGCGGCTTCGCGGTAGGCGCTCTCGCGCTCGCAGCCGATCCATTCGCGGCCCAGCCGCCGGGCAACCGCGCCGGTGGTGCCCGTGCCGAAGAACGGGTCGAGCACCACGTCGCCCTTGTTGGTGGTGGCCAGCATCACCCGGTAAAGCAGCGCCTCGGGCTTTTGCGTGGGGTGGACCTTGTGCCCGCCCTTCTTCAGCCGTTCCTGCCCGCCGCAGATCGGCAGAACCCAGTCCGAGCGCATCTGCAGTTCGTCATTGAGCGTCTTCATCGCGCGGTAGTTGAAGGTGTACTTCGCCTTCTCCCCCATCGAGCACCAGATCAGCGTTTCATGCGCGTTGGTGAAGCGGGTGCCCTTGAAGTTGGGCATCGGATTCGCCTTGCGCCAGACGATGTCGTTGAGGATCCAGAACCCCATGTCCTGCAGCATCGCGCCGAGGCGGAAGATGTTGTGATAGGATCCGATCACCCACAGCGAGCCGTTGGGCTTGAGCACCCGGCGCGCCTCGGTCAGCCAGGCGCGCGAAAAGGCGTCATAGGCGGCAAAGCTGTCGAACTGGTCCCAGTGATCGGTCACCGCGTCGACATGGCTGCCATCGGGACGCGAGAGATCGCCGCCGAGCTGGAGGTTGTAGGGCGGATCGGCGAAGATCATGTCGACCGAGGCCGAGGGGAGCGAGCGCATCGCCTCCACGCAGTCGCCATCCAGGATCCGCCCGATGGGCAGGTCCGGACGGACAACTTCCTTGGCAGCGCGCAGCCGCGCCTTCTCACCTACCAGCATTTGACCCATTCCGACGCGTCGAACCCCCTTTGACTTATCCACAGGGTGAGTCATCCGGAGTCCCGCGTCAAGTCGCGACTCGCCGGGAATCCTTGGGAATCGAGGTTAAAGCCGACCTGCCGCGAGCGGAACGGAACGAGTCCGGCACAGGATATGGAGTCTCGCGCTCTGGTGCGGACTCAACATCTGGTGGTGTGGCGAAGCGGACTCGGACAAGAAAAAATATCACCCCCGCAGCGACAAGCTTGATTGTCTACTGAATGAGTGGAGTTTATTCGAGGCTCCGTCGGGACGTATTCCAAGTCGACCGGCTTCCCCACCGCAATGGAGACGCCAGATGGCCCAGCCCCTTTCCCTTTCCGCCGAACCGCTCGTGCTTATCATCCCAGGCCTCAACAACAGCGGGCCGGATCACTGGCAGACCCGGTGGGAGCGCAGCCGCCGCGACTGCCAGCGGGTCGACCTGGGGATGTGGGATCGCCCGCACCGCAACACCTGGGTCAACAAGCTCAATCTCGCGATCCGCGAGGCGGGCCGCCCCGTAGTGCTGGTGGCGCACAGCCTGGGCTGCCTGGCGGTGGCCTGGTGGGCCGCGCTGGAGCAGCCCGGGCCGGACAGCCCGGTGCTGGGCGCGCTGCTGGTCGCGCCGCCCGACGTGGACTTCTGGCCGATGGACGAGCGGCTGCTGACCTTCGCGCCGACGCCGTCCGCCCCGTTGCCCTTCCCCTCGATCCTCGCCGCCAGCCATGACGATCCCTATATCGGCTTTCGCGCCGCGCGGCGGCTGGCGCGGCTGTGGGGCAGCAATTTCGCGGACGCCGGAAAGATCGGCCACATCAACGCTCAGTCGGACATTGGCGACTGGGACTTCGGCCAGTTCCTGCTCGAAATGCTGCTGCGCCGGACGCGGCCTGACGCCGGTCTGGCCGACGCCCTGCTGATCGATGGCGCGCGCAGCCCTGCGCCTGGCCAGCCGCACGGCGATCAGCCGGCGAACATCTCCAACTGAGCGACCGGCGCAAAGCTGCGGCGGTGCAAGGGGGTCGCCCCGTGCCGCCGGAGCGCCTCAAGGTGCTCGGCCGTGCCATAGCCCATGTTGCGCTCCCAGCCGTAGTGCGGATGGGTCTGCGCAGCGGCGCGCATCAGCCGGTCGCGGTGTTCCTTGGCCAGGATCGAGGCGGCGGAAATGCACGGCTCCAGACCGTCCCCGCCAACGATCGCGCGGGCCTGCCAGCGCCAGTCCGGGTGGCGGCCATGGGGGGTCAGGTTGCCATCGATCAGCACTTCGGCGGGTTCCATACCCAGCCGCGCGACCAGCGCTCCGACCGCGCGGGTCATCGCCAGCATGGTCGCGGCGAAGATGTTGATCCGGTCGATTTCCTCCACCTCGGCCACGCCCAGCGCCCAGTGGCAGGTGGCGTGGATCAGCGGTTCCAGTTCGGCGCGGCGCTTGGCGGAGAGCTTCTTGGAATCGTCGAGCCCCGGCGGCACCTCCACCCCCAGCACGCAGGCGGCGGCCACCACCGGCCCGGCCAGCGGCCCGCGCCCGGCCTCGTCCACGCCGATGATCACCTGACCATCCGGGAACTTGGCAAAAACGGAAAGGTCACCGATATCACCAGCCATGAACATTCGACTCCTCACCGCTCTTTCGCCGCTCGTCCTCATTGCCGCAAGCTGTGGCGGCCCTGCTTCGGGGGATAGCCCGCCCGCTGTCCGCCTTGAGGAAGGCGCCTTCGCCGTCCAGGAGCTGGCGACCTTTGATGAACCGTGGGCCATGGCCCAGCTCGGCGACGGGGCCCTGCTCGTCACCGAGAAGAAGGGCCGTCTGCTGCTCTGGCAGAACAGCAAGCAGGCCGTCGAGGTCGCGGGCGCGCCCAAGGTCGATTACGGCGGCCAGGGCGGGCTGGGCGACGTGATCGTCCACCCCTCGGGCAAGGCGATCTATCTCAGCTGGGCCGAGGCGGGAGACGGCGACACGCGCGGCGCCGTGGTCGCGCGGGCCGAGCTGGTGCACGGGGCGACGCCCTCGCTCGCCAATCTCGAAGTGATCTGGCGCCAGACCCCCAAGGTCACCGGGCGCGGCCACTATTCGCACCGCATGGCGGTGAGCCCGGACGGCAAGTCCCTGTTCATCGCCTCGGGCGAACGGCAGAAGATGCAGCCAGCACAAGACCCGGCGAGCGATCTTGGCAAGGTCATCCGCCTGCCGATCGACGCTGCGGGCAAGCCTGCGGGCGCGGCGGAGCGCTACTCGCTTGGCCACCGCAACATCCTTGGCCTGCAGTTCGCCCCCGATGGCCGCCTGTGGGAGATCGAGCATGGACCGGCTGGCGGCGACGAGCTTAACCTGGTCCGCCAGGGCGCGAACTATGGCTGGCCGCTGGTGTCCGAAGGCAAGCACTACAGCGGCGAATTCATCCCGCCGCATTCGACCCGGCCTGATTTCGCCGCCCCCGCGCTGTTCTGGAACCCGGTGATCGCGCCGGGCGGTATGGTGTTCTACACTGGCAGGATGTGGCCCGAATGGCGCGGCCAGCTGCTGATCGGCGCGATGAACCCCAGCGGCGTGGTGCGGGTCAAGATCGACGGCGATAAGGCCAGTGAAGAGGCCCGCTATCCGATGGATAAGCGCATCCGCGCCATCGCCCAGGCGCCGGACGGCGCGCTGCTGGTGCTGGAGGACAAGGCCGGCGGGCGCCTGCTGCGGCTCTCCCGCAAGTAGGCCCCCACTCAAGCAGGGCGCGTTTCGATTCGACAAGGGGCGCCGCCGGTCCTATCGGCGCGGCCCATGTCTGATGCCCTGACCCTGATCCCGCTCGACAATGTCGATCCCGCGCTCGTCGAGCAACTGCTCGACCGCGCGTTCGAACCGGGCCGCCACCAGCGCACCGCCTACAAGGTGCGCGAAGGCATGGACTGGCTGCCCGCCCTCAGCTTCGCGGCGATCGACGGCGAGGAGCATCTGGTCGGCACGATCCAGTGCTGGCCCGTGGCGCTGACTGACGGCGATGGCCGCGCCCATCCGATGATCATGGTCGGCCCGGTCGCCGTCCTGCCCGAACAGCAGGGCGCCGGGATCGGCAAGGCGCTGATGAGCGCCAGCCTCTCCGCGCTCGATCCGCGCGCGCCCTTCCCGCTGGTGATGATCGGCGATCCCGAATATTACGGTCGGTTCTGGGGCTTCACCAACGCCTTTACCGGCGGCTGGGATCTGCCCGGCCCGTTTGAACAGCGTCGCCTGCTGGTGCGCGCGACCGAACCTGCCGTCCTCCCCAAGGACGGCATGCTGGGGCCTTGGAAAGGCTGACCGCTTCTGGCATCGCAAATCCGATGCCCTACGAACCGCCGCCCGAACTAGCCGCGCTGTCGCTCGCCGAAGTGGCCGATCTGGCCGCCGCGCGCCGCCTGCCGCCGGTCGAACAGTGGAACCCGGCGGTCAGCGGCGACAGCCTGATGACGATCCTGGCCGACGGGCGCTGGCTGCATGATGGCGGGGAGATCCGCCGTCCGGCGATGGTCCGCGCCTTCTCCTCGCTGCTGCGGCGCGACGCGGACGGGCAGCACTGGCTCGTCACCCCGCACGAGCGCCAATCGATCAAGGTCGAGGATGCCGCCTTCATCGCCGTCGATGTCGCCCGCCACGGCGATGCGCTGGTATTCCGCCTCAACACCGACGACACGGTTGTGGCCGGCCCGGACTATCCGCTGATCGCGCGCGGCGATGCCGATCTGCCCGCGCTCTACCTTGCCGTCCGTCACGGCACCGAGGCGCGGATCAACCGCTCCACCTGGCTGCAACTGGTCGACCTTGCCGATGCGGACCTGACCGTGTCGAGCCAGGGCGCGCGCTTTTCGCTGGTCCCGGCATGAGCGAACTGGTCGAGCGCCTGCGCCGTCTCCACGCCGAGGGCCATGCCCGCGAGGTCGAGGGGCTACGCGACGACCGCTGGTTTTCACCTCCCGAGGTCCGCGATGCCGCTGTGCTCGCCGCCATCACCGATGGCCCGCGCCCCGGCTTCCTGCTGATCCACCGCCCCACCAACATGCGCTCGCACCCGGGGCAGGTCGCGTTTCCGGGCGGCAAGGTCGATCCCGGCGAAACCCCGGTCGAGGCCGCACTGCGCGAGGCCTATGAGGAAATGGGCATCCGCGAACGCGACGTGACCGTGATCGGCACCAGCGACATCTACCGCACAGGCACCGGCTATTCGATCACCCCGGTCCTCGCCGTGGTGCCGCCCGAGATCGAGATCAGTCCCAGCCCTACCGAAGTCGCCGCCTGGTTCGAGGCTCCGGTCGACTTCGTGTTCGACAGCGCCAATCACAGCCACAATGCCGCGACCTACATGGGCCAGGAGCGCCGCTATATCGAGATCATGTGGCAGCAGCACCGCATCTGGGGCGTGACGGCGGCGATCATCAACAACCTCTCGCGGCGGATCGACTGGAATGGATAAGCGCCTCTCCGCCGAATGGATGACCCGCGACGACCTTGCCGCGCTCAACGCCGCGCTGGGCCAGGGCATGGCGCGCTTTGTCGGCGGCGCGGTGCGCGACAGCCTGCTCGGCCTGCCGGTGAAAGACATCGACATGGCCACCCTGCTCCAGCCGCGCGAGACGATGCGGCGGCTGAAGGAGGCCGGCATTACCGCCATTCCGACCGGCATAGAGCATGGCACGATCACCGCCGTGCTGGCGAGCGGCCCGGTCGAAATCACCACCCTGCGCCATGACGTGTCGACCGATGGCCGCCGCGCCACGGTCGAGTTCGCCACCGACTGGCGCGAGGACGCGGCGCGCCGCGATTTCACGATCAACGCGCTTTATGTCGATCCGGCGGGCGGCGAGATCTTCGACTACTTCGGCGGCCTCGCTGACCTTGCCGCGCGGCGCGTGCGATTCATCGGCGATGCCCGCCAGCGCATCCGCGAGGACCACCTGCGCATCCTGCGCTATTTCCGCTTCCAGGCCCGCTTTGGCAGCCAGCCTGCCGATAGCGAGGCCGAAGCCGCCTGCGCCGAACTCGCCGCCACGCTCAAGGGCCTGTCGCGCGAGCGGGTCGGGATGGAGATGATGAACCTCCTCGGCCTGCCCGATCCCGCGCCAACGGTGCAGCGCATGGCGCAGCTGGGCGTGCTGGCGGTGGTCCTGCCCGAAGCCGATCCCGCCGCGCTCGCCGCGCTGGTGACGGAGGAGCGGCGCCAGTCCGTCGCCCCCGATGCCCTGCGCCGCCTGGCCGCGCTGCTCCCCGCCGAGGTGCCGCTGGCCGAAACAGTTGCCAGCCGGTTCCGCCTCTCAGGCGCGCAGAAGAAGCGGTTGGCGCTGGCAGCGGGGCGCGACGGCGCTCCCGACGATCCCCGCGCGCTGGCCTACCGGCTGGGCCGTGAGGGCGCACTCGACCGGCTACTGCTCGCGAGCGAGAGTGTCGCAGCGCTCGATGGCTGGGAAATCCCTGCCTTTCCCCTCAAGGGTGGAGAGATTGTCGCGCGCGGGATCAAGGCCGGGCCGGAAGTGGCGCGCGTGCTACGCAGCGTCGAGGCGCGATGGGTCAGCGAAGGCTTTCCGGGCGAGACGCGTGTCAGCGAACTGCTCGACGAAGCCCTGAACTGAACCCCACCCTCCGTTCGTGTCGAGCCTGGTCGAGACACGTTTGCACCCCCGTGTCTCGACTACGCTCGACACGAACGGACGTTGGTTTTCAGTCGGCTCAGTCGAACTTGTTATCCCGCGGGAAGCCCGTGGGCGGCATCCGGCCCGCCGCGCCGCGTGCGACCTTCCACATCCGCATGTCGCTTTCGGTCCGCACCCGGCCGCTCTCGCCACCCATCTTCCAGCTGAGGCCGTCCTCCAGCTTCAGCGTGGTCGCGTCCGCGAGGCCTCCGTCGCGGTAGCGTTGCAGGGTGACGCCCTGCCCCTTGGCCAGCACCGGCAGTTCCTCAAGGCTGAACAGCACCAGCTTGCGGTTATCACCGACCACGGCGACGTGATCGTGCTCCGGCGGGATTTCGCGCACCACGGCCAGCTTGACGCCAGGCTTGGTGGTCATCACGCCGCGACCTTTGCGCGTCTCGGCCAGAAGTTCGTCCGTTTCGGCGGCAAAACCCCGGCCCGCACTGCTCGCCAGCAGCAACTGCGCCTTGGGCTTGTAGACCAGCAGGGCCACGATATGCGCCTGTGCATCGATATCCAGCACGGTGCGGATCGGCTCGCCAAAGCCGCGCGCGGAGGGCAGCTTGTCGCAGCCCAGCGTGTAGAACCGGCCATTGTCGCAGGCGATCAGCAGCTTGTCGGTGGTCTGGGCATGGAGCACGAAGGCGGGGCCATCGCCCTCCTTGTACTTGTGCTCCTTGTCGAGCGGCTCGTGCCCGCTGGCGCCCCTGATCCAGCCACGCGTGGAGAGGATCACCGTAACCGGCGCCTTCTCGATCATCGCGTCCATGCTGAATTCCACTGTCGGCGCGGCCTCGGCAATGGTGGTGCGGCGGCGTCCGAGCGCGGTATCCTCGCCGTAGTCCTTGCGCAGCGCGGCGAGATCGCGCTTCAGCCGGGTGCGCTGGCGGGCCGGACTGTCGAGCAGCTTGTTGAGCTCGTCCTGTTCGGCCAGCAGGGCGTCCCGCTCGCGCCGCAGTTCCATTTCCTCCAGCTTGCGCAAAGAACGCAGCCGCATGTTGAGGATCGCCTCTGCCTGGCGGTCGGTCAGCTCGAACTCGGCCATCATCACCGGCTTGGGCTCGTCCTCGGTGCGGATGATCTCGATGATCCGGTCGAGGTTGAGGTAGGCGATGATGTAGCCGCCCAGCAGTTCCAGCCGATTGGCAATCTTTTCCAGCCGGTGCTGGCTGCGCCGCACCAGGATGTCGATCTGGCTCTTCACCCATTCCTGCAGCATCAGCTTGAGGCTGAGCACGCCGGGGGTGCGGTTCTCGTCCAGCACGTTGAGGTTGAGCCCGAAGCGGCCCTCCAGGTCGGTCAGACGGTAGAGCGATTCCTTCAGCAGTTCGGGATCGACGTTGCGGCTTTTCGGCACGAAGACGATGCGGATCTGCTCGTCGCTTTCGTCGCGCACGTCCTCCAGGATCGGCAGCTTCTTGTCGGCGATCAGCTGCGCGACCTGCTCGATCAGCTTGCCCTTCTGGAGCATGTAGGGGATCTCGCTGATCACCAGCTGCCACTGGCCGCCACCCAGCTTTTCGATCCCCGTCTCTTCCCAGCTGCCGTCCTCGTTTCGCCCGGTCGAAAAGCGCCCCCGCACCCGCAGCGCGCCCTTGCCGCTGGCATAGGCGGCGGAAATGGCCGCCGGACTATCGACCACGATCCCGCCGGTCGGGAAGTCCGGGCCATGGAACACCTGCATCAACTGCTCGTGCTCCGCATGCGGATTGTCGATCAGCAGCAGGGTGGCGTCGATGATCTCGGCGACATTGTGGCTGGGGATGTTGGTCGCCATGCCCACCGCGATCCCGCTGGAGCCGTTGGCGAGCAGGTTGGGGAACAGGCCGGGGAAAATCTCCGGCTCTTCCTCTTCCCCGTTGTAGGTCGGGATGAAGTTGACCGTGCCTTCGTCCAGCCCGGCCATCAGCTGGATCGCGGTCTTGGTCAGGCGGGCTTCGGTGTAGCGATAGGCGGCGGCGTTATCGCCGTCGATGTTGCCGAAGTTCCCCTGCCCCTCGACCAGCGGATAGCGCAGCGAGAAGTCCTGCGCGAGGCGGACCATAGCGTCATAGACCGAGGCGTCGCCGTGCGGATGGTACTTGCCGATCACGTCGCCGACGACGCGCGCCGACTTCTTGAAGGCCTGCCCCGGATCGAGCTTCAGCTGCCGCATCGCCCACAGCAGGCGGCGATGGACCGGCTTCAGCCCATCGCGCAGATCGGGCAGCGAGCGGGCGGTGATCGTCGAGAGCGCATAGACCAGGTAGCGTTCCGACAGCGCGGAATCGAACGGCGCATCGACGATGGCGTCGAAGGGATCGGGTTCGGTCGTCTCGGTTACCATTGCCTGCCCGCCCTAGCAGCCGCAGAGTCCGCGCGCCAAGGGTCAGCGCCGCTGCATGTCCCGGCTTTCCCCCGGAATCCGCACTTCCAGCCCGTCCAGCCCCTCATCCAGCACGATCTGGCAGGACAGGCGGCTGGTGCGCGCGACACCGGCGGCAAGGTCGAGCATGTCCTCTTCATCCTCGCTGGCGCGGGGCAGCTTGCCGAACCAGTCGGGCGCCACGATGACGTGGCAGGTGGAACAGGCCATCTGCCCTTCGCAAGTTCCCTCCAGCGGCATGTCCGCATTCTGCGCGACTTCGAGCAGGCGCTGGCCTGCCTCGGCACTTGCCTCGACCTTGTTGCCTTCGGCGGTCACGAACACCACGCGAACCATCACACACCCTGCGCTTTGGCCGCGGCTTCAAGCACGCGGCAGGCTTCGACCAGGTCCTCCCTAGTCGTATAGCGCCCGAAACCCAAGCGGATCGAGTTCTTCGCCTGCGCGTCCAAAAGCCCGATGGCGCGCAGCACATGGCTGGGTCGCCCTGACCCGCTGGCACAGGCAGACCCGGCCGAGAACAGGACATTGCGGCATTCGCTCATCAAGCGGGCGACGTCGAGCCCGTCCAGCCGCAGGTTGAGATTGCCTTTCCAGCGCGCCTCGGCGCTGCCGTTGAGCGTCCAGCGCGCCAGCACATCGCGCGCCGCATCCCACAACGCGGCAACATGGGCGCCGTCCTCCTCCGCGCGCGCCGCTGCCAGCTTGGCCGCCGCGCCAAACCCGGCGCAGAGCGCGGGGCTGAGCGTGCCGGAGCGCAGGCCCGCTTCCTGCCCGCCGCCGTGGATCAGCGGATCAAGGCTCACTCCATCGCGCACCCACAGCGCGCCGATCCCCTTGGGGCCGTAAAGCTTGTGCGCCGACAGGGCGATCAGGTCCGCGCCATGCGGAGGAGCCAGCTTGCCCGCGCCCTGCACCGCATCGCACAGGAACAGCGCGCCCGCCGCGCGCGCCCGCTCGGCCAGCCGCTCGACCGGCTGGACCGTGCCGATCTCGTTGTTGACCTGCATCACCGCGACCAGCCGCGTATCTTCAGCGAAGATCGCATCGGGATCGACCGTGCCGTCGCTGCGGACCGGCAGAACCTCCGCCACGTCGCACCGAGCCTGCGCCGTATCGAGCACCGCCGCGTGTTCGATTGCAGATACCGCCGCAACCCGCGCGCCGCTGCCGATGATCGCTAGGTTGAGCGCCTCGGTCGCGCTGCCAGTAAACACCACCCGCCCGCCCGGCGGCAGCAGCGCCGCCACCTGCTCGCGCGCCAGCTCAACCGCCGCCGCCGCGCCGCGCCCGGCGCGGTGGGGGCTGTGCGGATTGGCGAACCCGGCGGGATTCTCCGGTCCGGCGAGCCACGGCAGCATGGCCTCGCGCGCTTGCGGAGCCAGCGGCGTGGTCGCCTGGTAATCGAGGTAGATCATCGGCCCGCGACCTCGCGCCAGGCGGCGATGAAGCGGTCGATCCCCTCAGCGGTGGTCTCTCGTCCGATGCTGACCCGGATCACCTCGTTCGCACCCTCGACGCCCATCGCGGAGAGGACATGGCTGGTCCTGAGCGAGCCCGAAGAACAGGCGCTGCCGGCGGACACCGCGATGCCCATGGCGTCGAAACGGATCAGCTGCGCGTTCGCGGATTTGCCGGGCATCCGGTAGGCGGCAATGCTCGGCACCCGCGCGGTTTCCTCGGCGATGGAAAGGCCGCCTGCCGCCGTGATCGCCGTATCCAGCCGGTCGCGCAGGGCCAGTGCCATCTCCAGCCAGCCGCGCTCTGCCTCCAGCGCAGCAGCCATGGCCATGGCGCCGGGCAGGTTCTCCGTGCCGCCGCGATAGCCGCGCTCCTGTCCGCCGGTGGGCCTCAGCAGCGCCCAGTCGCGCACCAGCAGCGCACCGATCCCGATGGGTCCGCCGAACTTGTGCGCGGACAGCGCGATCAGGTCCGCTCCCGGCGTATAGAGCTTCCCCGCCCCTTGCGCGCAGTCGGCCAGCAGCAGGCCGCCCGCCTGGTGCACTTCATCCGCCACCCGCTCAAGCGGCTGCATCACGCCGGTTTCGCTGTTCGCCTGCTGCACCGCGACCAGCCCCGGCAGCGCGCAGTCACCGCGCAGCACCAGCCCGCAGGCATCGACCGGCAGGCGCCGCGCCTCGCCCGCATGGCGCAGAACGGCCTCGTGCTCCACCGCGCTCACCGCGACCAGCGGCTGGACGCAGCGCTGGATGGCGATCGCGATCGCCTCGCTCGCCCCGCTGGTCAGGATCACCTCGCCCTCCCAGCCGAGCGCCGCCCTGATCCGCCCGCGGGCATCCTCCAGCGCGGCGCGGGCGCGCCGGCCCGGGGCGTGGGGGCTGGACGGATTGGCCCAGATCGCGAAGCCTTCAAGCATCGCGACCTGCGCGGCGGGCAGCAGCGGCGTGGTGGCGGCGTAGTCAAGATAGAGCGGAGGCGCGGTCATGCTCGCAAATCATTGCTTTTCGGACCCACGTTTCTATATAGCGCTGGCTTCCCGATCATAGCCCCTACCGGTCCGGCTCGCTGAAAACCCAGCGCCGCGGGTGGAGCCTCTTGCAGAGCAGGTGCCAGAATATGCCCTCAGTGATTTTCCCCGGCCCCGAAGGCCGCCTCGAAGGCCGCTTCCAGCCTGCCAGCCGCCCCCGCGCGCCGGTGGCCATGATCCTGCACCCGCACCCGCAGGCGGGCGGCACGATGAACGACCGGATCACCCAGGCGCTGTACCGCACCTTCCAGGCGCGCGGCTTTGCCACCCTGCGCTTCAACTTCCGCGGCGTCGGTCGCAGCCAGGGCAGCTTCGACAACGGGATTGGCGAACTCAGCGATGCCGCCGCCGCGCTCGACTGGGTCCAGTCGATCCACCCGGAAGCCAGCACCACCTGGATCGCGGGCTATTCGTTCGGTGCGCTGATCGGCATGCAGCTGCTGATGCGCCGTCCGGAAATCCGCGGCTTCATCTCCGTCTCGCCGCCGGCCAACATGTACGATTTCAGCTTCCTCGCCCCCTGCCCGGCATCGGGCATCATCGTCCAGGGCGCGGCCGATACGGTGGTGACGCCGAACGCGGTGCAGAAGCTGGTCGACAAGCTGCGCACACAGAAGCACATCACCATTCACCACGAGGAAATTCCCCGGGCCAACCATTTCTACGAAACGGAAATGGACGACCTGATGCGCTCGGTCGACAATTACCTCGACATGCGCCTCTCGCCCGATTGTCCGATCCGCTGAGCTAGCGGACGTCCTTGCTGACCGGCGCCTCGCCCGAGGCGTCGGGCAAGGTCCAGATCGCGACATTGGTTGCAGCGATAATCGCCAGCAGGACCATCAGCATGGCCCGCTTGCGATCGCCTTTGCGCCACATCATTGCCGCGCCCAGCAGCATGGCGATCGCCGCAAGGACCAGGATCGACAGGACCGTCGACATCAGGCGATGAACTTGCGGCCCAGGCCGATGATGTCATCGAGCGGGTTGCCGTCCCCGTCCATGTCGAGCAGCGAGCCTATCCCCCCCAAGCCGCCGCCCTGCTTGTCGCCCAGTACCGAGCCGAGCAGCGAGCCAAGCCCGCCCAGCCCGCCGCTGCCCTGCGCGCCGCTGCCCCCGGCCCGCGCCGACAGGTAACCGCCGACCAGCATGGCCAGCAGCGGCAGCATCCGCTTCAGCACCTGCGCGTCGATCCCGGTGCGCGCCGCCGCATCCGCCGCGACCGACCGGCTGACTTCCTTCGATCCGAAGACTTCGCCCAGCACGGCGTTGCCGCGCCCGGGATCGGTCTCGTCCGGGCCAAGGACATTGGCCGCCAGCGCGCCGCCGCCAAGCCCGCCCAGCACGCCGACCAGCGCGCCCAGCCCCGCCTCACCTCCGCCAGCCGCCTCGCCGCGCTTGGCAAAGCCGCCGACCAGCGCGGGCAGCAGCGCCTCTACCCCCTGGGCGGCAACGCCGGGGGCCAATCCCAATTGCTTGGACACGGCTTCGATGCCACCACTGCGGCGCAACATGTCGAGCAGATTTGCATCCGCCATTCTCTGGCACTCCTGAGGCGCGACCCTTCAGACCTTGACCATCTGCCTACCGCAGCAGCGGCAGCCAATACCAGTCCATTTTGGACCATTCATGCCCTTCTGTCCAAATTTGACACGATTTCAATGCCGCGCCACAAACCCGGCATGACAATCACCAACCAGATTTCGCGCCGCTGGGCGCTCTCGCTGCTCGGTGCCTCGGGCGCCGCGCTCGCCCTGCCCGGGTGCCGCACCCTGGCCCAGCCCGCGGGCACCGCGCCTTCGGCGGCCAAGGCGCTGCTCGACGCGCTGGCCTGGCAACTGATCGAGGCGGACCCCGAACAGGCCACCTCGCTCGGCGTCGATACCGGCGCCCATGCGGCGCTGCGCAGCCGGCTGAAGGACCGCTCCGCGGCTGGCCAGCGCGCCCTTGCCCAGGTGCTGCGCAAGGGACTGGCCCGGGCCAGCGCGATTGACCCTGCCGGGCTGGACGGCACAACTGCCGTTTCGCTCGCCGTGGTCAAAAGCGCCTTCGCCGCCGCGCTCGATGGCTTTGCCCTGCCCTATGGCGATGTCGCGGTGGGCGGCTGGCGCAACACGCCTTATGTGGTGATCCAGAACGTCGGTGCCTACCTTGATACGCCGCGCTTCCTGGACGGCGACCACCCGGTCCGTGACGGGGCCGATGCCGAGGCCTATCTGGCGCGGCTGGCCCAGATGCCCGCGCAGCTTGATGGCGAGCTGGAACGGCTGGCAGGCGCGGGGCGGATCGGCGCGATTGCCCCGTCGTTCCTGCTCGACAAGGCGATCCGGCAGATGGAGATGAGCCTTGCCGATGCCCGGCAGGGCGGCGGACTGGTGCAGTCGCTGGTCCGCCGCACCGGCGCAATCCCGGGTGACTGGGAGGGACGGGCCAGGACCATCGCGACCGGCCCCGTCGCCACGGCGCTGGAGCGGCAGCTGGCCGAACTCAAGGCCCAGCGCGCGCGGGCGAGCGACCATGCCGGCCTGTGGGCGCGCCCGCGCGGCGATGAATGGTATGCCTGGGGCCTGCGCGCCAGCACGACTACCCGCCACACGCCGGACGAGGTCCACGCCATGGGGCTGGACCAGCTGGCGCAGTTGCATGCGCGGATGGACCCGATCCTGCGCAAGCTGGGCTTCACCAGCGGCACCGTGGGCGAACGCATGACCGCGCTGGGCGAGGACAAGCGCTTCCAGTTCAGCAACGACGACAAGGGCCGGGCCGAGATCATCGCCCTGATGCAGTCCAAGGTCGATTATATCCGCACCCGCATGCCCGATGCCTTCCGCACCCTGGTGCCCGGCAAGCTGGAGATCCGCCGCCTGCCCCCCGCTGAAGAGGCCGGAGCGCCCGGCGCCTATGGCGGGGCCGGATCGATCGACGGGACGATCCCCGGCAAGATCTGGATCAACCTTGGCAACACCGCGCTGCACAGCCGCTACAGCCTGGCCACGCTGGCCTTCCACGAAGGGATCCCCGGCCACGTCTGGCAGGGCGAATACGCCAACCGCCTGCCGCTGATCCGCTCGATCCTGGCCTTCAACGCCTATTCCGAAGGCTGGGCGCTCTATGGCGAGACGCTGGGCGACGAGCTGGGCGCCTATGACGGCGATCCGGTGGGGCAGCTGGGCTATCTGCAATCCATCGCTTTCCGCGCCTGCCGGATGGTGGTCGACACCGGCCTGCACGCCAAGCGCTGGACCCGCGAGCAGGCTGTGGAGTGGTTTTCCAGCACCAATGGCTCCAGCGTGACCGAAGTCGCGCCCGAAGTGGACCGCTATTGCTCGTGGCCGGGCCAGGCCTGCGGCTACAAGATGGGCCACAGCGAAATCCTCGCCCAGCGGGAACGGGCCAAGGCGGCCTTGGGGTCGAAATACGACCTGCGCGATTTCAATGATGCGGTGGTGACGGGCGGCAACGTGCCGCTGGACGTGCTAGGCCAGAATGTCGCGGCCTATATCGACCGCACGCTCAAGACCTGACGAACAGCCCCGCCCCCAACGCCGCAGCGCCGACGCGGCGGACCGCATCGGCGCTGGGAAGGTATTGGTCCCGAAGCCCGGTCGCTTCGGGGAAGGTCCGGGCCACTCGCATGGCCCGGATAGTCCCTGACCGGATCAGGCGGCGGTGGGGGCCGCCTGCAGCACGCTTTCGTCGACATGGTCGGCGAACTGGGCGAAGTTCTCGATGAACTTGGTCACCAGGTCGCGCGCGGTCTTGTCGTACTCGGCGCCGTCGGCCCAGGCGCCGCGCGGGTCGAGCAGCTTGCTGTCGACGCCCGCCACGGCCACCGGCACTTCAAAGCCGAAGTGGGGATCGCGGGTGAATTCGGCCTCGTTCAGGCTGCCGTCGAGCGCGGCATTGAGCAGCGCGCGGGTCGCCTTGATCGGCATGCGCTTGATGCCTTCCATGGTCGCCTTGCCGCCCGACCAGCCGGTGTTGACCAGCCAGCACTTCACCCCGCCCTTGGCGATCCGCTCCTTGAGCAGGTTGCCGTAGACCGACGGGTGGCGCGGCATGAACGGCGCGCCGAAGCAGGTGGAGAAGGTCGCTTCCGGCTCGGTTACGCCGATTTCGGTGCCCGCGACACGCGCGGTGTAGCCCGAAAGGAAGTGATACATCGCCTGGTCCGGGGTCAGCCGCGCGATCGGCGGCAGCACGCCGTAAGCGTCGGCGGTGAGGAAGATCAGGTTGGCCGGAACCGGGCCGAGGTTTTCTTCCGAAGCGTTCGGGATGAAGTCGATCGGATAGGAACCGCGGCTGTTTTCAGCCAGGCTGTTGTCGTCGAGGTCAATCTCGCGCGTCACGGGATCGATCACAACGTTTTCCAGCACCGTGCCGAAGCGCTTGGTGGTGGCGAAGATTTCCGGCTCGGCCTCTTCCGACAGGCGGATCATCTTGGCGTAGCAGCCGCCTTCGAAGTTGAACACGGCGGTGTCCGACCAGCCATGCTCGTCGTCACCGATCAGGGTGCGGCTGGCATCGGCCGACAGCGTGGTCTTGCCAGTGCCCGACAAGCCGAAGAACACAGCGGTCTTGCCGTCGGGACCGATGTTGGCAGAGCAGTGCATCGGCATCACGCCCTTGACCGGCAGCAGGTAGTTGAGGATGCCGAACACCGACTTCTTCATCTCGCCAGCATAGGCGGTGCCGCCGATCAGGATCAGCTTTTCCGAGAAGTTGACCGCCACCACGGTTTCCGAACGGCAGCCGTGACGCTCCGGATCGGCGCGGAAGGTGGGCAGATCGATGATGGTGTATTCGGGGATGAAGCCGTCCAGTTCACCCTCGGTCGGGCGGACCAGCAGGGTGCGGATGAACAGGTTGTGCCAGGCAAGCTCGTTGATCACGCGCACGTTGACGCGGTGGTCGGCCTGCGAACCGCCGAACAGGTCGGCCACGTAGAGGGTGTTCTTCTCGGCCAGGGCGGCCATGAAGTCCGCCTTGAGCGCGGCGAAGTGCTCGGGAGTCATCGACACGTTGGTCTTGCCCCACCACACGGTGTTTTCGGTCACGCCGTCGCGGACGATGTACTTGTCCTTGGCGCTGCGGCCGGTGTGCTTGCCGGTTTCGACGACCAGCGGGCCATCCTTCGACAGGACGCCTTCGCCGTTGCGCACGGCGTGCTCAACCAGCGGCGCGGTGCCGAGGTTGGCGTGGATGGTGGCACTGGTAGTGATGCCCTGCTTGTCGAGGGGGAAGGAAAGCGAACCGGTCAAGCTCATCTCCATGATCGTGGACGAAGACGCGGACACGCCCCCGTGAATGGCGCTGCATACCTATGCGGCAGGAGTCGAGGGGGCGCATAATCGACGCGGTCGATTCCGTCAAATCACGCGGGCAATTGTTGGCGCGCCTTGCGGGGCCGCGCGCCAGGGGCTAGCCGTGGCGATCTTCCAGACCCGCCCAAGCCGGATACCCGATGGACCAGCCGCCCGCCCCTGAACTTTCCACTGCGCCCGGCGAGCCGCAGGTGATCGCGCTGGTCGACGATGATCGCAACATCCTGACCACGGTTTCGATCGCGCTCCAGTCGGAAGGCTTCGCCACGCGGCTCTATTCCGATGGCGCTGCCGCGCTGAAGGCCCTGCTGGAAAACCCGCCGGACCTGGCCGTCTGCGACATCAAGATGCCGCGCATGGACGGGTTCGAACTGCTGCGCCAGCTGCGCGCGAAAAGCGCCCTGCCGCTGATCTTCCTGACCAGCAAGGACGAGGAGCCCGACGAGGCGCTGGGGCTGGCGCTGGGCGCGGACGACTACATCACCAAGCCGTTCAGCCAGCGCCTGCTGGTCGCCCGCATTCGCGCGATCCTGCGGCGCAGCGATTTCGTGCGTGCCGCCGCCGGCGAGGCCCAGAACGAGGCCCAGCCGGAGCCGATCCGGCGCGGGCGCCTGACCATGGACCCGCTGCGGCACGAGGTCACCTGGGCCGGCCAGCCGGTTTCGCTGACCGTGACCGAGTTCCTGATCCTCGAGGCGCTGGCCAGCCGCCCGGGCGTGATCCGCACCCGCAACCAGCTGATGGATGCGGCCTACGACGACGACGTGTTCGTCGACGACCGCACGGTGGACAGCCACATCAAGCGCCTGCGCCGCAAGTTCCGCGCCGCCGATCCGGACTTCGCCGCGATCGAGACGCTGTACGGCGCGGGCTATTCCTTCGCCGATGGCTGAACGCGCGGTCCGCATCGGCTCGGCCCGGCGGCAGTGGACGCGGCGCACATCGCTGACCGTGCGGATTCTTGCGGTCAACATCATCGCGCTGGCGCTGATGGCGGGTAGCCTGTTCTACCTCGATTCCTACCGCAAGCAGCTGCTCGACCAGCGCTTCAAGCTGGCGGCGGCAGAGGCGGAGATCCTGGCCGACGGCCTGGCCCAGACCGGCCGCGACGGCCAGCGGGCCCTCGCCCGGCGCGTCAGCAGCCAGCAGCAGCTGCGGATCAGGCTTTACGGCCCGGACGGCGCGCTGCTGATCGACAGCGACCGCCTTGGCCCGCCGGCCTTCACTCTGGTCGATCCGGCGGCCGAGCCGTTCCTGCTGCGCGCCGCCCGCCAGCTCGACCGGGCGATGAACTTCGTCCTGGGGGCGGAACCGGTTCCCGCCTACCGCGATCCCGCGCGTGACAGCGCCGCCGCATGGCCGGAACTGGGCGCCGCCCGCGCGGATGGCGCCACCCATGTCGCCCAGCGCGCCGCACGCGACGAGACTCCGGTGATCAACGCCGCCGCGCGGGTCGGACCGGACGGCGACCTGCTGCTGACCACCCGCAACTCGCGCGACATCACCAAGGAAGTGCGCGACGCGCGCGGCACCCTGGGAATCGTGCTGGCGGCCACCCTGATCATCTCGATCCAGCTCTCGCTGTTCCTCGCGCGGACCATCGTCCAGCCCTTGCGCGCCCTGATGCGCGCCGCGATCCGGGTGCGCCTGGGCCGCGACCGCGAAGTCGTGGTGCCGCGCCTGCCCGACCGGGGCGACGAGATCGGCCTGCTGGCGCGCGCCCTGTCCGACATGACCGGCGCGCTGCGCAGCCGGATCGACGCGGTGGAAAGCTTCGCCGCCGATGTCGCGCACGAGATCAAGAACCCGCTCGCCTCGCTGCGCTCCGCACTCGAAACGCTTGAGAAGGTCGACGATCCGGACCTGCGCCGCCAGCTGACCGCCATCGCCACCCATGACGTGCGCCGGATCGACCGGCTGGTCAGCGAGATTTCCGAGGCCAGCCGGATCGACGCCGAACTCAGCCGCACCGAATTCGTCCCCGTGGACCTGCGCGCGCTGGCTTCCGCGCTGGTCACCGCGCGCGAGCAGCGGGGCGAGAACCGGGGGTGCCAGCTGGTGCTCCAGCCGCTCGGCCCCGGCCCGTGGGACGTACCGGGCGATCCCGCCCGGCTGGAGCGCGTGCTGGAAAACCTGATCGACAACGCCGCCTCCTTCTCGCCCGAAGGGGGCCGGATCGCGCTGCGGCTGGAACACCACGGCGATCGCATCGAACTGGCCGTGATCGACGAAGGCCCGGGCATCCCCCCCGAAGCGCGCGAGAAGGTGTTCGAGCGCTTCCACTCGCTGCGCCCCTCGGGCGAGGCGTTCGGCAGCCATTCCGGGCTTGGCCTGGCGATCGCCCGGACGATCGTTGCCGCGCACGACGGCACCCTGGTCGCGATCGACCGCGACGACGGCCGCCCCGGCGCCTGCCTGCTGGTGGAGCTTCCTGCGATCGGCGAGGAGGACGAGGAATGAGCCTGCTCGCCAATGTCTCCTGCGTGGCCCGGGATGGCCGGGCAGTGCTGATCGAAGGGACGTCCGGCAGCGGCAAGTCCAGCCTCGCGCTCGCCCTGATCGACCGCGGGGCCGTGCTGATCGGTGATGACGGCGTGGCGCTTGCGGCGCGCTCCAGCAAGCTGTTCGCCAGCCCGCCCGAGCGGATCGCGGGGCTGATCGAGGTCCGCAACGTCGGACTGATCAGCCTGCCCACAGCCGCCGACGTGCCCGTGGCGCTGGTCCTGCGGCTCGACACGCAGGCCCCGCGCTTCATCGACGCCGCCGAGGCCTGCAACGTCGGCGGGATCACCCTGCCCCTCGTCCGCCTCTGGCCCGACGGGGCGAACCTCGCGCTCAAGGCGGAACTGGCACTATCGCATTGGGGCCTTTCCTTTTTGCCGAGCCCTGAGCCATAAGCGCGGCGATGCCCGAATCCCCTGCTCCGTCCGCCCGCCAGCGCGTCCTGCTCGTCACCGGCCTGCTTGGCGCCGGCAAGACCACCGCACTGAGGGTGCTTGAAGACCTGGGCTGGGAGACCATCGACAATTTCCCGATCCGCCTGCTCGACCGCCTGATCGACAGCCCGAATGCCTCGATCAGCGACATGCGCGCGCCGCTGGCGATCGGTTTCGATTCGCGCACCCGCGGCTTTGATCCAAACAAGGTGATCGAACGGGTGAAGCGGCTCGTCGACCGGCCGGACCTAGAACTGACCACCCTGTTCCTCGACTGCTCGGGCGCCGAGCTGGAGCGCCGCTACAACGAGACGCGCCGCCGCCATCCGATGGCGCAGGACCTGCCGGTCGCGGCCGGGATCGCCGCCGAGCGCGAGGCGATGGAGCCACTGCGCCGCTGGGCGGACATGGTGATTTCCACCACCGACTTCACCTCAAACGACTTGCAACTGGCAATCCGCGAACGATTCCTGCCCGATGCGCCGCGCACCATGACGGTCACCATCACCAGCTTCGGTTTTTCGCGCGGGATGCCGCCGCTGGCCGATCTGGTGTTCGACATGCGGTTTCTCGATAACCCGCACTGGGATGCGCAGCTGCGCCCGCAGACCGGGCTGGACGCCGGCGTGGGGGCCTACATCCGCAAGGATCCGGCCTTCGACGAAGCCTTCGGGCGGATCCGCGACCTGATCCTGATGCTGCTGCCGCGCTACCAGGCGCAGGGCAAGGCCTATCTCAACATCGCCTTCGGCTGCACCGGGGGGCGGCACCGCTCGGTCTTCGTGACCGAGCAGATCGCGGCGGCGCTGCGCGGCGCGGGCTATTCGCCCACCGTCATCCACCGCAACCTCTCTGCCCGCGCGGCCGATCTTGTCGAAGGAAAGCATTGACCCCGGGGGGTATCAGCGGCATGGCCGCCCGTCACCTTGCGGCGGGATTCGACCTGCCTACATAGGAAACTGGCACTGGGCCGCAGCACAGGAACGTCGCGTCGCCATGATCGGCATCATTCTGGTCACCCACGGCAAGCTTGCCGAGGAGTTCAAACATGCGATGCAGCACGTCGTCGGCCGCCAGGAAGCCGTAGCCACTGTCTGCATCGGCCCGAACGACGACATGGAAGCCCGCCGCCGCGAGATTTCGGACGCGGTCAAGGCGGTCGATTCCGGTCAGGGCGTCATCATCCTCACCGACCTGTTCGGGGGCACGCCTTCCAACCTGGCGATTTCGCTGATGGAAGCCGGCAAGGTCGAAGTGATCGCGGGGATCAACCTGCCGATGCTGATCCGCCTCGCCAAGGCGCGCGGCTGCATGGATCTGGCCAAGGCCACCGTCGCGGCGCGCGATGCGGGGCGCAACTACATCACCATCGCTTCGGAGTTCCTCGGCCAGGACGCCTGACAATAGAGAAAAGGGGGGATTCCGATGACCGAGGCACGCGATAGCGTAGAAATCGTCAACAACCGGGGGCTGCACGCCCGGGCCAGTGCCAAGTTCGTCAATGCCGTCGCCAAGCTGGGCGACAGCGTTGCGGTCACGGTCCTCAAGGATGGCGCGGATGCGGCCGGAGGCTCGATCCTCGGCCTGATGATGCTCGGCGCGGCCAAGGGCGACAGCATCGACATCGTCGTATCCGGCGAAGGCGCGGACAGCGCGCTGCTCAAGCTGGTCGGGCTGGTCAAGGACGGCTTTGGCGAGGATTGATGGCGTGACCACGCGCCGCACCATCACCGGTTTTTCCAACCCCGCGGTCAAGGCGCTGCGCGCGCTGCGCGAGAAGAAGCACCGCAAGGCCGCAGGGCAGTTCCTGGCCGAAGGGCTGCGCCTGCTGACCGATGCGCGCGAATGCGGCCACTTGCCGCAGGTGCTGGTGATGTCCACCACGCGCGATCCGCACCCCCTGCTTCAGGCGCTGGAGGCCGATGTCGTCGCGGCTGGCGGCGAAGTGCTGGAAATGGCACCGGACCTACTGTCCAAGATCACCGGCAAGGACAACCCGCAGGCTGTGGCCGGGGTCTTCGCGGAATTCGACACGAGCCTTGCCGCACTTGACCGGAGCAAGGCGAGTATCTGGCTGGTGGCGCAGGCGCTGCGCGATCCGGGCAA
>ERZ795062.487-NODE-487-length-32974-cov-6.455269_pt1 | contig 32974 bp, 21 predicted proteins | sample MGYA00375146_ERZ795062 | MGnify/ENA primary metagenome ERZ795062 (study PRJEB30191, sample SAMN05720281) | activated sludge metagenome | isolation source: Anaerobic digester | place: USA | collected 2015-07-16 ...
CAAGCGAGATGGATGCTGTCCGCCGACAAGCCCAATTGGCGAAGCGTCTCGCTGCTGGCTGCATCGTCGGTTTCGACCCATGCACGGGGAAATATCTGCCGTAGCGCATCGGCTTCCCGGCTCGCATGAACGAGGCGCTGTGTGTCCGCCAGCACCAGTGGTGCCACGACGGCAGGTGCGGGGCGGGCCAGCACCTGCGCGGCCACGGCGACACTGGGCGCGACAGCGATTGGCACGTGTTCGCCCAAATATCTGCTGCCATCGTGCAAGGCCGCGAAAGCAACGGCACCGAGCTTTCCATGCGGTACCACCAGCAGATGCCGCGCGTGACTGAGCGCCGGAGTCAATGGCGCCCAGATCAGGCCATGCAACTGCTGCAACGCTTTCCGCGCGCGTGCCTCCAGTTGCAGCACATGCTGCGGCGGCAGCAACCGGCTGGTGCGCATGGCATCCATCTGGAACTGCACACGGCGGATGGCGCCTTGCACGACGTCCCATGGCGCCACGCGGCGAGCCATGCGAACAGACGTGTCATTGATCACGCAGGCAAAGAGTTCGTCATCTATGACACCGTATTCGACGATGACGGCGTCGTTTGGCAGTCCCCGTTGCAGTTCGGCCAACGACCGATCGTTGAGAGTGATCGCCGACCCGGTCTGTCGGTTCCCTCCGGCCGTCAAGCGCCATCGACGCTGGACCTCAAGGTAATCATGTTCGAGCCGACCGATTTCAGTCTCGGCCGCTTCGGTATCGTCGCCTTCCTCGCGCAGGCGCCTCAGGCGACGCTGTGACCAAGCGAGACGATATTGCAGCTCGTCGAGCGCTTTGTTGCCTGTAGCCTGGTTAAGTGTGATGTCACCCAGTCGGTCAGCAAGCGCGCGCGCGCGAAAACGTTCAAGCGCTAGTAGGACTGCTAGCGCTTGACTTTGTTTGCTCATGTCGTCAAGTGACAGCCGTAGCAACTCGCGGTAAGGCACCAGAGCTGCAGTTAGGAAAGAGTGGCGCAATTCATCGCCACCAAGGCGGTCACGTTGCTCCTCCACGATCGAGACCGCACGTTCGAAATGGTGTCTGGCGCCATCGAGATCGTGTTCGCGTGTAGCTATGTACCCCAGTTGAGTCAGGGCACGCAGCTCAACCGACTGCAGCCTTTGTTCATGAGCACTGGCGAGTAGTCGCGCAAAGGTGCCGCGCGCATCGCTCAACCTGCCGCAGTGGCAATCGCACTCGGCCAAAAGCACCTCAGCGCGGATCTGGTGAGCAGCCATGCCAAGCTTTCGGAATGCCGCTTCCGCGCCTGCCGCCTGTTCACGCGCCGGATCGAAGTGGCCAGTGTTCATGGCGTGCTCGGCTCGCGCCAACGCCACCGCCGCTTGGCCAGCTACTTGCGTCTGACTAGCAAAAACACGGTCTGCTTCCGACAGCAGACTGTCCAGTTGAGGATCGCCTGGCCGCAGCGCAGCTATCACCTTAGCGAGCTCGACGCGTGTCCACGCCGCCTCAAGATTCATTTCAAGGGGTTCGAAACGCTCAATCGAGTGTTGCAGGAGCGCGGTCGCTTCCGGCAGCAAATTTAGCTCGAAATAAACCTGACCAAGCTGCCGCTCCGCGTTTGCCAGATGCTGAGGCATCGACAACCGCTCATACTGCTGACGGGCGAGTTCGAACCCCGCTAACGCAGCAGCAAATTCACCTCGTGCCAAGTAAATGAGTGCGGCAGATTCCTCACATAGCGCAGACAGTATTGGCCAACCACGTTTAGTCGCTTCAATTTTGCCGCTGGAGTAATGCGCCAACGCGATATCGAACGTCCCATTTGCGGCAAGCGCGTCAGCAAGGCCAATGGTGCTTTGCACCAGTCGCTCTAGATCGTTGCCTTGGCGCAGCCCGGGCATAGCGGATTCGTAGTGTTGTATCGCGCCGGAGTAGTCCGAGCGCGCGTAACTCAACTGCCCAAGATTCAAACTCACCCGGCTCGCGGCATGCATGTCACCCAGCGCGACAAGCTCATCGCGCGCAGCGATGCCGCACTGCTCTGCGTCGTCGAGTCGCCCCTGCATGCAGAGCACCAGCACGCGGGGCACCTGTGTTTGTGCAGCCGCAGCGGCGAGGCCGAGCGCGCGGAACTGGCTGGCCGCCTGCTGCAGCAGGGTGTCAGCGTCGGACATCCGCCCCGCCGCGATGGCTGCCAGGGCAGCCACCCAGTCGTGCAACGCTGGTATTGGGCTGGCAGGTGTGGAGCGGTCGAGCGCCAGCAGTTGCCGCAGCAACTCTTCAACGGTTGCCACCTGCGCCTGATTGGTGCTCCAGCAGGCGAGCGCGGCATCCTTGAGCGCCCACGCCAGCGCGGTGCGCCGTGTGTCGTCAAGGTCGACAGGAAGCTGTGATTCGCCAGCGATCAGCGCGGTGGCCAGCGCTTCGGCGGAAAACGGGGCGGACGGGGCAGCGGCGGGCATTCCGGCATTTTGCCGCGCCGGCTGCGGCGGACGCCTTTAAGCGTCGGCGCTAGTGGTTGCCAATGTCAATCGGCGGCAGTTCCACGACGTCGCCGGCAAAGCGCAGCGTCATCCAGTAGGTGCCGGCGCGCATCGCTTCCAGTTCGAAACTGCCGAGATCGTCGAGCTCAACGCTTTGCGGCGGCGGCCCGTCGCGATCAATCGACGTATCCACTGAGATTTCCACCGAGCCGCGCTCCTCGGGGCCGAGGATTTGTCCGGCCAGCACGTAGCTGTTGGCGGCGGAGACGATACGCAGATCAATGTCGCGGCCGTCGGCGCTGAACATCAGGTGACGGGTTTGCCGTGACAAGCCAGCCGAGCGCAAGCCCAGTGCACCCGGTGTGGTGGCCCAGCTATCGAAGGTGAGCGCCGCGCGCACCTTGCGGACGGCTGCGCCAACAGCGCCAGTCAGCGTAGCGGCAGGTGCGGCGGCCGCTTGCGTGGCCCACAGGCTGACTGCGGCGGCAACCAGCGGCGCTGGCGCGTCGACCAGTTTCAGCGCGCCGCGTACGGCATCGCCAAGTGCGTCGTCGTCAAGTGAGGCGGGCGATTTGTTCACGTCATGGTTCTCCGGGTTCGCTCAACAGAGTCGTCCGGCGACGACAAAATACATCGGCTGGCGCAATTTCATCTCAGGCCTCCAGCAGTTTGCGCAGCTTGCCCAGACAGCGAGCGCGGGTGGGGCCGACGCTGCCAAGCGGCATGTCGAGCCGGCGGGCTACCTCGTCGTAGGCGACGGCGTCATCAGCATCATGGTAGAGCAGCGTCAGCAGCGTGCGGCAGCGCTCGTCCATGCGTTCCAGCGCGTTGCGCACCTGGTTCTGGCTTTGCAGGGTGGCCAGCTGCTCGTCGGGTAGTGGCGAGTCGTCGGCGACGTCGTACGCGGCGCTAGCGACGCCTTCATCGTCGTCGGCTGTCAGCGAGACGGTGCGCAAGCCACGCGAACGCTGCAGCAGGGCCTCGCGCTTGGCGGTGGTAACGATCCAGGCCTGCAGGCGATCGGCCTGATTGAGTTGCGGCAGGTGAGTGAGCAGGCGGCTGAACACGGTCTGAAAGACGTCAGCGGCGGCGTGGTCATCGAGCTCGATACGGCGAACGATGGTGTACACGAGCCGCTGGTAGCGCTGCACCAGGATTGTCCAGGCGGCACTTTCACCCCGGTTGCAGCGGGCGGCAAGGGCAGCGTCGCTCTCGGCGTCGAGAGAGTCCTTTGCCGCAGATTCATCAAGTTCGGTCATTTGCCGAAAGCATAGCGTTCGCTTGACCGGCGCCTGTGGGTGAACATCTTTTTATGTAAACCGTCGTCCACAATGGGCTTAATACGGAAAAATACCAATAGTCGACTTCAAGACATTCTTAGCCTTAAGCCCAACGCTAATGGTTGTTTTATCGAAAAGCTGTACTCGGACTGCACGCCCGGCAAAAATTGATGGATGCTTGCCTCCGAATCTCCCATCCCGCCGTTTGAACTGCCGCTGACCATCCAGTCGTCTGACATCGACGAACTGGGGCATGTCAACAACGTTGTCTACTTGGCGTGGGTGCAGGACGTTGCTATCGCGCACTGGAACTTTTTGACCACGCCGGAGCAGCGAACACACCATGTCTGGGTGGCGCTGCGACATGAAATTGACTATCTGGCCGAAGCGGTTCCGGGCGACGCTGTGTTGGCCCGCACCTGGACAGGAATGGCACGGGGCCTGCGCTATCCGCGCCATACGGAGATAATTCGGAGTGGCGACGGCAAGGTGCTGGCACGGGCGGTTACCCAATGGTGCCCGCTGGACCGCGCCAGCGGGCGGCCGAGCCGGCTGCCTGCCGAGATCGACGTCTGGTTCGGCAAATAGCGGCTGAATCGCGCGGGACAGCGATTGCGACGTCGCGACAACGGATGCACGGCAAAAAGAGAAAACGACGGACTTGGAGGATTGGATGGTGAAGCGGCCCACGAGCCATAACGGCTCGCGAACGGTCTTGTTGTCTGACGCTTTGCGCCGTGGTGGACGCTGGAGCGGGGCGCTGGCGCTGGTGGCGCTCGCTGCGTTCGGCAAGCTTGCCCTGACGCTCGGCAGCGGTCATGCCAACGCCGCGCCAACCACGCCGCCGTCGATGGCTGTGGCCACTGATGACAACGCGCCGCATCGACGGCCCGTGAAAGTGATCGCCCCGGAGCGCCTGAAGCTGAAAACCGCGCAAGGTGAAGTGCTGGTGCCCGCCTACAGCAGTGTGGCATTGGGCGACATGAAGCCGCAGCCAGGCATCCGCCGGGCGGTGATCGTGGTGCATGGCCGGTTGCGCGATGCTGACCGTTATTTTGAGCTGGCCGGGAAGGCACTGAAAGCGAGCGGCGCGGAAGCCGAGACGCTGCTCATTGCACCGCAGATCATGACCACCGCCGATGCTGCCCGTCACGACCTGCCGACGGCGGCTGCGCGCTGGAAGAACGAGACCTGGCTCGGCGGAGAACCGGCGAAGGGACCTTACCCGGTCAGCTCATTCGAAATTTTTGACAGCATTGCGGCGCTGCTGGCAGACCGCGCGCGCTTCCCCAATCTTGAGCGCATCGTGTTCGCCGCTCACTCCGGTGGTGCGCAACTGGTGCAACGCTACGCCGTGGTTGGTCGGGCTGATCAGGTCATCACCGCCGCTGGCCTGCACCCGGTGGCCGACGGGGCCGACAACGCTACGGCTGGCAAAGGCAGCATCCGGCTGCGCTATGTGGTCGCCAATCCGTCGTCGTACCTTTACTTTGATGCCCAGCGCCCGGTGAACCTCGCGCATTGTCGCGAACAGGATCGCTGGCGCTACGGGCTCACCGATCCGGTGCCTTACGTGACCGCCCAGGGCGATGCCCGCGCGTTTGAGGCGCGCTACTTCGGCCGGCGGGTGATTTACCTGCTCGGCGGCAATGACATTGACCCCAACCACAGCGCGCTGGACAAGAGTTGCGCCGGCGAGGCGCAGGGTGCTTTCCGCCTTGAACGCGGCAATAACTACTTCGCCCACCTGCAGCGGCGCGCCAAAGCGCAGAATCTGACGCTGCGTCACAGTCGCGTCGAGGTGCCCGGCGTCGGCCATGAGGCCGAACGCATGTTCAGTTCCGTTTGCGGCAAAGCAGCGCTGTTTGATACGGCGGGTTGCGACATGAAACCAGGCGAAGCGATGACTGCCCCGAAATAGGGCGTTGCGGTAGTTGGTTGTGCGTTCCCGTATCTACCTCAGGGTGCCGACGGCCGCTGATAGCAGCGAATTTCTGGCTGCTGTAGGCGCCAGTCGTACGCTGCACCAACCGTGGGTCAACCCGCCGGCGGACCGCAAAGCCTTTAACGCATGGCTGGACCGCATGCAGCCGCCCGCGAATTACCCGTTTCTGGTGTGCCGGCGTGACAGCGACGCCATCGCTGGCGTGATCAACGTGAGCAACGTCGTGCGCGGCGCCTTTCAGAGCGCCTACCTTGGCTACTATGGTTTTGCCGGGCACGAAGGGCAGGGCCTGATGCGTGACGGCCTGCGCGCCGTGATCAAGGTCGCGTTCGGCGAAATGGGGCTGCACCGGCTGGAGGCGAATATCCAGCCCGGCAACCTCGCTTCCATCGGCCTCGTCAAAGGCGCCGGCTTCCAGTGCGAAGGCTTCTCACCAAAATATCTCAAGATCGGTGGCCGCTGGCGCGACCACGAGCGGTGGGCGCTTCGCGCGCGCCCCTGAGATTACGACTTCGGTGGATCAACCGGAGCCACGGTTACGGCGACGGTCAGCTGCGGCGTGCCGCCACCGCGAATGACGCCGCGTAGCGGTGGCACGTCGCCATAGTCGCGGCCATAGGCGAGCTTGACGTGGCTTTCGCCTGCGAGGCAATTGTTGGTCGGGTCGAAATCGAGCCAGCCGTCCTTCGGGCAGTACACGCTGACCCAGGCGTGCGAGGCATCCGCCCCGATCAAGCGTGGTTTGCCCGGTGGCGGCTCGGTGAGCAGATAGCCGCTGACATAGCGCGCCGCCAGCCCGAGCGAGCGCAGCCCGGCAATCATCACCTGCGCATAGTCCTGACAGACGCCCTGCTTGAGGCCGAGCGCCGTTAACGGGGGCGTGTTGACATCAGTTGCTTCGGGTGAATACTTGAACTCCGTATGGATCCGCTGGCAGAGCGCCTTCGCCAGCGCGTAGACTGGCTGCGACTTGCCAGCGACAGCCGAGGCGTAACGCGCAAAGTCAGCGTGGATCGGCGCCAGCGGTGACGGTTGCGCGAACTCCCGTGCCGCGTCATATTCCTGCCCGGCGGCGTATTGCATGTGTTCCGCGACGGCCTCCCACGGCAGGCTGTCTGGCACCGCGACGCGGTCCAGCTTGCCGCTCAGTCCGGCTGCCAGGGCGTGGGTGATGACTTCGCTGTGGGCGACGACGCTCAGCTCGGCGTGGGCCACGGCCAGCTCAAAGTACACCCGTTCCTGACCATAGCTGTCGAGGCTCGGCGTGCGTACCTCCGGTTCCGGGTTGATGGCGAGCTCATGGCTGAGCAATTGCTGTGATGCCGACGCCAGCGGCCGCAGATGCGCGATGTGATGCGCCTGCTCGACGCTGCCAGCGTACTGATAACGGGTTTCGTGGGTGACGCTCAGCCGCATGCCTACGCCCCTACCGCATGCGCCACGCCTTCGGCATGGCTGAAGTAGCGCTGCGACAGCGCGTCCGAAATCGCGCAGGCATCGCTCGCCACACCGCGCAGCATGGCCACCAGATCGTCCTTGTCGCTGCGTGCCGCCAGTGCGGCGATCTGAGCGGCCGGCCAGCGATGGGGCAGCTCGTGTGCCGAAAGCAGCGACGGCACCACGCCGGAAGGTGTGTCGCTCAGTTTCGCGATGCGGCTGGCCAGCGTTTGCGCGATCCACGCCAGCGAGCGCGGATTGTCTCGGTTGAGCACCAGCAACTCCAGCAGCGCCTCAGGGTCGCGCCGCTGCAGATAACGTGAGCGGTAGGTGATGGTGCTGTCGAACAGGCTCAACACCAGCGTGAAGCCGATATCGCTGTCCAGCGAGCGGGTGGCAAACGCTTCCGCCAGCGCGTCGGCCAGCGTCGCCATGCGCTCGACGTGGCGACCGATCGACAGCAGACGCCAGCCATCATCGCGCGTCATGCGGTCGGTCTGGGCGCCGGTCATCGCCATCACGTTGACTGACAGGCGATCGAGGGCCCGCAGTGCCTGCTGCGTCGTGGCGATCGGCGCCTGCGGCGGCGTTGCTGCCGGCATCTGTTGCGTCATGCCCGGCATCGTCTGCTGCATCACCGCCGCCGGGCCGCTGGCCTTCAGCATGCTGTCGAATTCGTTGGCACTGGCGGCCACCAGCGACCACTGTTCAATGGCGAGCCGCTCGCGCACCGCGAACGCGGCGTGACGCAAAGACGTCAACGTCGCTGCCACACTGTAGGCACCAAGCCGGCCATCGCGGTCAGCGAGCGAGGCGATCAGCGCCCGCTCAAACACATGGGCCGCCTGCCGTGGTGATGGCACCGCGCGGCTGATCAGGCCGTTGGTGAGGGCAAGGCGATGCAGCCACTCCAGCGTTTCCGGCGTTTCTTCCGCCTCGCTGGCAAGCGCCTCCAGCGTCACGCGTGCAAGGCGGGTCGCGTTTTCCAGCCGCTCGGTATAGCGGCCAAACCAGAACAGGTTTTCTGCTGCACGGCTGGAAACACCCAGCGGCGTACGGTGCGTCGAGATCGGCGTCAGCGTGGGTGACAGCGGCGTAGCGTCGTCGCTGCCGTGGCCGGTGATGACCCAGAAATCGGCCGAACTGCCACCTCGATACATCGAGACGACATCCTTGCCTTCGGGCGCGATGCGGGCGAGACCACCGGGCATCACGTGCCACCGACCAGGGCCGTTGGAAACGGCAAACACGCGCACCATCGCCGCCCGCGAGGCGATCGGTGGCGACGAATGGGCGCCCTGCCAGCTTGGCGTGTGTGACAGCGGCAGAAAAGCCTGCGCCGCGAAGTCCTCCGGCCGCAGCGCAATGCGGCCAGCCCATTGCTCACGTTCACGCGCCGACAGCGACTTGCCGATCGCGGGCACAAAGCGGCGGCCGCGATCATTAAAAGTAGGCTTCAACACGTAGTCGCCAAGCTGCGGCATCAGGGTACGCAGCGCTGCCTTTTCGCCGCACCACCAGCTTGCGATCGACGGGATCGCAAGCGTCTCGCCGAGCAGCGATTCGCACAGCTTTGGCAGGAAGCCGAGAATCGCGGTTGACTCGAGAAATCCGGTGCCCGGCGCGTTGGCCAGCACCACGTTACCCGCGCGCCAGGCCTGCATCAGGCCCGGGATGCCGAGCGCGGAATCGGCGCGCAGCTCCAGCGGGTCGAGAAAATCGTCGTCGAGCCGGCGCAGGATGACATCGACTGCTTCCAGGCCGTTCAGGGTCTTCAGCCACACGCGCTGGTCGCGCACCACCAGATCGCCGCCTTCCACCAGCGTGATGCCGAGGTAGCGGGCGAGGTAGACGTGCTCAAAGTAGGTTTCGTTGTAGGGGCCTGGGGTCAACAGCACCATGCGGGCATCGTCGCCCGCCGGGCTGTGCGCCGTGAGGCTGGCCATCAGTGTCTGGTAGCTGGTGGCGAGCTTGTCGACGTGCAACGCGCGGAAGGCATCCGGGAACAGCCGCGACACGATCATGCGGTTCTCGAGCGCATAGCCCAGACCCGAGGGCGCCTGCGTGCGCTGCGACATCACCCACCAATTACCGTCCGGTCCGCGCGCGAGATCAAACGCTGCGACATGCAGGAAGGTCTGGCCACGGGGCACGATGCCGTGCACCGCGCGCAGGAAACCGGGGTGGCCGTGGATCAGTGCGGTCGGCAGCTTGCCGTCGCGAATGAGATCCTGCGGGCCGTAGACATCGGCGAGGATGCGGTTGAGCAGGTTGGCGCGCTGCGCGACGCCGCGCTCTACCTGCAGCCACTCGGCCTCAGTCATGATCATCGGCAGCAGGTCAAGTGACCACGGCCGCGCCTGCCTGCCAGCGCTTTCCAGCGCGTCGGAGTAAAGGTTGTAGGTGACGCCGTTATCTTCGATTCTGCGCACCAGGCTGGCGTGCAACTCGTCGAGCTGGCTCAGCAGCGCTTCAGGCGTACGTTCCGCGGCCGGTAACGCCGCCATCGCCCGTTCGAGAAAGGTTTGCCAGACCGTGCGCGTGGCCTCGCCGTCGCGCAGTGCATCGAAGTGCCCAGCCGGTGCGCGGCGCGCCAGCGAGACAAGCGCGCTGACCGCTTGCGCGACACGATCACCGTCGTTCGCAGCATCGGCATCAAAGAGGGAAGACATGAGCAGAGTGTAGCGGCGCTACGTCAATGCCAGTCGTCGCCTGTTCATTGCATGCCCGCGAGGTTCTAAGTCCGTCGCAAATCGAGCGTGAACGGATGCTCGTGATTGACCGTTGCCGGCGCCACCACCATCCGCCCTGGCGTGTGCCCCATGCGCAAAAAGCGCGACAACCGCCGCGATTCGGCCTCGTACGCGTTGATCGGGAACACGCTCGGGTTGGACCCGCCCGGATGCTGCACGTGGTACTGGCAGCCGCCGAGGCTCTTGTTCATCCAGGTGTCGACGATATCGAAAGTGACTGGCGCATGCACCTGAATCGAGGGATGCAGCGCCGACGGCGGGCTCCAGGCCTTGTAGCGCACGCCGGCGACAAAGTGACCGACGGTGCCAGTCGGCTGCAGCGGCAGCGCCTGGCCGTTGGCCGTAACCACATAACGTGCATCGTTGAGCCCGGTCACGCTGACTTCGAGCCGCTCCAGCGACGAGTCGACATAGCGCACGGTGCCGCCGATCGCGCCTTCTTCGCCCATCACGTGCCAGGGCTCGAGCGCGCCGCGGATCGCGACTTCCATGCCGCGCACGGCGATCTCGCCGAACAGCGGGAAGCGGAACTCAAAGTGCGGTGCAAACCACGCTGGGTCGAACTGATAGCCGCCGTTCTCGGGCATGGCGAGGTCTTCCAGCACGTCTTCGAAGTCCATACGGATGAAGGTCGGCAGCATGAAGCGGTCGTGCAGCGCGGTGCCCCAGCGCGACAGCGAATGATGCTTGGGCTGCTTCCAGAAGCGCGCGACGAGGGCGCGCAGCAGCAGCTGCTGCACGATGCTCATGCGGGCATGCGGCGGCATCTCGAACGCGCGCAGTTCGAGCAGGCCGAGGCGGCCGGTCGGACCATCGGGCGAGTACAGCTTGTCGATGCAGAACTCGCTGCGATGCGTGTTGCCGGTAACGTCGATCAGGATGTTGCGCAGCGTACGGTCGACCAGCCAGGGCGGCATCTCGCAGCCGTAGATTTCGCGGTTCTTCTCGATCTGTGTGAGGGCTATTTCCAGTTCGTAGAGCTGGTCGTTGCGCGCCTCGTCAATGCGCGGTGCCTGCGAGGTGGCACCGATGAACAGGCCGCTGAACAGGTACGACAGGCTCGGATGGTTGTGCCAGTAAGCGATCAGACTGCCGAGCAGCTCGGGCTTGCGCAGGAACGGAGAGTCGGCCGGCGTGGCGCCGCCGAGCACGAAGTGATTGCCGCCGCCGGTGCCGGTGTGGCGGCCATCCAGCGCGAATTTCTCGGCGCACAGGTGTTCCTCAAACGCGGCCTGGTAGAGGAACTCGGTGTGCTCAACAAGTTCGTTCCAGTTGTACGCCGGGTGGATGTTCACCTCAATCACGCCGGGATCGGGCGTCACCTGCAACAGCTTCAGGCGCGGGTCGCGCGGCGGCGGATAGCCTTCGAGCACGATCTTCATGTCGAGCGCTTCGGCGGTCGCCTCGACCGCGGTCAGCAGGTCGAGATAGTCTTCAAGCCAGGCGATCGGTGGCATGAAGATGTACAGGTGCCCCTGCCGCGCCTCCACGCACAGCGCGGTACGCGTGAGCCAGTGAGCCGACTGGAAGCGTTGCGGCAGCAGGGTGGCGGTGGCGGGGACGTAGCTGCGCTGCGCCGACGTGCGTGCGTTATCGGTATCAATGGCATTTCTATCCAAGCCCGTTCGTGGTGAGTCGGTCGTTCCATGAACGTGAGTTCCCAATGCAGCCGATGATAGGGTGCCACCCGGTGGTTCGACAGGCTCACCACGAACGGAAAGCGATGCCGCGTGAACGGTTGACTGATCACCCGAGACACCCTGCATCGTCACTGTCGCAGGCACATCGAGCCCCCGCGCCACCCCATACCGTTCCGCAAACGTCCGCGCCGCTGGCAGGTCACCGCGCGCATCGAATGTGTCACGATCGATGAAGTACGGGTAGTCGCCCTCGGACGTCCACGGCAGGCTGTCGAGCGGCAGGCGGTAGCCCATCGCGCTGTCGCCCGGGATCAGGTACATGCGCTCGTCGCGGAAGAACCACGGACCGGTCTGCCAGCGCGTGCCGCTGAGGCCGACGGCGCTACCCGGAGTGAGCGGCAGTACGTGACCGACGACATGCGTCAGGCCCTGATCGAACACCTTGCGCAGGCGGTCGCGCTCCAGCTCGTCTCCCAGACGCGCATCGAACGGATCGACGTTGACCGGCAGGCGACGCTCGCGCCACAGGTAATACCAGGTGTCTTCGTAGCCTTCCTTGACGAACTCATCGGTCAGGCCCAGTTTGCCCGCCAGCGTGCGGATGAAGCGGCCGGAATCGGCGTTGCTGTAAACACCCGACTTGCGTTCGTCAGCGAACAGGTCCGGGTTGTGCCAGATCGGCTGCCCATCCTTGCGCCAGAACACCGACAGCGCCCAGCGCGGCAGTTGCTCGCCCGGGTACCACTTGCCCTGGCCGAAGTGCAGAAAGCCGCCGTCGCCATACTGGGCGCGCAGCTTTTGCACCAGCGCATTGGCGTAACCGCGCTTGGTCGGGCCGAGCGCGGCCGTGTTCCATTCAGCGGCGTCGCGATCCTTGTCAGCAACGAAAGTCGGCTCGCCGCCCATCGTCAGCCGCACGTCGCCGGCAATCAGGTCACGGTCGACCCTTTCGCCGAGGTCGAGCACCTGCTCCCATTGCGCCTCCGTGTACGGCTTGGTGACTCGCGGCGACTCATAGATGCGGGTGACCGCCATGTGGTGACTGAACTCCACCTCGGCCTTGTCCACGCCGCCTTCGATCGGCGCGGCCGACGAGGGCTGTGGCGTGCAGGCGAGCGGAATGTGGCCCTCGCCGGCGAGCAGGCCGGAGGTTGGGTCAAGCCCGATCCAGCCGGCGCCCGGCAGGTAGACCTCGCACCAGGCGTGGAGGTCGGTGAAGTCGGCGCTGGGGCCGCTCGGACCGTCGATCGCCTTGACGTCCGGCGTCAACTGGATCAGATAGCCCGAGACGAAACGCGCCGCGAGGCCCAGATGCCGCATCAGCTGCACTAGCAGCCAACCCGAATCACGGCACGAGCCTGACTTGAGCGTCAGCGTCTGCTCCGGCGTCTGCACGCCCGGCTCCATGCGGATCAGGTAGCGGATGTCCTTGTAGAGCATCGCATTGATGTCCACCAGGAAGTCAATGGTGCGCCGCTTCGACTTGTCTATCTTCTTCAGGTAGGCGTCAACCAGCGGCGTCATCGGCACCGTGGCGAGATAAGGGGCGAGCTCGGCTTTGCTATCGCGCGAATACTCGAACGGAATTTTCTCTGCCGACGGTTCGAGGAAGAAGTCGAACGGGTTGTACACCGCCATCTCGGCGACCAGATCAATGGTCACCTTGAACTCACGCGTGCGCTCCGGTACCACCAGCCGTGCCATGTAGTTGGCGAACGGATCCTGCTGCCAGTTGCAAAAGTGATCGGCAGGCTCGATGCGCTGGCTGTAGGAAACGATGCGTGTACGGCAGTGCGGCGCCGGACGCAGGCGCACGATCTGCGGCCCAAGTGTGACCAGGCGGTCGTAGCGGTAGTGGGTAACGTGGTTGAGCGCGACGTGGATGGTCATGGTGCGAGACAGTTCCGGTTCCGGGCTTCAGGAGCAAACGCCGTGCCCATCGTTGCCATTGTCCCCGGTTTTGGTGACGTTTCGCTCACAGCGTATCGGGCGAGCCCAAGTCTTTTTTCGTAACAGCTTTTTTGTTGAAAGCCCATTTGAAATGGGCGTGAGTGCCTAAAAGAACATAAGTCGACTATTGGTGAAATTACCATTCAAGCCCTATTGGGACGCCATTCATGGAAAAAGCCGTATCAAGAAAGCAATCGGCCAGCACGCGTCGGATGACACGGGCTGGCCGAGGGCGCGGGCACCGGTGCGGTACCTGCGCGGGGGGACGCCTTCGTTCGCGCTAACGCGTTCGCGAAGGCCGACGGGCTAGAACGTTGTGCCGCACATCGTATTGACGTGGGCGCGGACGGCTGACGGGCTGGCATAGGTTGCGCCCGCCGGTACGACGATACCGCCGAACAAACCCGTATCCGGCACGCCGAGCATCAGGCGGAACAGAACGACACCGTCCTGCATCGCCGAAATCGACGGCGCCGGGCGACCGAACACATCAAACTGAGCGCCGTTGCCGATGTAGCTCTCCACCGCAGCAGCGTCGGCACGCGAAGGTCCGAGAGGGACGTTCGCTATCAGACCGCCGCTACGGAAGCCGAGCAGATAGCGCGTCAGCAGCACGGCGTCCTTGTCTGCGGTCACGCTGCCATCGCCATTGATGTCCAGCGAGCAGCCGATCGGGCAGGTCAGCGGCCACGAGCGTTGCGTTGCCGGATTGCTGCCAATCGTCTCGTTGCAGGTCAGTGTCGCGGTGCGTTTGGCGCTGCCAGCGGTACAGGTGAGGTTGACCGACTGCGGCGTGGTGGTCGGGCCGACAAAGCTCAGATTGACGGCTGCGGCACCAGCAAAACTGGCCGCGTCGGTGCCGGAGACCGCACAGCCGTTCACGGTAGACGTCGCGGCGGCCCCGCTGCCGGTGCCACCCGACGGCGTGACGGCGATGCTGCCGTTGCCCGTGCTGCCGACGGTGTTGACGCCCGTGAATGCAATGTTGGTGCCGGCCGTCGGCGCATATGCCAGAGCAGGCGGTACGTTGCTGGCGACACAGACGCCGGTGCCTGCGGTGCAGGTGGAGCCGCCGGTGATTGAGATGCTGTCGATGCGCCAGTTCGGATTGGTTGCCGCAGTAGAGCTGTCAAAGCCAGCCCGCCAGCGCAAACGGATAGTCTGACCGTTGAGCGACGCAGGTAGCGGCAGGGTCGTGGTAACGAACGTCGACTGCACTCTGCCCCACGCCTGTTGGCCGCCAAGCGGATTGCTAAAGCTCGAGGACAGCGTCGTGTTGTAGCCGCCAGCGCTGAAAGTGGCGCCGACCGCCGGGCTGGTCACGTTGTTGTAGTTCAAGCCGCCGTCAGTGCTGATCTCGAGAATGCCGCCGTCGAAGGACGAGGTCGGGCTTTCAAAGTTCCAGGCGTGGCGGAAGCTGAGCGTCGCCGGGAAGGCGCCCGCAGGCAGCGAAATCGCTGGACTGATCAGGCTGTTGCTGGCCACCGAGGTGACGCCGTTGGTCACCGCCGTATTCGGCGCGCTATCGGCGCCGGTTGCTGTTGTCGCCCATAGCGCCGGAGGCGAGGCGCCGGTTTGCTGCGTGGTCCAGCCGGCCGGAAGCGAAGGCGCGGTCACGCTGTCGAAATTTTCACTGAACAGCACCGTGGTGCCAATCGATCCAACCGTAAGCTGGATGGGCAGACTGGTCGGCGAGGTTCCACCGGTATAAGTAACGGTTTGTGTCAGGTTGATGGTGCTGCCGCAGGCAACCGACGATGCTGTGCTGATCTTGAACGGCGTCACGTTGCTGCCGGTCGCACCCGCAGCGATATTGCCATAGGTGCTGTTGCCGGCACTAACGGTAACGCCCGGCGTGGACGTGGTGAGCGTCGTGGAGATCGCAGTCGCACCGGTATTACCATTGTTACTGAGGGTGAGATTGACATCGTTGCACTCGTTCGGTTCGACAATGCCGTTGCCAGTGGGCAGGGTCACTGCGCTGAGCGACAACAGCGCCTGATCAGGTGCAGGTGCCGCGTTGTAGGCTACCAGCGCGAAGTCCTGATTGAGGCCCACGACGGTGGGATCGGCTTGCCCGGCAATGTTGGTGGCGATAACGCGGATGGAAATCACGCTACCGGCAGCCAAACCGGCCGGCAGGAAAACGCTCTCCAGATTGTTGCGGGGGTCCGCGCTGCCGCCGGTAACGGAGGTGGCGCCCGAGAACACGTTGCCGCGGTAGGTCTGCCCGCCAGCGACGACCACGAGGTCAAGGTTGTTGACGTAGCTGGCGCCGGTCGTCGCTCCTTCCTTGTCCGTGTAGGCGAGGGTGACACGCAGCGGAGCGGCGGCGTTGACTACGGTGGCGAAGAAAGTGCGCGACTGTCCGCTGGCGGTGAATCGGTCTGCCGCTACCTGGTCGCGGATGATGCGCTGCACGCCGTCAAACGCCATGCCAAGGTTTGCCGAACCCATGCCCTGACTGTTGGAGGGCAACGTGTCGTTGGCGCCGGTGCCATTCAGGTAGCGGGCCGAGTTGGTCAGATAGGCCTTCACCAGTGCGGGGCTGGGCGGAGCCGAGCCTGCGGGCGTGCGGTTGGCACCAATGTAGCCGGGGTTGTTGATGAACTGCTGGTAGATCAACGCCGCTGAGCCGGACACGGCGGGGGCGGAGTGGCTGGTGCCTGACGAGGTGGTGTACCAGCGCTGCGCGGGGTTCACCGGGAAGAAGTTGTTGGCGTTCCCGGCGGTACCGCCACCGGGCATGGCGCAAGCGCCGTCGGCACGATACGCCGCGTCGCCGGCACCGAGGCCATTGAGCGGGCTGGCCGGATCCTGGCCCACCGCGACGAAGCTCATGCCGGTAATGTGAGTTCCGGGGGCAACAATGTCGGGCTTGACGCGACCGTCGGCGGTCGGCCCGCGTGATGAGAAGGAAATCATGTCGTTGGCGCTGTCGGCGCCAGCGTCAGCGATATTGCAGCCGTCATTGCCCGCCGTGTTGCCCGCGTTGCCGCCGTTGCTGTCAGAGTGCGAGCGTACATTCTCGGCGGCGCCGACGGTCAGGACGTTCTTGCCGGAGCCCGGTGACCCAACGGTCGTTACTCCAGGCCCGGCGTTGCCCGCCGAAAACACCACCAGCATCTGTTGATTGCCGGCGGTGCCAGACTGGGAGTCGCGCACCAGGATGTCATAGGTTTGAGCGTTGGCGTTGTAGGCGCCGGCGACATTCGCACCCCAACTGTTGCTGCTGATGCGGGCGTTGTTCTGATACGCCGCGCTCAGCAGATTGGGAATGTTCGGTGTCGTGTAGTTGGGGTCAAAGATGACCGAGTTGCCCAGCAATACAAACGGCGCAACACCGAGGCCGTATCGAAAGCCCTGCGCATCGCGATGTACTCGGGTGTTGCCCGTGTCCAGATTGTCGGGCACATAGCCGCCGATGATGCTGCTGTTGAGCTGGCCGTGACCGCTTACACCGAGGCCGGCATCCGTGGTCGATCCAGTGCCCCAACGACCTTTGTAGCGCAGACGCGGGGAGCCGGTCACGACGCCGCCTTCGCGAAGCACGAAGTGCCGTACCGGTATAGGGCCGCTATTGGTGTCCTGAGTAATGGTGCCGGGGTCACTAGCGCCAGGATTTCGGTCCACGCCGTCATCGGTTACGTCAACCACCAGACCAGACGCGGTGAACTGTGCCTGCGTCAAACCCCAATTGGCCAGCGTGGTGAAGTAGTTGCCGGCGTTCGGGGTATTCCCGGTGAGGTTGCCGGCCAGAATCATGTTCTGCCGTTCATCCATTTTGCGCGGCTCGATGTACGGCGCAATCGAAATGACGTCCGGGCGCTTGGCGATGGTGTCGAGCAACTCCGGTGCGATATCGACCACCAGATTCACATAGTTGCGTATCTCGAACCGGGCGACAGCGGGTTTTGCAGCCAGCAGCGATTCGGTCAGGCTGTTGGTAACGGGGTCACGCACCAATTGCACTTCGTAGCGATCGGTAAATGTCGCACCAGCCCTGGCTGCCAGCGATTTGGCGCGTTGCGTAGCGTCGAGCGACACGCCCGGCTGCAGCTTGAACGCCGTGGCGTACGGTCCATGCCACTGCGCGTGGCCGTCGGTGGCGAGCGATGCGACACGGTTGATGGTTGTCGGGTCGCCGTAGACGAGGTAGGCGTTGCTCGGAATTGCGTTGACAATATCCACCCCCGTCGCTTCGAGGCGTGCATACCACTCGGGGGTGATGGGGCCGGGGAACTGCACCAGGTGCAATTGCTTGCCGGCCGCCAGAGCCTTGCTGCTTTGGCTGGCTACTTCCGGCGCCGTGGTGTCAATCGCACCAGTGTTGAACAGGATCAGATTTTGGCCATCGGCATTGCTACCCACGCCGCTGGCGATCAGTTGGTCTGCTGTTGCGCGGTCAACTTCAAGCAGCTGAAAGCTGCCGTAGTCATGACTGCGGCCGACAGCGATGCTCTTTGCCCGTCCAGCATTGTCAGCCGGTACCAGCACCTTGTGTTTGCCGGCGCTGCTGCGGTAGCTCGCGGCGTCCGGCGCTACAAAACTGCCGCTGGATTGCGGCGCGGAATTGCCGAGATTGACGGCCCCGGCCGACGCAGCAAGCGCCAGCGAAAGCGCCCATACCAGCGCGCTACGGCATCGGGTCAACCAGTGTTCCCGATTCACTTCCCCACGGTTCATGATTCCCTTTCAGGCATTCTCTATTGAGACAACGGAAAAGCATACAACGCGAAACGCTGAAAATTGCGGTATCGCGACAAATTTCGCTTTGGCTGACCACAACGGACCATCTGTCTGCTTTGGTTCTTGTTCACACCGGATGCTGGCGCATGCCACAATCGCTGCACCAACATTGCACAGGAGTACAAGATGGCCATCCAGCCCTATCTCGCCTACACCGACGGCAATTGCGAAGCGGCGCTTCACTTCTATCAGTCGGTGCTTGGCGGCGAAGTCAGCTTCATGATGCGTTTTGGCGATTCGCCGATGGCGGGCGAGTTTGACACCGAGTGGCACGACAAGATCATGCACGCCACCTACACGTTCGACGGCCAGCAGATGATGGCTTGCGACCGGCCGCCTAACATGCCCGGGCCGACCGGTTTCTGTGGCTTCTCGCTTTCAGTCGCCTACAACGATATTGCCCGAGGCGAGGCGGTGTTCAAGGCGCTGGGCGAGGGCGGGCAGGTGACCATGCCGTTCGCACCGACGTTCTGGGCGAAGGGCTTTGGCATGCTGGTTGACCGTTTCGGCGTGCACTGGATGGTGAACTGCGAGTAGCGCGGATTTGGCAGCACCAACAACAAGGGGGCACCAAGCCCCCTTTCTATTTCTCAGATTGCGCCGGTCTGACGGGTCTACCGGAGCGACGAGTAGTTCACCGGAATGAAGGTGTAACCCTTGCCGGCGCTCTTGCGCAGGTGGCCCAGGCCTGGAAAGCTCAGGTGTGCCGAGCCCACCAGATAACCGCGCTTCGCCGCGTCGGCATACGCCTTGGCGCGCTCCTTCGCAGCAGCCTTGTTGTCGGTGTCGAATTTGATCGTTACCGCCGGGTCGTCGAACTGCACCGCCGCAACGTGCATCAGGTCACCCCACAGCACCAGCTTCTCGCCCTTGCTTTCCACCACATAAAGCGAGTGCCCAGCGGTATGGCCGTGGCTCGTCCATGAGCGCACACCGGGCACCAGCTCCACATTGCCTTCGAACGTCTTCAGCTTGCCTGCATCGGCGTAGGGCTTCAGTGATACCTGCGCGCCCTGAAAGAATCCCTGCGCATCTTTTGGCGCTGCCTTCATGTTCGCCTCACTCAGCCAGAAGTCGGCGTCCGCCTTGTCGGCCCGCACCACGGCGTTCGGGAAATTGATGACGCCATTCGCCGCCAGCCCGCCAACGTGATCCGGATGCATATGTGTGATGTAGATTTCGTCGACCTGCTCCGGCTGATAGCCAGCCGCCTTCAGGCTGTTGGCAAGGCCACCCACGGTTGGCCCGAACAGGGCGCCAGCGCCGGCATCAATCATCACCAGCTTGCTGCCGGTGTTGATCAGATAGGCGTTCACCGAGGTCTCAACCGGATACGCGATCTTTGCCTTCTTCAGCGCCGCGTCCACCTTGCCGGGTGCGGTGTTCAGCAGGTCTTTCACCGGCAACTTGACGGTGCCGTCGGAGAGCGCAGTGATCTCGAACTCGCCCAGCATCATGCGGTAAAAGCCGGGTGCCTGTGTTTTGGCGAATGGTGCGGCGGCGAAGCTGGTGCCGATGCCGAGCGTCAGAGCGGTGGCAGCCAAAGCAGCCACAGCGGCCAGACGGAAGAACGGGTAACGCGACATGGAGGACTCCTCGGGTGGATGGATCGTCCGCGAAGCTCGTCGCCGGGTGGGCGAGGCTGTGCTGCGGAGCGCAAAGTCTAATCCGCAACCGGGCCAAAGTGTGAGCGCGGCATTGGCACGGTGCCGCCAATTCGCAATAATCGGCCGGCATCGACAGCGAGCGCTGCAAAAGGCGACGCGCTGCAGGCACACCGATCCGATGAAAGCGAGCGCGAGCATGAGCGAGAGCAGCATCAACAATGCGATCACCACAGCTACCGAAGTGGTGGCAGCGCCGCTGCACTGGCTGGATGTGCTGGTGACCTCGCTCTTGAGCGGTGCCGTCGCGCTGGCTGTCGGCCTGCTGGCCATCATTGTGATTTCGCTATTTGCGTGGTGGCGTCCGATCAGCGCCGCGCCCTTCATGCGCTGGGTGATGGCGGCTGCCACCGGCGCGGTCGCGGCCGCCCTGTACGTCGCCGACAGCAGCGCGAAGTTTGGCGCTGCGACGTGGCCCTACTGGCTGTGTGCAGTGGTTGTCACCATCGCCGTGGTGTTGCTGTTGTTGATGGGGATGATTGCGGCGGGCATTCGTGGTCTCTGGCGTCTGGGCAGTCGCGCGGCGGACGCAGGCGATGCAAACGCGACCGCTGCGCCCCGTCCGCCACCAGACTCAGGAGTGGCGTGAGAATGGTTCGATCCGTAGCCTCGATGCAACGAAGTGGAATCGAGGGCAACCGCAACTCGCCCGACAAGTGTTTCGAATACGCCGCACTCCATCGCGGCGACACACAGCGCAGGTGAGATTAGCGACGCAGCAGGTCTGCGGCATCCCAAGTTGTGTTGCTGCCCAGCGCCTCCGCGCTGCCAACGACCGTCTGCTGCCGGTTCGTGGGCGCGACTGTCAGTGCGGGTGAGGGCGCCGGCTGGGCCAGCTCATAGTCAATGTGATACCTCCAACGCACGACGGGCAGCGTGCCGAGGCGTACAAAGCTGGCGTCGATCAATGTGCTCTCGCCTGGCGCCACGTCACGCGCGTTGCAGCGACCATCGCCTAGCGCCACGATGCCGTCGTACCGGTCAAACAGCACAATGCTGACGCGGCAGCGCTGCATCGGCGACCGACCCGACGGTGCCTGAATGCGGGCAGCCAGCTTGAATTGCATGTCACGTTCCACCAGGCGTGCGTCGCTGAACTTCAGCACTTGCCCGTCCGTCGTCGCAACCGCTCGCAGCGGTGACGCAAGCGCGATTTCATGTCGCTGCGCCTTTCCCGGCCGACCGGCGATCGCAGGTGGCACCTCAATCAGCACCGGTGCCGATTCGCCGGGCCGCAGCACGCTGGTCTGGGCGTAGGCGCTACGGCTCTCCAGCTTGGTGGACCCGCCGTAAAAATTTGCTGCAACGTGCGGCGCGATCACCACCCGCGTCCCACGATTGGTCACCATCACCAGCAGCTTCTCGCGCGCCTTCTCGCCCTGTAATGCCTGCACCGGTGCGGCGGCTGAAAGTTCGATAGTGGACGCGTTGATCACCTCGTTGCGCGGCGTTCTCGGACTGACGCTGACCTGCCAGAGAACGACGGCAAAGACCGCTGCCATCAGCAACCCCGCCACGCCAAACAGCGGACCGCGAAGGGAAGGTGGCGCTGCATGGGCAACCGGAGAAGCGCGTTGTTCTGCGGCAACGAGCACCGACGCACCGCAATGCGAGCAGCGATAGCGTTCATCGTCAACACGCACCAAATCGCGGCTGCCACAGGCGTCGCAGTAGAGGGCTTGCAGGGTCATGGCGGTGGCGTTTGCTTGGCGTTGGCCTGCTTCGCTGCCTGCTGGCGTGCAGTTGAGTCAGTCGCGCGATTTGTCGTCCCCGCGAAGGCGGGGACCCAGACCCGGAAGGCAAGTTTCACGGCCCAATCCAGTGAACCGCATACCCGCCTTGGCGGGAATGACCGGTCGACCGCACGTCGCGCAGCCAAGAGGTTCGTGACTGGCCGATGGTTAAAGCGCCGAAATCACCAGCGCCGTTGCCGCTGTCACTTTCTTCGCATATTCGATATGCAGGAACTCGTTCGGGCCGTGTGCGTTTGACTTCGGCCCGAGCACGCCGGTGACGAGCATCTGCGCATCAGGAAACTTCGCGCCCAGCATACCCATGAACGGGATGGTGCCGCCTTCGCCCATGTACGCCGCGGGCTTGCCGAAATAGTGCATCGACGCGGCGTCCAGCGCGACCGTCAGCCACGGCGCAAAGGCCGGTGCGTTCCAGCCGGTGGCGGCACTGTCCGCTGCGAAATCGACCACCGCGTTGTACGGCGTGTTCTTCTCCACCAGCCGCTTCACCTCTGCCGCCGCTTCGGCGCCGTCCACCGTGGGCGGAATGCGCAGCGAGAGCTTCAGCGCCGTGTAGGGGCGCAGCACGTTACCCGCGCTCTTGGTCGAAGGCAGTCCGTCGGCGCCGGTGATCGAGAGCGCCGAGCGCCACGTGCGATTGAGGATCAGCTCCACCGGGTCCTTGGTGGTCGGCAACGTGAACTCATGCGCACCGCCGCAGCTTTGCCACGGGAAGCGCTTCCACACCACGTCGCCGAGAATCGCTGCCGCCTGCGCCGCCTGTGTCACGCGCTCCTCGGGGATGGGCGCACTGAACACCGGCGATTTGGTCATGCCGGTCGCCGAATCGTCGATGCGATCGAGCAACTGCCGCGCAATGCGGAAAGTGGACGGCACCGCGCCCCCGGCGTCGCCCGAGTGGACGCCTTCGGTCAGCATGCGCACGGTCATCGTGCCGTTGACCAGGCCGCGGAGCGAGGTGGTCGCCCACAGTTCGTCATAGCTGCCGGCACCCGAGTCGAGCGCGACGACGAGGCCCACGTCGCCCATGCGCGGCGCCAGTGCATCGAGGTAGGGCGGCAGATCGTACGAACCGGATTCTTCACAGGTCTCGATCAGACCCACGCAGCGCGGGCGCGAGATGTTCTCGGCGTCCAGCGCCAGCACCGCCGCCATCGCGGCGAACACGGCGTAGCCATCATCCGCGCTGCCACGACCATAGAGCTTGCCGTCCTCAAGCAGCGGCGTCCAAGGCCCCGAGTCATCGCGCCAGCCAGTCATCTCCGGCTGTTTGTCGAGGTGACCATAAAGCAACACCGTCTTGCCCGTCGCCTTGGCCCCGGTACCCGGAATGTCGAAGAACAGCACCGGCGTGCGCCCTTCGAGCGTGATCACCTCCAGCGTCATGTTCTTCACCGGCTGCGCCGCCACAAACTTCTGCGCCTGCTCAATCGCCCGCTGGATTTGCCCGGCGCGCTTCCACTCCGCCTCAAACGAGGGTGACTTGGCCGGCAGCTTCACGTACTCAATCAGTTGCGGAACAATGTCCGAGTCCCACTGCTTGCTCGCACGGCGCAACAGCGCGGCGGATTGGTCGGAATTGAATGGGTGGGTGTCTGGGCGGGCGGTCATGGGGGCACTCCTTGATGTTTCTGTGTAGAGTTTACGCCGATAGCAAGCGCAAGGAAGGGCGTGGTGGCACGCATCGCTAATCGGGCTTCGCAGCAGAAACTTCCAGTGTGGATTGAGGCTTGGCAGGAGTATCAGCGAAGTACCCTTGACAACGATGTATCTTCAACAGCGCCAACGCTGCACTTTCAGCAGGTGGTGAAAGTGCGTTGATATCAAGACAGCGCGCCGGGATGAGTGTAGCGATGAAAAAGTTGATCGATCTATCCAACACTGAGGCCAAAGTTCATTTCATGAAGGGCAGCAGCTACTTCAATGCCGACTTGCCAGCGTACATCAGTTTTGACCCGACACTCAGCGATGTAGCAGATGTGCTTGCTGGTGGTGACTATCAGCAGTTCAAGAAATCGCAACCGGCAAGCTTGCCAGATGTGAACTACAGCCTAATTGCCAACAAGGATGGCAAATTCTCGTGGCGGCCGTTCGAACTGATGCATCCCGCTATCTACGTCTCGCTTGTAAATGCTGTGTGCGCAGAAGCTAACTGGGCGCTTGTCCAACAGCGGTTCGCTACCTTCGCTGGCGGCGTGGTCGATTGCTGCAGCTCACCAGTTGTTTCATCCGATCAGCAAACAGATGTTGCGACGCAAATTGCGAGTTGGTGGCAAAACGTTGAACAAAAGTCTCTCACGTACTCTCTGGAATTCAGCCACTTACTCCATACGGACGTGACTGACTGCTATGGCTCTCTATACACGCACAGTATCGCTTGGGCATTGCATGGTCTAAAAGAATCCAAAAACTCAAAAGGCAGTAAAGGCAAGAAGGCACCGCTACTCGGCGACACTATAGACGAGCACATCCGAGCTGGTCGGTATGGACAGACTAACGGCATTTCGCAAGGGTCGGTGCTAATGGACTTGGTGGCCGAGATCGTTCTGGGCTACGTTGACGGACTCATCAATGAGGAACTGTCTAGTCACAACAATGTTCGAATTCTTCGGTATCGCGATGACTATCGAATCTTCGCCAGGAGCGATGAGAGTGCCGAGTATGCGCTCAAGGTTGTGAGCGACAAGCTACGAACGGTCGGAATGCGGCTTGGTGTGGCGAAGACTTTCACCACGCGAAATGTGGTTGAGGGTTCAATCAAACCCGACAAGTTGGCGGGCATCGACTTGCAAGATTTGGGTGAATCCAATGCGAAGACGGTTCAGAAGCAACTTTTGAGGTTGCATGCGTTCGGTCAGCGGTTCCCTAATAGCGGAGCGTTGCGACGGTTAGTGGCACAGTTTCACGAAAAGATAACTGGCTTGAAGGCTGCGCCAGAAGACTTGGAAGTACTGGTCGCAATCGCTACGGATATTGGTTTCGTTTCGCCTGCTACCTTTCCGGCCATTGCAGGCATACTGAGCGGCTTGATTTCGTTGGCACCAAATGGCAAGAGGACCGAGCTGTGGAATAGAGTGCGAAGCAAGATGGCCCGAGTCCCGTACAACGGTTATCTCGAAATTTGGCTACAACGCGTCACGCAACCGAAAGCAGTCGGCATCAAGTTCGATTCCAATGAAACGATTTGTCAGATAGTCAATGGTCACGCGCACCAGTTATGGAACTCCAGTTGGATCTCGAGTGCCGCGCTGAAAAGTACGGTCAATTCCAAGAGTATCGTTGTCGCAGAAGTCGATGAAATCGACCCCGTAATTCAGTCTAGTGAGATAGCGCTATTCAAAGAGAATGCGGAGCACTACTAGTTGAGCTTGGTGGCTGCGCTAACGCGGTTGTATCCAGTCGACCGTACTTGGTCGTTCGGCAATCGAAAGCATAGCCGTCGAAGAATGTGATGTTGAAATCAGTTTGCCATTGCGAAATACCTTCAACCGCGTAGCCCGCAACCGGATAGCCTCAATCGGATCTCGCGCCTGTAGCAACACAAAGCTCGCGTCGCAGCCGACGTCCAGCCCGTAGCCTTGCAGGTGCATCACGTAAGCGGCATTGGTGGTGACAGCCTCAAAGCATTGCCGCATCGCGCTCTGGCTGGTCATCTGCGCGACGTGCAGGCCCATGTGCGCGACTTCCAGCATGTCGCCGGAGCCGAGGCTGTACCACGGGTCCATCACGCAGTCGTGGCCGAAGGCGACGTTGACGCCTGCGGCCAGCAACTCGGGCACGCGCGTCATGCCGCGGCGCTTGGGGTAGGTGTCGTGGCGGCCCTGCAGCGTGATGTTGATGAGCGGATTGGCGACTACGCTCACCTGACTTTCGGCGATCAGCGGCAGCAGCTTGCTGACGTAGTAGTTGTCCATCGAGTGCATCGACGTGCAGTGTGACCCCGTCACGCGGCCGTGCAGGCCCAAGCGCTGCGTTTCGAACGCCAGCGTCTCGATGTGGCGTGACAGCGGGTCGTCGCTTTCGTCGCAGTGCATGTCGACCAGCTTGCCGCGCTCGGCCGCGATCTCGCACAGCAGCTTGACGCTGGCCGCGCCGTCGGCCATCGTGCGCTCGAAATGCGGAATACCGCCAACCACGTCGACGCCCAGGTCGAGCGCGCGCTTGAGATTGTCGACGCCGCCCTTCGTTCGCAGTACGCCGTCTTGCGGGAAGGCGACGAGCTGCAGATCCAGGTACGGCGCCACGCATCGCTTAACCTCAAGCAAGGCTTCGACCGCGAGCAGGCTCGGGTCGCTGGTGTCGACGTGCGAGCGAATCGCTAACAGACCTTTGGCGACGGCCCAGTCGCAATAGGTGAGGGCGCGCTCGATGATCGCGTCGGCCGTCAGCGTTGGTTTCAGTTCGCCCCACAGCGCGATGCCTTCGAGCAGCGTGCCGCTTGCGTTGACGCGCGGCAGGCCATAGCTCAGCGTCGCGTCCATGTGAAAGTGCGGGTCGACGAAGGTGGGTGACAGCAGCATGCCGCCACAGTCGACCGTCTCTTGCGCTTGCGCCGTGATGTGTGGCGCGACTTCGACGATCTTGCCGTCGCGTACGGCGACGGACATGCCGGTGCGACCGTCGGCAAGGTTGGCGTTGGTGATCAGCAGGTCGAGCATGCGTTGGAGTCCGTCAGTTGCGGGCGCGTGGAGCGGATATTGTGCATCGTCGCTGCGGGCGGCTTTGCCATGCTGTCATTCCCGCGAAGGCGGGAACCCAGACTGTGGTCGCCGCGGGTAGCTGCGTTGACACTCCAACCTTGCGCGTCGGTCTGGGTCCCCGCCGCCGCGGGGACGACAATGTGTTCGTCGCATCGGGCGTCAAAGGCAGCTCGCCACGCATCAACGCTCGCCCTTGCGATAAGGCTTCATCAGCGCCTGCGGATACGTCGCACGCCGTGCGACGAGGATCAGGGCGACGATCGACAGCACGTAGGGCAGCATCAAGTAGAACTGATACGGCAGCACCGCGTCGCCGGACTGTTGCAGCCGCAGTTGCAGCGCATCGAAGAACGCAAACAGCAACGCGCCGACCAGCGCCTTGCCGGGCTGCCACGCGGCGAACACGACCAGCGCAACGCAGATCCAGCCGCGGCCATTGATCATGTTGAAGAAAAATGCGTTGAACGCCGACAGCGTCAGGAACGACCCCGCGACGCCCATCAACGCCGAGCCTGCGACGATCGCGCCCGTACGCACGACCGCGACCGAGACGCCCTGGCCTTCGGCCGCCTGCGGGTTCTCGCCGACCATGCGCACCGCCAGGCCGATGGGTGTGCGATAGAGCAACCACGCGATCAGCGGAACCAGCGCCAGCGCCAGCAAAGTCGGCGGTGTCTGTGCATCAAACACCGGGATCGGCAGCCAATCCATTGGCGCGAACGGCGTCACGGTGGGCGGTGTGTTGACCTTGGGGAAGCTCACGCGATAGCCGTAATATGACAGCGCCGTTGCGAGCATGGTAATACCGAGCCCGGCGACGTGCTGCGACAGCGCCAGCCCCACGGTCAACCATGCGTGTAGCAGGCCGAACGCGGCGCCCGTGATTGCCGCAACGAGCACACCCAGCCACAGCGACCCGCCCGCGTACACGGTGAGCCAGCCCGCGAACGCCCCGGCAACCATGATGCCCTCGATGCCGAGGTTGAGCACGCCCGCGCGTTCGCACAGCAGCACGCCCAACGTGCCAAAGATCAGCGGCGTTGCGATGCGCAGCACGGCCACCCAGAATGACGCGTTGCCGAGGATGTCAATGATGGAGTTAAGAAGGTCCATCATTTCCAGCGCACCCGGTATTGCGTGAGTAGCGTTGCGACCAGCACCGAAAGCAGCGAAGTGGCGACGATCACGTCCGCGATGTACGTCGGCACGCCAATCGCGCGGCTCATGCTGTCGGCGCCCACCAGCACGCCGGCGACGAACACGCTGGCGACCAGCACGCCCAGCGGATGCAAGCCCGCGAGCATCGCGATGACGATGCCGCTGTAGCCATAGCCGGGCGACATGTCGAGCGTGACGTAGCCTGTGCGACCTGCGACCTCGATGGCACCTGCCAGCCCCGCGAGTCCGCCCGATAGCAAAGCGACCATCACCACCGTGCGCGTGACGGGAATGCCCGCAAACGCCGCTGCACGCGCGTTGGCACCGACGGCGCGAATCCGGAAGCCCAGCGTGGTGAAGCGGAACAGCGCCCACATCGCCGCTGCGAGCGCGCCCGCGTACAGCAGTCCGCTGTGCACGCGCGTGCCCTCGATCAGCTTGCCCAGTTCGAGATCGCCGTTGAGCGCAACGCTCTGCGGCCAGCCCATCGCCGTCGGGTCCTTCATCGGGCCATCGAGCATCGCGCCGACGAACAGCAGCACGATGAAGTTGAACAGCAGCGTCGTGACCACTTCGTCGACGCCGAGCTTCTGCTTCATCAGCGCGGGGCCGAGCAGCAATGCGGCGCCCGCCAGCGCAGCAGCCAGTAGCATCAGCGGGAACAGCACCCACGGCGACCATTCCAGCCCGCTGCCGCCGTGCAAGCCACCGACCGCAATCGCAGCGAGCGCGCCGGCATACAACTGCCCTTCGGCGCCAATGTTGAACAGGCGCGCCTTGAATGCCACCGTTGCTGCGAGCCCGGTCAGGATCAGTGGTGTCGCGCGCGTGAGCGTCTCGCTCCACGCAAACACCGAGCCGAAACCGCCCTGCAGTAGCTGCGAATATGTCTTGCCGACCGGTGCGCCGGCCCAGAGCACCAGCAATGCGGCGATGAGCAGCGTGAAGGCGACGGCCGCGAACGGCGCTGCGACCAGCGCTACGGCGGAGGTTTCATTGCGCTTTTCTAGCCGCATATTGATTGACTCTGCGCCGCATCTGTGGGAGCGGGCTCGCCCGCGATTGGCGTTTGCGATGGGCTTTCGCGGGCGAGCCCGCTCCCACAGGGAATCAGGAATGCATCACGCCGCATGCTTCGCCCCTGCCATCGCCAGTCCGATGGATTCACGTGTCCAGTCATCGGCGGCGCGCGCGTCGGTGAGTTCGCCAGCATGCATCACGGCGATGCGGTCGCCGAGCGCCATCACTTCGTCGAGATCGTCCGAAATCAGCAGCACCGCAGCGCCCGCGTCTCGTGCGGCGATCAGCTGATCCTGCACAAAGGCGACGGCACCAATGTCGAGGCCCCAGGTCGGCTGGTGCGCGACGATCAGTCGTGCTGGCGCGGCACCAGCAGGCGGCGTCAGTGCGCGTCCCAGAATCAGCTTCTGCATGTTGCCGCCAGAGAGTGAGCGCGCAGCGGTGTTGAGGCCGGCACCGCGCACGTCGAAGCGGGAGACGATGGTGCTCGCGTGCTCGCGTGCGTGGGCACCGCGTATCCATCCGCCGCGCGAAAACGCGGGCGATGACAGTCGCTCCGACAGGGCGTTCTCCCACACCGGCAGGTCTCCAACGACGCCGACGGCATGCCGGTCCTCCGGGACTCGTGCGATACCCAGTCGTACCAGCTGTTCGGGTCGTGCGGGCAGCGCTTCACCGTTCAGGACGATGTTCCCTGTTTCTGCCTCGATGGTGCCGCACAGCAAGTTGGCCAGCGCCGCCTGGCCGTTGCCGGACACGCCGGCGATGGCGACGATCTCGCCCGCATGCAGTGCCAGCGAAACCTCGTGCAGATACTCGCGCCCACGCCGCGGCGTGTTCACGCGTTCGAGCGCACACACGACGGCGCCGCGCGCGGTCGCTGGGCGCCGTGTGGCGGCCTCGACTCCATGGCCGACCATCCACTGTGCAAGCTGCGATTGCGTGACGTCCGCCGTCGCCGCCTCGGCGACCAGCCTGCCCGCGCGCAGGACCGCGACGCGGTTGGACACGCGCAGCACTTCGCCGAGTTTGTGACTGATGAAGATGATCGACAGCCCCTGCGCGACCATTTGACCGAGCGTTGCAAACAGCGACTCGCTCTCCTGCGGCGTCAGTACGGCCGTCGGTTCGTCGAGGATCAGAATGCGCGCGCCGCGATACAGCGCCTTGAGAATTTCGACGCGCTGCCGCTCGCCGACTGAGAGCGTGCCAACGCGCGCATCCGGGTCCACCGGCAGGCCAAAGCGCTGGGCGACGTCAAGCAGCCGTTGCCGCGCGTCGTGTCGTCGCGTGAAGGGCTGCCACCATGGCTCGCTGCCGAGCATGATGTTGTCGAGCACGCTCAGGTTGTCCGCCAGCGTGAAATGCTGGTGCACCATGCCAATCCCGGCGTCCAGCGCAACGCGCGGGTTGCCCGACGGAAGCGGGTGGCCAAACACCTCGATGTCACCGCTGTCGGCAACGTAGTGGCCGAACAGGATCGACATCAGCGTCGACTTGCCAGCACCGTTCTCACCAAGCAGCGCCAGCACTTCGCCCGCTCCGAGAGTGAGCGAAATGTCATCGTTCGCCAGCAGCGAGCCGAAGCGTTTGCTGATGTGGCGGAGCTGGAGGACGGGTTGGCCGGTGGTCACGGCGGCGGTTTGGAGAAGGGGGTGAAGGCGGCAACCCCTCCGGCGCTGCGCGCCACCTCCCCTACGCTGTAGGGGAGGCCTGCATCATGAGTCGCCCCTGCAAGGCAGGGGAGATGTCACCGCAGGTGACAGAGGGGTTGGCGGTGTGGCGAAGGCTGTTACTTCGCAGTCGACTTCGGTTGCGAGTCGTCCACCTTGACCGTGAACTTGCCCGACAGGATGTCGGCCTCTTTGGCCTTGACCTTGGCGACGATGTCGGCGGGAACCTTGGTTGCGAAGGTGCCGAGCGGAGCGAGCTCGGAGCCCTTGAATTTCATCATCGAGAACTTGCCGTAATCCTCGGCGGTGAACTTGCCGGCCTTGACCTTTTTCAGCGCCTCGTCGATGGTCGGCTCCATGTTCCAGAGGGCAGACGCAACTACCGTGTCGGGGTACTTGTCCTGCGTGTTGATCACGTTTCCGATCGCGAGCTTGCCCTTTTCCTTGGCAGCATCGCTGACGCCAAAGCGCTCGGCGTAGAGCACGTCGGCGCCCTTGTCGATCATGGCGAACGTGGCTTCCTTGGCCTTGGGCGGATCAAACCAGCTATTGATGAAGCTGACCGTGAACTCGACCTTCGGGTTGGTCTCCTTGGCACCAGCCATGAAGGCATGCATCAGGCGATTGACCTCGGGGATCGGGAAGCCGCCGACCATGCCGATCTTGTTCGACTTGGTCATGCCGCCGGCCACCATGCCCGACAGATAGGCCGGCTCCTGGATGTAGTTGTCGAACACGCTGAAGTTGGGCGCCTGCGGCTTGCCCGACGAGCCCATCAGGAACGAGACCTTGGGCGAGTCCTTGGCGACTTTGCGTGCCGCCGCCTCGACGGCGAACGCCTCGCCGACGATCAGTGTGTTGCCCGCCGCGACGTATTCGCGCATCACGCGTTCGTAGTCGGCGTTGGCGACGTTCTCGGTGGCTTTGTATTCGATATCGCCGCGCGCCTCGGCGGCCTTGAGCGCCTTGTGGATGCGGCTGACCCATTGCTGCTCGAAGGGCACTGTGTAAATCGCGGCAACTTTGAGCTTGGCCTGCGCGAAGGTCAGGCCCGGCATGGCGAGCGTGGCGAGCGCAGCAACGGCTGCGGCGGAAAGGGCTAACTGACGACGGGTGTTCATGCGGGGCTCCTGTTATTGGTTGTGTTGTGGTTGCTTGGGCAAACTGGACCGGGTGACGAAAGCAAGAAACGCGCTACTTGGTGCCGAAGATGCGGTCGCCGGCATCGCCGAGACCGGGCAGGATGTAACCATGATCGTTCAGTTCGCGGTCGATCGCCGCCGTAAAGATCGGAACATCGGGGTGCGCCGCCTGCAGCGCCTTGATGCCTTCGGGGCAGGTCAGCAGGCAGACGAACTTGATCGACTTCGGCCGCGTCTCCTTGACGCGTTCGATGGCGGCGATGGCCGAGTTACCGGTCGCCAGCATCGGATCGACGACGACCACGTCGCGGTCTTCCATGTGGCTCGGCACCTTGAAGTAGTACTCGACGGCGGTCAGCGTCTTCGGGTCGCGATAGAGCCCGATGTGGCCGACGCGGGCGCCGGGCACCACGCTCAGCATGCCGTCGAGAATGCCGGTGCCGGCGCGCAGGATCGACACGAACACCAGCTTCTTGCCGTCGATCACCTTGGCCTTGGTGGTCTCAAGCGGCGTCTCGATCTCGATCTCCTGCATGCCAACGTCGCGTGTGACCTCGTAGGTCATCAGCATCGCGAGTTCGTTGAGCAGGCGGCGGAAACTGTTGGTGCTGGCGTCCTTGCGCCGCATCAGCGTGAGTTTGTGCTGGACGAGCGGGTGATCGACGAGGGTGACGTTGGCCATGATGTGTCTATTGTCGTTAATCAGAAAACAGTAGCGTCGCTATTCAGCTGGATCGGTGGCAGGCCGCCGCGCAGGCGCTGCGCCAGCACGCGTCCGGCGGCCCAGGTGCCGCCCTCGAGCACGCACGCGAGCGGCATCTGCGCTTCGCTACGCCCAAGTATCGCGCGAACGCGCGGCGCCAGTTCGTCGAGCAGGGCGACGGTCAGCGCGCGCCATTCGATGATGAAATCGTCGCCGACCTGCCAGGTGTGCGTGAGTGCAGAGGGGTCACGCACGGCAAGCACGCCGCTGTCGAGCAGCAGTCCGCCGTTGCGGTATTCGGGCAGGCCAGTCAGCGCGTCGAGTCCGGTGACCGCGACCCCGGCCCATTCGAACGGCTCCAGCAGCGAATAGCTGAGCCATTGCGACAGCTTGTGAAACGGCATCCAGCCGTCGCTTGCGCCTTCGCCACGCGCCGCAGCGAAGCGCCAGCAGTCGCCGAGCGCGGTGCCGTCGGGCAGGCGGTTCGGCGCTGGCCAGACTTCGGACAGCGTGTCTAGCAGCGCCACCAGCACCGCGTGCGCCGTGATGCCGCCTTGCGCGTCGGCGCACAACAGATCGAACAGCGCACCGGGACGGCCGAGTGCCCCGAAGACGTCCGGTTGTTGCGCCAGCGTGTCGCCCAGGCGGCGCAGCAGTGTCACACGGCCGTCGAGACCGACCAGCGGACTGTCGGCGCCCACCTGAAAGGCTTCGGCGAGCGCCTCTGCGGTCACGGCGCGCAGGCCGGCCGCGTCGGCGCGCAGCGGCACCGCAGGGTCGGACGAGAAGAGGCCTCCAACAAATGCTCGATAGCTGGCGACGCCCAGGCCCTCGGAGCGCGTGAAGCGCTGGCCGCTCGACGCCTCGACATAGCCCCAGTCCGGCCCGGCACCGGCGTCTAGCAGGACGCTCACGACGGTGAGGTCGAT
>ERZ795062.488-NODE-488-length-32942-cov-48.506857_pt1 | contig 32942 bp, 27 predicted proteins | sample MGYA00375146_ERZ795062 | MGnify/ENA primary metagenome ERZ795062 (study PRJEB30191, sample SAMN05720281) | activated sludge metagenome | isolation source: Anaerobic digester | place: USA | collected 2015-07-16 ...
CCTAGGCGCTCAGGCGTCGGCACCGGGTCACGAGGCGGCCTCGGGTCGCTCGTGCTCGCCTGCATCGCAGGCTTGTTGCTGATCTGGCTGGCACCCTCGCCGAATGCCGCAGCCGACGACTCCGTCCTGCCGGTCATCCCCAGCACCGCCCAGGTCGACGCGGCGAAGTCGGCCGTGGCCACCCAGGGCGATCGCGTCGCCGAGCTCGACGCGGCATACCAACAGGCAACGGCCGAGGCAGGGGCGCGCCAGCACGCTGTGGCGACCGCCGCGGCTGCGTATGCCGCCGCACAGGCCGCCGAAGACGCTGCGGCTCACGCCGCCGAACTGGCTGCGGCAGAGGCAGATCGGGCCGCGCAGGCCTCCGCGGCGGCGCGCGATGCGATCAGCCGAACGGCCGCCGCGGCATACGAGCAGAACGGGTCGACCGGAGAACTCATGCTGGGACTCCTCACCATGGAGGGGCCACAACGAGCGGTGGACCTTGCGCAATACCTCGAGGACTCCGCCAACAGCCTGGACCGTCAACTGCGCGATGCCGCGATGCTCGCCGGGGTCGCCGACTCGGCGACCGCTGTTGCCGCTGAGCGCAGCCGCGTGTTGACCGAGGCCCGACTGGCGCGGGCCGCTGCCCTCACCGGCATGGAGGCGGAACTCGCTTCGGCGACCGACGCGCTCAATGCCGTCGCTGGCCGACAGCGAGCGATGGTGGCCGAGCTAGCAGCGCTTCAGCAGACCTCCGAGGAGACCCAGCAGCAGCGGCTGGACGGGCTGGCGGCAGCCGCCGCGGCGCAGGCAGCCGCTGACGCAGCCGCGCAGCGGGCCGCTCGGGAGGCGGCCGAACGCGCTGCAGCCCAAGCGAAGCCGAGCCCGACTCCCGCCTCGCGGGCCACGCCGTCGACGTCGAACACGCCGTCGACAACGACCTCGACGACCTCGCCCCCGCGCCCGTCGGCGAGCTCGTCGTCCTCGTCGTCCTCCACGCCGAAGGCCACCTCGACCACAACGACGTCGACGACCACCCCGTCAGCCTCCGCGTCCCCGACGAGCACGCCGCCGCCGACGTCCTCGACCCTGGCGTGGGCCCAGGCGCATCCCAAGACCGTGGCGCAGCAGATCATGCCGACGTTCGGCTTCGACTCCAGCCAATGGACGTGTCTCGAGTCGCTGTGGCAGCGCGAGAGCGGCTGGAACTGGGCGGCGGACAACCCCTATTCGAGCGCCTACGGGATCCCGCAGGCGTTGCCCGGCACGAAGATGGCCACCGCGGGCGCCGACTGGTTGGTCAGCCCGGCGACCCAGATCACCTGGGGGTTGGGGTACATCAAGAGTCGGTACGGAACTCCCTGCGGTGCCTGGAGCGCCTGGCAATCTCGTTCTCCGCATTGGTACTGATCGGCGTCAGGCGTCGGTCGTCGTGCCGTGCGCGATTCGGGCCAACTCGCGCCAGATGATGGCGAGCAGGATCGCCGACCCGCCGAAGGCGAACCAGAACGGCGCCGTCACGCCCCACAGTGAGGCGAGGACGCCGCCGAGGGCCTGCCCCACGACTAACCCGCCAAACAGCCCGAGGGTGTAGACGCTTCCGACCCGCCCCTGGAACTCCGTGGGAACCGCCCGCTGGCGCACCGCCCGAGCCGTCGCGCCCCAGACGAACGCCTCCGCACCGAAGGCGAACATCACCACCAGCGCCACTGCCGGCATCGTCGTCAGGGCCAGCCCGAGATGGACCAGGGTCTCGGTGAGCAGGCACACCCGCATGAGGGCAGCGAGGGTGAACCGCCGCTCCAACCAGTCGTATGCCGCGGTGCTCGCCAACCCGCCGACCGCCACGGCCGTCGTCAGGGCACCGAATCCCACCGGCCCCATCCCAAGTCGGTCCTGCGCCAGGAGCACGAGGACCGACCACGCGGCGCCCCACGTCACGTTGAAGACGAGGATCGTGAGGGCCAGGGTTCGGACCGGCCCGTTACCCCAGAGCCAACGGAAACCCTCGGCGATGTCCCGCCGCACGTGGCTGACCTCAGCTCGCGGCGGCATAGGCGGCACCTTCATCCGCCCGACGAGCACCGCACCAAAGGCCACGCACACGGCTTGGGTCCCGAAGGGAACGGCGACGCCAATCGCGAACAACGCCGCACCAATCGGCGGAGCGATCAACTGGTTCATCGTCAGGTAACCCGCCATGAGGCGGGCGTTGGCGATGCCCAGGTCGGGTGGGTCGACGATCATCGGCAGCAGCGTCGGTGACGCGGTGTCCGCGAAGGTCTCGGCCGTCCCGAGCAGGAACATCACGGCTAGGACGAGCCAGACGTGCACCGTCCCACCGGTGAGCGCCACGGTGAAGAGGAGCAGCACGATCGCCCGAGCCACGTCGACGGCGACGACCATGCGCTTGCGGTCGAGACGATCAGCCAGCACACCGGCATACAGGCCGAACAGCACCCACGGCAGTCGCTGGAGCACGGCGGCCGCGGCCACGAGCAGAGGATCGCGGGTCACCGACGCCATGAGCAAGGGGCCGGCCGCGAGGGCGATGCCATCGCCGATGTTGCTCACCCACGTCGACCCGAGCAGCAGGGAGTAGGCCGGCCCGAGCCGTCGTGGTAACACCCGCTCCCGAAAGCCGCTCACAAACCGATGACGCTACCCGTCTCGGCGGCCGCACCGCGTGGGGTTTGCCACGTGGCCCGGCCGGGGACGGCTGCCGCGAGTGGCGGGCGGCACGGCATACAGTGGCGCGGTGTCCACCCTCGACAACCTGCTGCGCGCTGCGGTGGCCGGAGTCGGGGGCACCGAGCGGCCGGGCCAGGTGCAGATGGCGTATGCCGTGGAGCGCGCCGTCCAGGCCCGCGAGCACCTGCTCGTCCAGGCCGGGACCGGCACCGGCAAGTCGCTGGCCTACCTCGTGCCCGCGGTCCAGCACGCCCTCGACACCGGCAAGCCCTCCGTTGTCGCCACCGCCACTCTGGCGCTGCAGGCCCAGATCGTCGACCGCGACCTGCCCCGGCTGGCGACCGCCTTGGCGCCGCTGCTGGGGCGCTCGCCGACCTTCGCCATGGTCAAGGGCCGGCGCAACTATCTGTGTCTGCACAAGCTCGAAGGCGGCTTCCCCGACGACGACGCCCTGCTTGACGTCGGCGAGGTCGACCGTGCGGTGGGGCGGCTGGGGCAGGAGGTCATCCGGCTGCGCGCGTGGGCGGAGATCACCGAGTCCGGCGACCGCGACGAACTCGTCCCGGGCGTGTCCGACCGGGCCTGGCGGCAGGTGTCGGTCGACGCCCACGAGTGCCTGGGCGGGAAGTGTCCGCTGGTCACCGCCTGCTTCGTGGAGCGCTCGCGGGCCGCGGCGGCCGAGGTGGACGTCATCGTCACCAACCACTCGTTCATGGCGATCGACTCGTTCGAAGGTCGCCAGATGTTGCCCGAACACGATCTGCTCGTGGTCGACGAGGCGCACGAGTTGGTCGAGCGGGTCACCTCGACGATCACCGACGAGCTGACCGCGGGCATGGTGAGCGGCGCGGCCCGGAGGGCCGGCAAGCGCAGCGAGCGGTCCGACGACGCGACCGGGGCGGGGGACCTGCTCGGGTCGGTCCTTGACGGTATGCCGGAGGGCCGGGTTCTCAGCCTGCCCGATGCGCTCGTCCTGGCCCTGAGCCGGGTCCGGGATGTCGCCCGGGCGATGCAGAGTGAGCTCAAGCCTGAGGCCGGGGCCGAGGCGGACGGGGCGCTGCAGGTCGCGCGGGCCGCGGTCGACGAGGTGTTCGAGAACGCCGAGCGGATCCTCGAGGGCCGCGAGCTCGACGTCGTCTGGCTCTCCCACGAGCCGCGCCGGGGCGCCGTGCTGCGGGTCGCGCCGATGAGCGTGGCGATGCTGGTGCGCGACAAAGTGCTCGCGGACCGGACCGTCGTGCTGACCTCGGCGACGCTGGAGTTGGGGGGATCCTTCGACGCGGTGGCCGGGACGATGGGGCTGCGCGGCGAGGGTGCGCCCGGGTGGACCGGCGTCGATGTCGGCTCGCCCTTCGACTACCCGCGCCAGGCGATCGCCTATGTCGCGGCCCACCTGCCGCCACCCGGTCGGGACGGCACCCCGACGGAGGCGATGGACGAGCTGGAGGCCCTGGTGCTGGCCGCCGGCGGCCGGACGCTCGGGCTGTTCTCCTCGATGCGGGCCGCCCAGGCGGCCTCGGAGGAGCTGCGCGACCGCTTCTCCCGTCAGGGGGTGGCCATCGAGATCCTGTGCCAGGGTGAAGACCAGATCTCCACTCTGGTACGGCAATTCGCACGTGACTCGACGACGTGCCTGTTCGGGACCTTGAGTCTGTGGCAGGGCGTCGACGTGCCGGGGTCGTCGTGCCAGTTGGTCGTCATCGACCGGATCCCCTTCCCGCGACCGGATGACCCATTGGCCTCGGCACGGACTCAGGCGATCGCCCGGATGGGCGGCAACGGGTTCATGGCAGTGTCGGCCACCCATGCGGCGTTGCGATTGGCGCAAGGCGCCGGCCGGCTTGTCCGCCGCTCCGACGACCGGGGCGTTGTCGCCTTCCTCGACTCCCGGATGACCACCGCGAGGTATGCCGGCTTCCTCCAACGCTCGCTGCCTCCCTTCTGGCCGACGACCGATCGGGAGAAGGTGCTGGCTGCCCTGCGGCGGTTGGATGAGGTCGCTCCACCGCCGTTGCCGGTCGCCGAGCCCACGGCCCGGGGGCTGGGAGGTGCGCCCGCGGCATACCCGATGGGGGAGGAGGGCGGCGAGCCGGCGAGCGATCCGCGCCCAGTGGCCGGACCCCCGCCCGTCGCGCCCTCACCGCGGACGGCTGTCACCGGCGGTCATGCCTGGACGTCGGCGCAGGATGCCGAGCTGCGAGACGCTGCCGAGGCGGGGATCGACCTGGACGAGTTGGTCGAGCACTTCGAGTTGGAGATCGACGTCATCCAGGCGCGGCTGGCGCAACTGGGGCTGGAAATCGGGGAGCCGACCTTCGGTTTCGAGTGACGCGCTGCGCTTCGGCGCAACTCGGTTGACCTGGGCGGCCGTCCGATGCCAGGCTGACCCGAGCGGCGTAACCTGACGCCCAGCCGGTGCCGGCCCCAGCCTGCGCACATCACGGCGAAGGGGAGCACATCCTCGGGCTGACATGCTGTCGTCGCGTTCGCCCCACAGGCTGCGGCGGGCTGGGGCCGTGCACAGCCGGAGAGCGATTCCCGATGACCACCGATTCCGATTTCAAGGCCCTCGTCCGCGCCCGGATGGCCCTGACCGGCCAGACCTACACCGCCGCCCGCGCCGACGTGATCGCCGAACGTGGCCCGGCAGCGGACCCTCATCAGCCGGGTCCCACCGCACCCGAGACCGATCTGCAGCGATCGGCGGACGACGCGTTCTACGGCAAGACTGTGCGGTCGTTCTTCGACGGCGATCGGCTGCGCGCCGTCCCGGCCAAGCGCAAGGCGAGGGTCGTCGTGCTCCTGGAGCTGCTCAAACGCTTCGAGGCAGGCCGGACCTACGCCGAGCCGGAGGTCAACGCGCTGCTGCGACAGGCCCACGACGACGTGGCCTTCCTGCGTCGGGAGTTGGTCGACTACCGCTATCTCGAGCGCGCGGACGGCCGCTACTGGGTCACCACCCAGACACCGGAGCGGGACGCCAACGAGGCGCAGGAGGTGCCGACCGCCGAGGCGGCCCTCCTGGAGGCGATGCGCCGGTCCTAGCGTCAGCGGGGCAGGGTGCCCAAGGCCTCGGCAAAGACCTCGTGGTGACGCTGGACGTCGGCAACCGTCGTCGTCGGAGCCATGAGCGCCATGTTGTGGAATGGCGTTAGGAGGATCCCGCGGTTGACCAGGTAGAGGTGCAGATAGTCCTCGAGCTCACCGTCGGCCGATGCCGCCGCCTGCGTTCCGTTGCGTGGGTAGGGCGTCGCGAAGCGGTACTCCCCGCGGGCGCCCAGCTGGTTGATCGACCACGGCAGGTGGTGCTCGTCGATGAGCGACTGCACTCCGTCGACGAACACCGTTGCGGTGTCGATCATCCCGGTGAACGCGTCGTCGGTCAGCACGTGCTCGAGGGTCGCACGCATCGCCGCCACCGACAGCGGGTTGCCGGCGAGGGTGCCGCCCACCCCGCCCATATCGACCAGGTCGAGGTCGGTCCGGGACAGGGCCCTCGCGGCCAACTCGGCGGACAGGCCATAGGCCCCCGTCGGTATGCCGCCGCCGATCGCCTTCCCGATGACGACGACGTCGGGGGAGAGCCGATCCCGCTGGGTCATCCCGCCCGGCCCTGCCGAGAAGGTATGCGTCTCGTCGATGATGAGCAGGGTGCCGTGTCGACGGGTCACCTCGCGGACGGCGTCGAGGTAGCCCGGGTCCGGCAGGACGATGCCGATGTTGGTCAGCGCAGGCTCCATCAACACCGCCGCCACATCACCGTGAGCCAGTTGCTTCTCCAGGCCCTCGATGTCGTTGAACTCGGCCACCCGGCTGGTCATCGTCACATCGACCGGCGAACCGACGTTGCCCGGCCGGCTGGTGCCCTCGCCATCTTCGCCGACGACGATGAGCGACTCGTCGACCGACCCGTGGTAGCAGTAGCTGTTGACGAGGATCTTCGGTCGCCCGGTGAGGGCTCGCACCAGCCGGATCGCCCAACGGTTGGCGTCGGTCGCGGTGAGCGAGAAGCTCCAGACGTCCATCCCGAACCGGCGCGACAACTCGGCGCCCACCCATTCGGCATCCTCGGTGGGGAGCATCGTCGTCAGCCCGCCGAGGTGATCGACTCGCCGTCGAATGGCGGCAACGACCGGCTCGGGGGAGTGCCCCGCCATCGCGCCGGTGTCACCCAGGGCGAAGTCGATGTAGTCGTTCCCGTCGATGTCCCACACCCGGCTCCCGCGACCGCGCTCGAAATAGAGCGGGAAGCCGCCCGCTTTCTTGTTCATCCAGGTCATCGGCACCCGCCCGAAGAGGTGGTCAGCCCGGCCGTATGCCGCCGCGGAGCGCGGATGGGCGGCGGCGAAGCGGTCCTGTTCGGAAGACATGAGGGCGGCCAGGCGGGTGCGGTCGATCATGGGAGGCCATCATGCCCGAGGTGTCACCGCTGCGTGGGAGGCTTGCGGGCGTGAGTGTTCCGCCGTTCGTCCTCATCACCGGCTCTGAAGGGCTGCTCGCCGAGCGCGCCCTGGCCTCGGTGCTCGCCGAGCTGCGCCACACCGAGCCGGACCTCGAAGCGATCCGGGTGGCTGCTGCGGCATACGAGGGCGGGGTTCTGGGCCTGCATGCGAGCCCGTCGCTCTTCGGCGGGGCGAAGGCGGTCGTCGTCGAGGACTTCGACGAGGGCGGCGAGGAGTTGCAGGCCGACGTCCTCGCGTTGGTCGCCGCACCGGCACCCGACCTCACGCTCGTCGTCATGCACAAGTCCGGTCAGCGCGGCAAGAAGGCTCTCGACGCGTTGAAGGCGGCCAGGGCTCAGGTCATCGAGTGCCCGCCGATCAAGACCGACCGAGACAAGGCCGACTTCGTCGCCCATGAGTTCCGCAGGCAGGGTCGCAAGGTCACCCCGGGTGCCGTTCAGGCGCTGGTCGAGGCGGTCGGCAAGGATCTGCGCGAGCTCGCGTCGGCCTGCAGCCAACTGGTCGCCGACACGGTCGGGGTCGTCGATGAGCGGGTGGTCGAGACCTATCACGCGGGCAAGGTGGAGGCGAGCGGCTTCCGGGTCGCCGACGCCGCTCTGGCCGGTCAGACGAGCGAGGCACTGCGGCTGCTGCGCCACGCGATCGCGACCGGCGTCGACCCGGTGCCGATCGTCGCCGTCCTCGCCTCGCAATTGCGCACCCTGGTCAAGGTGGGTGCGGCCGGGCGCGGGTCGTCGGCCGGGATCGCCAAAACCCTCGGCATGGCTCCCTGGCAGGTCGACAAGGCCCGCCGATCGATTTCCGGATGGGACGGGCCCGGGTTGGGCGTCGCCATCCAGGCGGTCGCGGCCGCCGACGTCGAGGTCAAGGGTGGCGGCCGCGACCCGGTGTATGCCGTGGAGCGCGCCATCCTCTCCATCGCCGCCGCCCGTCGGTCCGGCTGACCCCAGGCTCGTTGGGCGCGCCAATTGGGAAGGGCGGCCCGCCCGCTGCTAGATTGACCCCTTGCGTGCGCGCCTGGTCGTGCGCGCACGATCGCACCACCCAGCGCGACTCAACCACGGGTGTCCCCACGCCCGGTCCCGAGCCGCGTCTGCCGCCCTCTAACGGCATACCCGCACCGACCGAAAGAACCGATCACCAGTGGCAAACATCAAGTCTCAGCTCAAGCGCATCAAGACCAACGAGAAGCGCACCGAGCGCAACAAGGCGGTCAAGAGCGAGCTGCGCACGTGGATCCGCAAGTTCCGCGACGCCGCGGCCTCCGGTGACGCCGAGGCGGCTAAGTCCGCCCTGCAGGCCGCCAGCCGCAAGCTCGACAAGGCCGTCTCCAAGGGCGTCATCCACGCCAACCAGGCAGCCAACAAGAAGTCCTCGATGGCCCGCAAGGTCGCCAGCCTCTAAAGGCGACGACGCGGCATACGAGAAGGGTCGGCTCCCCGTGTGGGAGCCGACCCTTTGCGTCTCGCGCCAGTGGCGGGTTTCAGGCGACGGTCGATCAGGGAACCCCTAGAAGTAAAGCCCCCGGACCTGCTGATCCAAAGCTGTGGCGTCGTCGCCGGCCATTGCCGTGAGCACCGCTCTGAAGGTAGCCACCGATTCCCTGCCGTGTTCTCGAAGTAGGCGAGCCTCGGTGCGGCGATGAAACCGCCGAGCCGCGGCAAGCGCAGCCAAGCCACGGTCACTGAGGCGCACGGGCCGGGCGCGAGCATCGCCGGGGCTCTGGTCGCGCACGACGTAGCCGCGCGTCTCCATGTCCTGGATGATCTGCCCGGCCCCCTGCTTGGACACCTCCAGGAGCCCAGCAAGCTCACTCACCGTGCGCGAGCGATCGCTCAGGAGACGAAAGACCAGGCCGTCAGACTTCCCCACGTCATCGAAGCCGTGGGCAGCCAGATCGGCGTGCAAAGCGCGCACAAACCCCTGGTAGGCCAGCAAGACCGAGATGCCGATGTCTGAAACGGGTTGCGCAGCGGGTGCCATAACCTCATGATAGACAAGTTCACTTGGACAAGTGAACTTGTCTATCGAGGAGAGCGAACATGTTTGTCACTCGAGGCGCCGAGGCGCCGACCTTCGACCTGCCCGGAGTGCGCTTTACGCCGCTCGCCGCGCCGACGCTGGGATCGGCAGACCTGTGCCTCTGGCGCCTGGACGTCGACCCCGGGCTGGAGTCCCCTGAGGCCCACGTGCTCGATCAGGACGAGATCTTCGTGGTTGTCGCAGGCACGATCTCCCTGTCGATCGGTGGCATGCGTCTGACCGCCGGCGACGCTGCGATCATCCCCGCCGGCGAGCCGATTCAGTTGAGCAACCCGGGCTCGGAGCCGGCCACGGTGCATGTGGCGATCCGGTCTGGTTTCGCCGCGACCGCCGCGGACGGCACGTCGATAGGGACGCCGCCCTGGGCGGCCTGACTGCCGACCGCCCTGATCCGCCAAGCATCGACCACTGGCTCTAGCGTTTCGCCGTGAGCCTTTGGATCGTGGCGTAGGTGTTACGGATGGCCTCCATGGACGCGTCGAAGTCCAGCTGGGCCACCCGGATGAACAGGCAGTCGATGACCATGAGTTGAGCAATGCGGCTGCCCAGGGCGCCGGACCGGAAGCCGGTCTCTCGGGCAGCCGTGGTCAGCACGATGTCGGCGGCCTCGGTGAGGGGGGAGCTGCTGTGGTTGGTGATGGCGATGGTCGTGGCGCCCGCACTGCGGGCGAGATCCAGGAACGAGATGGTGTCCACGGTGGCGCCCGAGTGGGACAAGGCGACAGCCACGCAGCCCGGACCCAAGGTGGTGGCGGCGGTCCACGCCGCGTGGGAGTCGGGCCAGCGAAGCGCTGCTCGCCCGATCCGCACCAGTTTCTGTTGGAGGTCCTCGCCGACGAAGGAACTGGCGCCGAGGCCGAAGATGTCGATGCGAGTGGCAGCCGCGAGGGCATCGGCGGCCTTCCCTAGGGCGACGACATCCAGGACCTTGGTGGTGTCGGCGATGGACAGTGTCTCGGCGAGCGAGACCTTGGCGATGATGTCCTCGATGCTGTCCGAGCGATCGATGTCGCGCGGGGTGCCGGCGAACGCCGCCGTCTCGAAGGACTCCCGGGTGACCTCACGCAGCACGTCGTTGCGCAGGTCCTTGAACCCCTTGTAGCCCAGTCGCTTGCACAAGCGGATCACTGAGGTCGTTGAGGTCCCGCTGCGCTCCGCGACCTCAGCGATGGCCAGTTCAGCCGACGCTTCGGGGTCGGCGAGGAAGAGCTCCGCGATGCGTCGCTCACTGGCCCGCAGGTTCGGGAGCAGGGTGCGCATGGTCACGAGGGCGGTGGACTGCCCCCCCTCGGAGCGTGTCGTCGATGCGGTCATAGGACTTCCCGTCTTGGTGGTCACCAGACTCTAGTCAAGAGGAGGTAAGTCTAGTACATTTCGAACCGTCGACATGTAAGTTAGCGACCTACCACCCGGCGTCACCTCCAGCCTACGGAGGACCAACGACAACGGCTCGGTTCGAAAGGAGTTCTGATGGCTCGTCGTACACGCCTCTCGCGTGACTCAGTTCCGTTGATCAGTCTCGGCCTTGCCTTCGCTATGGCTGCCTCCGCGTGCTCGTCAGGCACGGGTGGCGCAGCGTCGTCCAACGCGTCCAAGGCTGGCGGGAGCCTGGTGGTTGGGATCACCAGCGACCCCGACAATCTCTTCCCCTGGAAGGCCACGCAGTTCCAGGCCGTCAACGTCCTACAGACGCTGTACGGCACGCTCACGGAGTTCGACAAGGACCTCAATGTCGTTCCCGGCCTGGCCGAGTCCTGGACCTACTCCGCGGACAACCTCACCCTGACGATGAAGTTGCGCGCCGGCGTGAAGTTTGCTGACGGGAGCGCCTGCGACTCCCAGGACGTGAAGTTCTCGCTGGACAAGATCAAGGACAAGGCGACGGCAGCCGTTGCTGCGGCATCCGTGGCGTCGGTGACCAGCGTCGAGGCACCTGATGCGAACACGGTGGTCCTCAAACTCACCGCACCGGACGCCGCCCTGCTCGGGAACCTGGCCTCGATCAACATGGCCATCCTCCCGACAGACTCGACCGAGGCAGCGCTGAAGACCACGCCGGCCGGCACGGGGCCATTCATCCTCAAGGACCGCAAGCCGAGCCAGTCCATCACGGTGGCCCGCAACCCCGCCTACTGGGGCGACAAGACACCCCTGGAAACAGTCGAGTTCCGCATCATCCCGGACGAGACCTCCATCGTCTCGGCGATGCAGTCGAACAACGTCCAACTGGCGGTGTTGAATGACCCGCTGGTGGCCAAGACCGCCCAGGGTGGCAGCCTCACCGTGACGAAGACGCCCCAACTCAGCTATCACGTCCTGCAGTTGAACGCCCGACGCCCTGCCCTCACCGACGTCAACGTACGTCTGGCCATGCAGTGTGCGGTCGACCGCCAGCAGGTCCTCGACACGGCCGCCCTCGGAGAGGGCGAGGTCATCGGCCCGATCACCTCACCGGCATACCGCTCCGACCCGTCTGCTCGGCCATGTGCGTCGCGCGACCTCGCCAAGGCTGCCGAGTATCTGGCGAAGGCCGGCAAGTCCGACGGGGTGAGCGTCAAGACCATCGTGTCGCAGGGGGAGTACGCCACCTCGGTCGCCGAGGCCCAGAACCTCAAGGCTCAGTTGGCCGAAGCCAAGATCACCCTCGACCTGGATGTCCTGGCCTCCAACGCCTACGTGGATCGCTGGGTGGCCGGCGACTTCGACGCCGCGGTCGCCCTCAACGGCGGTCGGCCGGACCCGGACGGTATGTACGGTCGCTACTTCACGAGCACGGGGAACCTCAACAAGGTCGCCGGCTACAGCTCACCGGACCTGGACGCACTGTTCGCTCAAGGCCGCGAGTCGACCGACCCGACGGCCCGCAAGGCCACGTACGCCAAGGTCTCGCAACACCTTGAGGCCAACGCCGCGTGGATCTGGATGTTCTCGGGCTTCACCTACACGGTGGCCGCGCCGAAGGTCACCGGGTACCTCCCGATGGCGAACGGTTCCGTGCAGTACCTCCGTTCGACCTCGCTGCCCTGATGGATCGGCTGCGGGTCCACCCCGTGGGCCCGCAGCCGCCACTTTCCACGCCTCGGAGGCACCCATGACCATCCCGTGGCGGACCGTCGTCCGCCGGCTCCTCTCCATGATGGGCACCCTGCTTGGGGTCGCCATCTTCGTCTTCATCATGCTTCGCGCGATCCCGGGTAACCAGATCACCGCGGGACTCGGCACCGAGGCCGCCGCGCTCACGCCCGAGCAGCGAGCCGACCTTGAGGCCTATTACGGAATCGACAAGCCCCTGATCGTTCAGTTCTTCTCCTGGCTCGGGAACATCGCCACCGGCAATCTGGGGTTCTCGTCCCGGTCACAGGTGAGCGTCGCGAGCCTGACGGTCGACGCGCTGCCGGTCACCATCGAGTTGGCGGTGTTGTCGATCATCTTGGCGCTGCTGATCGGCATTCCGTTGGGGATGCTCTCGGCGTCGAAACCGGACTCGGCCCGGGACGCAGTGGGACAGATCTTCGGGCTCGCTGGCCTCAGCATCCCGTCGTTCCTCTTGGCCAGCGCCTTGTTGACGGTGCTCTCGGCCAAGTTCGGCTTCAACCCCAACGGAGAGGCCTATGCGTCGCTCGCCGAGGACCCGGTCCGCAACCTGCGGCAGATGTTGCTGCCCTCCCTCACGCTGGGTTTCGGGATCGCCGCTCCCATCATGAGGACCACGCGCACGGCCTTGTTGGAGGTGCGATCCCAGGACTTCGTGCGCACGGCACGAGCCAAGGGCGTGGGAAACAGACGCCTGCAGGTGCGCCACATCCTGGGCAACGCGCTCGTCCCGATCGTCACGATCACCGGTCTGCAGTTCGGGTACTTGCTGGGCGGCGCCGTGGTGGTGGAGCAGATCTTCAGCCTCCCCGGCATCGGCCGGCAGGTGCTCATCGGGATCCAAGGCAAGGAGTATGCCGTCGTCCAGAGCACGGTTCTCGTCATCGCCCTCCTCTTCGTTGTCGTCAACCTGCTCACTGACCTCCTCTACCGCGTCATCGACCCCCGGGTGCGTGCCTCATGACTGCCGACACGATGGTTGGCGCCCCGCCCCGCGGCGGTCAGCGTCTTCGACTCCTTCTGCACAGCCGCACCGGAATGCTCGGCCTCGTGCTGGTCGGCTTCCTGCTGGTCCTGGCGATCGCGCAAGCGTTCGGCCTGGTCGGCACCGACCCGCTCAAGCAAGCCGCGAGCATCCGACTGCAGGGGCCATCGGCAGCGCACTGGTTCGGCACCGATCAGTTCGGTCGTGACGTCTTCTCCCGCGTCGCAGCCGGAGTGGCGAACACGACCCAGATCGCCGCGGTGGCGGTCGGTGTGGCCGCTCTCGTGGGGACGCTGCTGGGCGTCATCGCGGGCTTCTACCTCAAGGGGCCCGACGCCATCATCAGCGGCGTCACCAACGTGTTGTTCGCCTTCCCGCCCCTGCTTCTCGCGCTGTCGCTGACCTCGGTGATGGACCGAAACTGGTTCACCGTCGCCGTGGCCATCGCCATCGTCTACATACCCATCTTCATCCGGGTCGCGCGTGGCCCGGTGCTCTCGCTGCGAAACATCGAATACGTCCGCGCGGCGGTCAGCACCGGCCAAAGCAGGATGGCCATCACGATGCGGCACGTGCTGCCCAACATCACGTCGATCATCATCGTCCAGGTGTCGTTGTCGCTGTCCTGGGCGGTGCTCACCGAGGCGTCGCTGAGCTTCCTCGGACTCGGAAACCCACCCCCGGCCCCCTCCCTGGGTTCGATGATCTACGAGGCCCGCACCCTCGTGTCCGTCGCGCCGTGGACGATGGTTGCCCCAGGAATCGTCATCGTCCTGCTCGTCGTGGGCCTCAACCTCCTCGGCGACGGCCTGCGCGACTCGTTCGACCCCCGAAAGCGGGGATCGTCATGACCCCCGCGCAGGGCGACGACGCGAGCGACGACTCGGACCTCTCGGCGCTGTTGACCGAGTCGGTGGACCCGCGATACGCGGATCTCGACATCCTGTCGGTGGCGCAGTTGGCCGAGCTGATGAATGCCGCGGATCGAACCGTGCCGGACGCGGTTCATGCCGCGCTCCCGCAGATCGTCCTTGCCGTTGAGGCGATCCTGCCGCGGATGATCGCCGGGGGCCGCTTGGTCTACGTCGGTGCCGGCACGGCCGGACGCCTGGGAATCCTCGACGCGTCAGAGTGTCCGCCGACCTTCAACACCAGGCCCGAGCAGGTCTTCGCCATCATTGCGGGCGGCTCACGCGCCGTGCAGACCGCAGTCGAAGGGGCTGAGGACGACCCTGCCCAAGGGGCAGTAGCGGTGGATGCGGCCAAGGTCGAGCCGAGGGACACGGTCGTGGGGATCACGGCCAGCGGCCGGACGCCCTACGTCCTCGGAGCGGTCAAGCGGGCGAGGGAGCTCGGCGCGCTCACCGTGGGCCTGTCCTGCGATGCCGGGTCGGCGTTGAGTGGTGCGGTCGAGCGACCGATCGAGGTGCTTGTCGGGCCGGAGGTCCTCTCCGGCTCGACCCGCCTGAAGTCCGGGACGGCGCAGAAACTCGTCCTCAACATGATCTCGACGATCGTCATGGTGCGCATGGGCAAGACCTACGGCAACCTCATGGTCGACGTCCGCCCCACCAACCACAAGCTCCGAGTGCGGGCCCGCCGGATCGTCCAGCAGATCGCTTCAGCGTCCGGCGACGACGCGGCAGCCGCCTTGGCAGCTTCCGGGAACGACATCCGAGTGGCCTCCCTCATGCTCGCTCGCCACGAGTCGGCCGAGCGCGCGGCCGAACGCCTGCGCGCCGCCGGCGGGAACCTACGCACTGCACTGGAGGATGGCCAATGCGCGTCTTGGGCATGATCTCAGGGACCTCACACGATGGCATCGACCTGGCGGTCGTCGATCTGGACGCCGACGGCGATGTCCTGGTGGGGAGTGTCCTCACTAGCGACACCGTCCCCTATGACCCCGACCTCAGGGCCCGGCTCGTCGCTGCCCTGCCACCCGCTGCGACGACGCTGTCGGAGATGTGCCAGCTCGACACCCTCATCGGGCAGGCCTTCGCGCAGGCAGCCGCCGAGGCCGCCGAGGGGATCGGCGGCGTGGACGCGGTCTGCTCACACGGCCAGACCGTCTATCACTGGGTCGAGGCTGACCACGCACTCGGGACGCTGCAACTCGGTCAGCCGGCGTGGATCGCCGAGCGGGTCGGTCGACCGGTCGTTGCGGACGTCCGCGCCAGGGACCTGACGATTGGAGGGCACGGAGCCCCCCTCGCGTCGCTTCTGGACGCGCTCCTCTTGGGTGGCCACGCGGGGGTGCCGGCCGCCCTGAACCTGGGCGGCATCTCGAACATGACCGTCATCACCGATGGACGCGTATCGGCCTTCGACATCGGCCCCTCGAACGCGCTCATGGACGCCGTGGTGCAGACCGAGGGCCTGGACCCGCGAGGCTACGACGACGGGGGCCGGCTCGCCGCCGGCGGATCGGTCGACGTCGACCTTCTCGACGCCTTGCTCGCAGACCCCTTTTACGCGTTGCCCGCACCGAAGAGCACCGGCAAGGAGCACTTCCACGGGACCTACGTGCGAGAGGCCGTCGCTGCGCTCGGCCACGACATCAGCCCCATCGATCTGCTCGCCACACTGACCGAGCTGACCGTGCGCACGGTGGCCGAGGCCGTCCGGACCGCTGGGGTGACCTACCTCGCCATGTCCGGCGGCGGGTGCCGAAACCCGTTGCTGGTCGACGGCATACGAGCTGCCCTGCCTGACGTCGAGGTGGTGACCACGGACGCGCTCTCCGTCCCCACCGACGCAAAGGAGGCAATCCTGCTCGCCGTGATCGGCTGGTGCACGCTGCATGGGCTGCCCGGCGTCGTCGCCGGGGGCACCGGGGCTCGCGTGCCGCGCATCCTGGGAAGCATCACACCCGGGAGTGGTCCCTTGCGGCTGCCCGAGCCGGCGTCGCCGATCCGCTCGATCCGACTGCACGGGGGCGTCACGTGAGCGTCCAGCTGCGTCGGGCCGGACTGGAGGACCGCACCGGGATCGTCGATGTCTTCCTCGACTGCTGGCGGCAGAGCTACCGCGGCGTGCTTCCCGACCGCCTCACCGATTCCATGACCGATGAAGCGGCGACCGCGCTGTGGAACCGCGCCCTCACCGCGCCGGACCGCACCGTCGTCGTGGCGGTCCGGGACGGCGTCGTCGTCGGGGTCACTAGTTACGGCGTGAACGGGTCCACGGGCCTGGTCCAGTCGCTCTATGTGTCGCCTAGTGCTCAAGGCCTCGGCCTGGGACGCCGTTTGCTCGAGAAGGCTGCCGTCGATCTCACGAAGGCCGCGGCGACCTCGGCGACGCTGTGGGTGTTCGCGGCCAATACTCCGTCGGTCGGCTTCTATGCGGCCTGCGGGTGGCTGCCCGACGGGGTGACGCGGGTTCAGGAGGAGTTTGGCGAACCGGAGATCGAGCTGCACAAGGCGTTGGCGTGAACGCGTCGACGGGGTCGGAGCTCCTCGATGCTGTCGGGACCGCAGCCCACGCAGTGCATGCCCTGGCGTCGGGGCCGCTCGGCGTCACCATCGGCGTCACGACCGGGGCCGGGACCAGGATCAAGTCGGTCGGTGCCGCCGACGGCAACCATCGGGCGCTGCACACCGACACGCGGTTCGACATCGCCTCGGTGACGAAGGTCGTGGCCACCACCACGGCGATCCACCGACTTGCCTCCGTCGGGGTGCTCCGTCTGGATGACCGGGTCGACCGATTCGTCGCCGACTCGCCCTGCACTTCGGATGCCACGATCTCGACCCTCCTGACGCATCGGGCGGGCCTGTGGGAGTGGCAGCCGCTCTACCTCGCGCCGTCCGCGGACGGTCGACCCGTCGATGCGTATCAGGCGGTGGCCGCCCTGCCCCTGCGTTATCCGCCGGGGGAGCGTCGAGCCTATTCGGACCTCGGCTTCATCCTGCTCGGCCGCATCATCGAACGGGCCACGGGCCTGTCGTTGGCTGAGGCGGTGTCCGAGTTCGTCACCGGTCCCCTCGGACTGGTGGACACGGCATACGGGCCGGTGACGGGTGACGTCGCAGCGAGCGCACCCGGCGACGGGGTCGAGCGGGACATGGTCCGCAGCGGTGATCCCTATCCGGTGCTCTATCCCAGCCGCGAGATCGCCTGGCGGACGCACGAACTGACCGGCGAGGTGAACGACGGCAACTGCTACCGGGTGTTGGGCGGTGTCAGCGGGCACGCCGGGATGTTCTCGACGGCCGTCGACCTCCTGCGGCTGGGTCGATCTCTGGCGCTGGCAGCCACGTCGGACGACCTGTGGCGCCCAGACATCACCGCGCAGATCTTCGCCGAGGGGCCGGACTCGGGGCAGGCACTCGGGTGGCGGACGATGCCGGTCCTGCTGGGCGGCGTGCGCCGCAACCTGCTCTGGCACCCGGGTTTCACCGGGTGTGCGCTCGGTCTGGTCCCGGGCACGGGAGTTGCCCTCGTCTTGCTGTCCAACCGCCTCATGTCCGCCGCACCGCTGCCGACGGCCCAGCTGTGGGCCACCGCGTTGTCCTCACTCGGCGTCAGTGACGCCCCGATGCTCATAGGGAGCCGACCATGACCACACCCGTGACCGACAGCCCCGTCCTGTCGATTCGCAATCTGTCGATCGGGTTCCGTGCCGGCGGAAAGGTTGCACCGGCAGTCCGCGACGTGTCACTCGACGTGGGCGTCGGCGAGACCGTTGCCATCGTCGGCGAGTCCGGGTCGGGCAAGAGCACCACCGCTGCGGCGGTGAACGGCCTCCTGCCGGACAACGCGGTCATCACCAGCGGGAGCATTCTCTTCGACGGCAGCGATATCCGCGCGCTGACCGAGAAGCAGCTCATCGCCGTGCGTGGCGCGGGGATCGGGCTGGTGCCGCAGGACCCGATGAGCAACCTCAATCCGCTCATGCGGATCGGCCGACAGATCGGTGAGGCGTTGGAGGTGCATGGACGCACCACGGGCCGGGCCACCGACCAGCGCGTTCACGAACTGCTGGAACTGGTCGGCATCCCCGACCCAGAGCGCCGGGCCACCCAATACCCCCATGAGTTCTCCGGCGGTATGCGCCAGCGCGTGCTCATCGCGATCGGCCTCTCGTGCAACCCACGCCTCCTGATCGCCGACGAGCCGACATCCGCCCTCGACGTGACCGTCCAGCGGCGCATCCTCGACCAGTTGGAGAGCCTGACCGTCGGGTCAGGCACGGCGGTCTTCCTCATCACCCACGACCTCGCCCTCGCGGCCGAGCGCGCCGATCGGGTCGCGGTCATGTATCGCGGGGAGATCGTCGAGCAAGGCCCGTCCAAGCAGGTGCTGCGCAGTCCGTCGCACGACTACACCAAGTCACTGATCGCTGCCGTGCCTGGGCTGTCGCTGGGGCGCGCGCCGGTGCGGACCGCTGCGAGAGAACGGATCTCCACCAGTGACGTCCCGCTCGTGTCAGTCCGTCACGTGGTCAAGGAGTATGCGTTGCGCGGCGGCTCGGCCGAGTCGTTCAAGGCGGTCGACGATGTCTCGTTCGACATCCGCGCCGGCAGCACCGTGTCGGTGGTCGGGGAGTCCGGCTCGGGCAAGTCGACCACGGCGAACATGGTGCTCGGTCTGGAGACCATCACGAGCGGAAACATCGTGTTCGAGGGCAACGACCTGACCACCATGCGAGGGAAGGAGCTGTTCGCCCTGCGCCGGCGGGTGCAGCCCGTCTTCCAGAACCCGTATTCCTCCCTCGACCCCCGTTTCACCATTGCCCGCACCATCGCCGAGCCCCTGGCGGTGCACAAGGTCGGCGACCCCACGTCGCGCCGGCAGCGGGTGCTCGAGTTGCTGGACCAAGTGGCCCTGCCTCCGGCCGTCGCCGACCGTTATCCGCACGAGCTGTCCGGTGGCCAACGTCAGCGGGTCGCCATCGCACGCGCACTGGCGCTGCGCCCCGACCTGGTGGTCCTCGACGAAGCCGTGTCGGCGCTGGATGTCCTCGTCCAGGCCCAGATCCTTGAGTTGCTCGCGTCGTTGCAGCGCGAGATGGGCCTGACCTACCTGTTCATCAGCCACGACCTCGCCGTGGTGCGGATGATTTCCGACGAGGTCCATGTCATGCGTCGCGGCAAGATCATCGAGAGCGGGGCCCCCGATCAGCTCTTCGACCACCCCGCGCACGAATACACCCAGGAGTTGATCGCCGCGATCCCTGGGCGGTCGGTTGCGAGTGCGCGGCTGGGGGAGGCCGAGCCCGCGTAGGCGACGACGCGGCATACGTCAAAGGGTCGGCTCCTCGTGTGGGAGCCGACCCTTCGCGTATGCCGTGCGCCTGTCCCCGCGCGCCTGCAGTCAGCGGGCGGCGCGGATCGCGGCCGCGACCTGATCGAAGACGGCCCGGTCGAGCGCGGCGCCCTCGCGGCGGATCGTCGTCGGGTCCACGCGCAGGATCCGGTCTACCCGCGCTTCGCTCGGCCGGCCGCGGCGGTCCCAGGCGCCCGAGCCGACATCGCACCAGTGCCGGCCGTCGCGACGTTCCTGGGCGGCGTCGCGGTCATGGTCCTTGGAGGTGAGGGGGACCGCGAGCAGCCACGGCCCGTCGGTGCCGACGAGTAGGACCGGACGGTCCTTGCCCTGGGTGTGATCCTCCTCGAACGGCACCCAGGTCCAGACGACCTCACCCGGATCGGGCCGCCCGTCATCGTGGGGGGCCCACCGCAGTTCGGGTATGCCGGTGAAGTCGCCCGGGTAGGCCGTCGTCGGCGCGCCCGGGGCGGGTGTCCTAGGCGTGGGTGTCCTCGGAGCGGGTGACTTCGCCGCCGGCCGCCACCACCGGGCCAGCGCGTCCCGCAGCCGTCCCACGTCAGACTGTCCCGGCGCCGAGGAAGTCCGCGAAGGTCGGGGTTGCCGTCGCCGCTCCCTCGGGTGCCAGGTGCCCGCCCTGGGCGTATGCCGCGAACGTGCGCCCCGGCAGCCGGACGGGGACGACCCGGCGCTTCCGGTCGATGTGGTGCTGCCACTGCTGAGCGAGATCGGTGAAGCGCTCCACGCGAGGACCGCCGAGGTCCGGGGCACGCCCGGCCGGTTCCTGACCGATGAGCGAGGTGAGGCGAGCCGCGACAGCAGAGAGGTCCACCGGTTGAATCGGGATGTCAGGCACGAACAACAGTGGGGCGGCCCGCTGGGTGCGCATCACCGTCAGGACGAGTTCGTGGAACTGGGTGGCGCGCTGGATGGTCAGGCCCAGGCCACTGGCTTGCAGTTGCCGTTCGGCCTCGACCTTGGCCTGGTAGTAGGGGAGGGGAACCCGGTCGGCGCCGACGATCGACATGTAGATGATGTGCTCGACGTCGGCCTCGACCGCCGCCTTCGAGAGGTTGGCGGCCGCGCGGATGTCGCGAGCTCCCCCCGAGGTCGCCAGGTGCACCACGGTGTGGACGCCGTCGAGGGCTCGTTTGAGACCTTGGCGCCGTTCCAGATCCCCGGTCGTCAGCCCTGGCCCGGTGCGGCGACTGAGCACCCGCACGTGGTGGCCGGCGGCTTGCAGTAGCGGCACGGTCGCCCGGCCGAGGGTCCCGGTTCCGCCGGTGACGAGGATGTCCACAGACGACACGCTAGCCGCCGAAGGTGAGCGGACGGCATACCGACGGCGTCGTGGGACACTGTTGCGAATCCAGTCGACCCCGAAGCCCGCGAGGAACCCCACCACCGTGTCACCCATGGCCCGCACCGGGTTGCCGCCGCACGGCACGCCGCCGGACCGCATCCGCAACTTCTGCATCATCGCCCACATCGACCACGGCAAGTCGACGTTGGCTGACCGGATGCTCCAGCTCACCGGCGTCGTCGACAGCCGGGCGATGCGCGCGCAATATCTCGACCGGATGGACATCGAGCGCGAGCGCGGCATCACCATCAAGAGTCAGGCCGTGCGGATGCCGTGGGAGTCCGACGGGGTGACCTACGCGCTCAACATGATCGACACGCCGGGGCACGTCGACTTCACCTACGAAGTGTCTCGCTCGCTGGCCGCGTGCGAGGGTGCCGTCCTGCTCGTTGACGCCGCCCAGGGGATCGAGGCGCAGACCCTCGCCAACCTCTATCTCGCGATGGAGAACGACCTGGCGATCATCCCCGTGCTCAACAAGATCGACCTCCCTGCCGCGCAGCCGGAGAAGTATGCCGCGGAGCTCGCGGGTCTCATCGGCTGCGACCCGTCGGACTGCCTGCAGGTCTCGGGCAAGACCGGCGTCGGCGTGGAGGAGTTGCTCGACATCATCGTCAAGCAGGTCCCGCACCCGGTCGGCGACCCGAATGCGCCGGCTCGGGCGATGATCTTCGACTCGGTCTATGACACCTACCGCGGGGTCGTCACCTACGTCCGAGTCATCGACGGCGACCTCAACCCGCGCGAGCGGATCCTCATGATGTCGACCAAGGCCACCCACGAGTTGCTGGAGATCGGTGTCTCCTCGCCGGAGCCCGAGCCGTCCAAGGGCCTCGGGGTCGGCGAGGTGGGTTACCTCATCACCGGAGTGAAGGACGTTCGCCAGAGCCGGGTCGGCGACACCGTGACGAACGCCGGCAAGCCGGCCCGCGAGTCGCTGGGTGGTTATCGGGACCCCAAGCCGATGGTCTTCTCCGGCCTGTATCCCATCGACGGGTCGGACTACCCCGACCTGCGGGAGGCCCTGGACAAGCTCAAGCTCAACGACGCGGCGCTGGCCTATGAGCCGGAGACCTCGGCGGCGCTGGGGTTCGGCTTCCGGTGTGGCTTCCTCGGATTGCTGCACCTGGAGATCGTCCGCGAGCGGCTGGAGCGCGAGTTCGGGCTCGATCTCATCTCGACCCAGCCCAACGTCGTCTATGAAGTGACGTTGGATGATCGGCGTGTCGTCACGGTCACGAACCCCAGTGAGTATCCCGACGGGAAGATCTCCGAGGTCCGCGAGCCGGTCGTTCGGGCCACGATCCTCGCGCCGAGCGAGTTCATCGGCGCGATCATGGAGTTGTGCCAGGGCAAGCGCGGGGCACTGCGCGGCATGGACTACCTCTCCGAGGACCGCGTCGAGATGCGCTACTCGCTGCCGCTGGCCGAGATCGTCTTCGACTTCTTCGACCAGTTGAAGTCCCGCACGCGGGGATATGCGTCACTGGACTACGAGTTGGACGGCGACCAGGTCGCCGACCTGGTCAAGGTCGACATCCTGCTGCAGGGCGAGCAGGTCGACGCCTTCTCGGCCATCGTCCACAAGGACAAGGCCTATGCCTATGGCGTCGAGATGGCTGGGAAGCTGCGCAAGCTCATCCCGCGCCAACAGTTCGAGGTGCCCATCCAGGCGGCCATCGGCGCTCGCATCATCGCTCGCGAAACGATCCGCGCGATGCGCAAGGACGTGCTCGCCAAGTGTTACGGCGGCGACATCACCCGCAAGCGCAAGCTGCTGGAGAAGCAGAAGGAGGGCAAGAAGCGGATGAAGATGGTCGGGCGGGTCGAAGTCCCGCAGGAAGCCTTCATCGCTGCCCTCTCAAGCGAGCCCATCGACCCCAAGAAGAAGCCGTAGCCCCGAGATCACCGGCGAGTGTGATGAAGTCGGGAGCCAGCGGCATACCTGGGCCCGAGATCACCGGCGAGTGTGGGGAACTTGGGGGAGGTCGGGGCCGAACTGCGCGAAATCACCGGCGAGTGTGAGGTTCTCGGGGCAACCGGAGCGGGAGGGCTCAGCGGAGTTTGGCGCGCACGGCTTCGGTGTCGGCCTCGGTCCAGTCCTGGGTGCTCAACCAGCCCAGCACCCCACCGAAGTCACGCTCCAACGCGGCCAGCAAGCGGGTCATCGTCTCGGGACGCGGGGACTGCTCGGCCACCGTCTTGCCCAGCAGATTCGCGGCGTATGCCGGTCGGCGCAGCAGGCGGTCGAGGATCTGCGGGACCCTCTCGGCCGACGCGGCGTAGTCGGCGATCACGGCTTCGGGTCGAGCCCCGGCGACGACCAAGGCCAGGCCGGTGATCGTTCCGGTGCGGTCCTTGCCGGCCGCGCAGTGCACGACCACCGCACCCTTGGCGTCGGCGATGGCGCGCAGGGCTCCGACGACGGATTCCGGTCGTTGCCCCAGATAGCTCAGGTAGTGGTCGGACCAGAAGTCGTCGTGATCCTGACCGCCGGGCACGATGTGCGGCTTGGACGACTGGTCACCCGAGGTGCCCCGGACGTCGCCGTTGGCCTGCTCGCGCCGCGCCCGCGCTGCTGCCTCACGACGCGCCTGCGTCTCCCAGGGGAGCTCCCGCTCGCTGTCGGGTATGCCGCTCTCAGCCGAGTCATCGGCATACAAGGTGAAGTGACTGATCCGGACGCTGGGGTGACCGACGAGCGGTCCGGCGCCCTCCTGGGCGACCTCGACGTGGGTGCGCAGGTCGACGACGTCGGTGACCCCCAACTCGTCGACGAGGCGGCGGATCGCGGCGTCGGACAACTCCTGCAGGTTGTCCGAGCGGATCAGCCGGCCCGATGCGATCGTCCCGCCGTCAAGCGTCGGCATCCCGCCGACGTCGCGCATGTTGACGACCCCTTCGAGGTCGATCCATTGGATGTCGTGCACGACACCGACGATACGCCGCCGATTAGGGTGGCTCGGACCGCGCTGGTAGTCTGAGAGACGCCGTTGAACGGCCGCGGATCGAGAGCGCCCAGGTGGACCTGCCCTGGAGCACCGCGCAACATCCTTGAGAAGGAGTCGGCCCCCTATGCCGCTGGAAAGCACAGTCAAGAAGCAGATCATGACCGAGTACGCCACGGTCGAGGGCGACACCGGCTCTCCCGAGGTGCAGATCGCGATGCTCACCAAGCGCATCCAGGACCTCACCGAGCACGCGCGCACCCACCCGCACGACCACCACAGCCGGCGTGGCCTGCTGCTCCTGGTCGGTCGGCGCAAGCGCATGCTGCGCTACCTCGAGGCCACCGACATCGAGCGCTACCGCTCGCTTATCAAGCGACTGGGTCTGCGTCGATAACGACCACGACAAGGCGGTCACCGCATCTGCGGCGACCGCCTTCTCGTATGTCGACCCGCGCGAGCGGGCCGGCACGGACAAACCCGTGCACAACGACGATGCACGCGGTCTGGAGTTAAGAGAGAACGGAGGACCCATGGAGGGTCCAGAGATCATTTTCGCCGAAGCCACCATCGACAACGGCAAGTTCGGCACCCGCACCATTCGTTTCGAGACCGGCCGGTTGGCCAAGCAGGCTGACGGCGCAGTTGTCGCCTACCTCGACGACGACACGATGATCATGGCCACGACGGCCGCCGGGCGCACGCCCAAGGACCAGTTCGACTTCTTCCCGCTGACGGTCGACGTCGAAGAGCGTATGTACGCCATCGGCAAGATCCCCGGCAGCTTCTTCCGGCGCGAGGGCCGTCCCAGCACCGAGGCCATCCTCACCTGCCGGCTCATCGACCGGCCGCTGCGCCCCAGCTTCGTCAAGGGCCTGCGCAACGAGGTCCAGATCATCATCACGGTCTACGCCCTCAACCCCGACCACCAGTACGACGTCGTGGCCATCAACGCCGCCAGCGCCGCCACCCAGATCTCGGGCCTGCCGTTCAGCGGCCCGATCGGTGGCGTCCGGGTGTCGTGCATCGACGGCCACTGGGTCGCCTTCCCGAACTTCTCCGACGCGGAGCGGTCGACCTTCGACATGGTCGTCGCCGGTCGCATCGTCGGTGACGACGTCGCGATCATGATGGTCGAGGCCGAGTCCACCGAGGCCACCTGGGACCTGGTCAAGCACCAGGGCAAGACTGCCCCCACCGAGGAGGTCGTCGCCGAGGGCCTCGAGGCCGCCAAGAAGTTCATCAAGGTGCTGTGCGAGGCGCAGGCCGACCTGGCCGCTCGTTCGGCCAAGGAGACCATCGAGTTCCCCCGCTTCCTTGACTACGAAGCCGACGTGTATGCCGCGGTCGAGGGCGACGCCCACGACGCCACCGCAGCTGCGCTCACCATTGCTGGCAAGACCGAGCGCGAGGACACCCTCGACGCGATCAAGTCGGGTCTGCACGCCAAGTTCGTCGGCGACGGCGAGACGGTCGGCGAATTCGCCGGTCGCCAGAAGGAGGTCTCCGCCGCCTTCCGCGCCCTGCAGAAGAAGCTGGTCCGCCAGCGGATCCTGCGTGACTCGGTCCGCATCGACGGCCGTGGCCTGCGCGACATCCGGGCCCTGGGCGCCGAGGTCGAGGTGCTCCCGCGGGTGCACGGTTCGGCGATCTTCGAGCGTGGCGAGACCCAGATCATGGGGGTGACCACGCTGAACATGCTCAAGATGGAGCAGCAGCTCGACACCCTCTCGCCGGTGACCCGCAAGCGCTACATGCACAACTACAACTTCCCGCCGTTCTCCACCGGTGAGACCGGCCGCGTCGGTTCGCCGAAGCGGCGCGAGGTCGGCCACGGTGCGCTGGCCGAGCGGGCGCTCATGCCCGTCCTGCCCACGCGTGAGGAGTTCCCCTACGCGATCCGTCAGGTGTCCGAGGCGCTCGGCTCCAACGGCTCGACCTCGATGGGCTCGGTCTGCGCCTCGACCCTCTCGCTGCTCAACGCCGGTGTGCCGCTGCGCGCGCCGGTCGCCGGCATCGCGATGGGCTTGGTCTCGGACACGGTCGATGGCGAGACCCGGTATGCCGCTCTCACCGACATCCTCGGCGCCGAGGACGCGTTCGGTGACATGGACTTCAAGGTCGCCGGCACGCGCGAGTTCGTCACCGCCATCCAGCTGGACACCAAGCTCGACGGTATCCCCGCCTCCGTGCTCGCGAGTGCGCTGACCCAGGCCCGCGAGGCCCGGCTGCACATCCTCGATGTCATGGGCGAGGCCATCGATGCTCCCGACGAGATGTCGCCCTTCGCTCCGCGGATCATCACGGTGAAGGTGCCGGTCGACAAGATCGGCGAGGTCATCGGCCCGAAGGGCAAGATGATCAACCAGATCCAGGACGACACCGGCGCGGACATCTCCATCGAGGACGACGGCACCGTCTACATCGGCGCAGTCGACGGCCCCTCGGCCGAGGCGGCGCGGGCCGCGATCAACGCGATCGCCAACCCGCAGATGCCCGAGGTCGGCGAGCGCTTCATGGGCACCGTCGTCAAGACGACGACCTTCGGGGCGTTCATCTCCTTGCTCCCGGGCAAGGACGGTCTGCTGCACATCTCCGAGGTGCGCAAGCTTGTCGGTGGCAAGCGGATCGACAACGTCGACGACGTCCTCAAGATCGGCCAGAAGGTCCAGGTCGAGCTCAAAGAGATCGACCCGCGCGGCAAGCTGTCGCTGGCTGCTGTCATGGCCGACGGCGAGGGCGACAAGGCCGACGCCGAGGCTCCTGCCGAGGGCTGAGCCACACCACGCACGTCCCCGGTGGGGCGGCATACGGGATCTCCCGTATGCCGCCCCACCGGCGTTTGCGGTGACGTGCCCGCCTGCCCGCGGTTACCCTGGAGAGGTGATCTTCGGTCGGGAGGGTGCGTCGGCGGGTGGCGCCGTGTTCGGCGAAGCCATCGCGTTGCTGCAGCCGGGCTACGCCCACACCCTGGCCGAGAAGCGCCGTCAGGAGTCCTCCCGTGAGGTGCCCGAGGACGGTGCCCCGCCGCTGATCGACCTTGAGGCCGGGGTCATCCGGATCACCCGGCCACCAGCGGCTGAACCACCAGCGCCCTGAGTTATCCACAGGGCTGTGGATGAGCTCTGCGGGGTTGGTGGGGATCGTGATCTGCTCGAACCATGACCTCACGCCTGGCACGCAGTGCCCTCGCTTCGATCAGTCTCCTGCTCGCGGGATGCACCGCGATGTCGTCTTCGCCGACCTCGACATCGGCCACCGACCCGGCCTCCGGTTCGCCGACTGCCTCGGCCACCGCCGCGGCAGACCTCGGTTCGCAGCTCGCGCAGCAGATCCTGCGGGACTACAACGTCCGCAACAACCCGGCGATCGTTGCGTCCGCGGCGGGCGACCCCACCGGGTGGAAGGCCGCCGACACGGGGATCACCCTCGAACAGGACCTGTTCGGGACTGTTGATGCGCGAGTGAACAAGACCCTCAAGCCGGCATCGCCGTTCGACTTCACCCCCAAGGAGTTGATCGTCGCATCGCCGGAGGGGGCCTATCCCCGGTGGGCGGTGATCGAGTTCGGCGAATCGGAACGAGCGGGTGGCACGGCCAGCCCCAGCGCGACGGCGTCGGCCTCCCCGGCCGACCGCCGAGTGGTTGGGGTGTTCGTCCAGCCCGTAGCCGACGCGCCCTGGCTCATGGAGAACCACATCACGGTGCCGCGCCCCGCCACTTCGGTGACAGCGAGAGAGGCTTCGGCCGCGGAGTCAGCCGATGCCCGGGCCGCCCTGCAACGGGCGCTGGACTATCTCACCTTCGGACGGGAAGCCCCAGAGGTTGACCTCGGGTCGATCCCCGGCTCTCGATCGAGCCTGTTGATCCCGGCCAAGGACAACATCAGGGACACGACGCTGGTGTGCTCGACCTACGTCCCTCCGGCCGGTGTTCCTGGCTACGGCAACAGCCGGGCCTTCGCTGTCGAGGACACCGTGGTTCTGATCGGCTCGATCTCCTGCTCGGCAAGCGTGATGCTCAAGCGGAGCACGACCACCAACGCCTGGCAGCGGGCCATTCTCGGCGCCGCCGAGACGACCAAGGGCGTGACGTTCAGTTACGTCGGGACGATCGTCGTCAGCACGACACCCGGGAGTCGACCGACGGTCTCGTGGTGGCGGCTGAGTGACGCCCTCGCCCCGGCGGTGATGGTTCGCGAGCGGGGCTGACCGGCAGTCAGGCGCGAGCGACCGTGGGTGTCGGCGCAGCATGAGAGGCTGGAGGCAACCCCGAGCACCCGAAGGACTCCCTCATGACGACTGCGCCGATCCCGGCGCCGGCAGTTCCTGCAGCGACCGGCACGACGCTCCGGCGAGGTCTGGCGGTCATCGCCCGAGGTGTCCGCGAGGAACCCCGCTGGTTCTCGCTCGCGGTGTTGGGCTCGACGATCTACGGCATCATGACTGGCCTCATGGCCTGGGCCATCGGTTGGTGCACGAGCACCATCGTCACCCCGGCAGTCGCGGCCCGCACGGTGACCTCCGGCCAACTCTGGACGATCGCCGGGGTCATCTCCGGCGTCGTCACGGTCAACGTCCTGGGCATCATCCTGCGCCGCACCGCGGCGGGCTTCGCGATGTACAGCCTGGGCGCGGCATACCGGCGCCGGGTCTCCCGGCAGTATCTCGACCTGCCGCTGCGCTGGCACCACAAGCACCCGTCCGGACAGTTGCTGTCCAACGCGAACGCCGACGTCGAGGCGACGTGGAACATCTTCGCGCCGCTGCCGATGGCCCTCGGGGTCATCGTCATGCTCGTCTTCGGCGCGGTCCAGATGCTCATCGTCGACCCGGTCCTCGCCGCGGTCGGGATGGTCGTCTTCCCGCTGCTCTTCCTCGCCAACGCAGTCTTCCAACGCCGGATGTCGCCGTTGATCACCCGCGCCCAACAGTTGCGGGCCGAGGTGTCCGAGGTCGCCCACGAGAGCTTCGAGGCCGCCCTGGTCGTCAAGTCGATGGGCCGCGAAGACCAGGAGGCGCGGCGGTTCGCCGAGGCGGCATACACCTTGCGCGATGCCAACATCCTCGTGGGGCGCACCCGCGGCACCTTCGACCCGGCGATCGAGTCGATCCCGACGATCGGCACCCTCGCGGTCATCGCCGTCGGGGCCTGGCGGGCCGGACAGGGGGCGGTGACGGCCGCCGAAGTGGTCCAGATCGCCTACCTGTTCTCGGTGTTGGCTTTCCCGGTCCGCGCCTTCGGCTGGGTGCTGGGCGAGTTGCCCCGTTCGGTCGTCGGCTGGGAGCGGGTCAATGCCGTCCTGCAGGCCACCGGCGCGATGGCCTACGGCCCGGCCCAGTTGCCGGACCGTGACGCGGCCACGGTCGCAGCGCGCCGGCTGGACTTCGCCTACGAGATCGACCTGCCCGAGGGGGGCACCGAGCTCTCCCCGGCGATCCGCGACGTCACCATCACGGTGCCCGCCGGCGCGACCATCGCCCTCGTCGGCCCCACCGGCTCGGGCAAGACGACCCTGACCAACCTCCTACTGCGCCTCGTCGACCCCGACTCCGGTCAGGTACTCGTCGACGAGGTCGACCTGCGCACGGTGCGCCAGGGCGGCGTCTCTCGGGTGGCCGCCCTCGTGCCGCAGCAGACCTTCATGTTCGAGGACACCGTTCGCGACAACGTGACGCTCGGCGCGGACCACACCGACGACGAGGTGTGGGAGGCCCTTCGGGTCGCCCAGGCGCGGCGCTTCGTCCGCTCCCTGCCGGATGAGCTGGACACTCGGGTGGGGGAGCGGGGCACCAACCTCTCAGGCGGTCAGCGTCAACGAATCGCCTTGGCGCGAGCCGTGATTCGCCGTCCCCAGCTGCTCGTGCTCGACGACGCGACTTCGGCTGTCGACCCGAGTGTCGAGCAGGAGATCCTCACCGCCCTGCGCGGGGTCTCCAGCGCGACGACGGTGCTGCTCGTCGCCTACCGGATGGCGACTATCGCCCTGGCCGACGAGATCGTCTACATCGAGGAGGGCCAGGTCCGCGGGCATGGCAGCCACGAGGCCCTGGTCACCACCTGCCCTGGGTATGCCGCGCTCGTCTCGGCCTATGCCCGCGAGGCGGCCGACCGGGCGGCCGTCGCGGCCGACGAGGAAGAGGTGGCCTCGTGAGCCGCTTCGAGCCGTTGACCGACCACTCAGGGATCAGTTCGGGCGGTGAGCTGAGCGCCTGGGCCACCATCCGACGTGGCGCGGCCATCTCTCCGGAGCTCACCAAGGGCCTGGCCGTCACCGTGTTGCTCGCCGGTCTCTCGACGGTCGGGAGGGTGCTCATCCCCTTCGTCGTGCAGCGCACCACCGACGAAGGGATCCTCGCGCCCGGCGGTCCCGACGCGAGCCGGGTGCTGCTCTGGGTCGCACTCGCGCTGGCGGGGGTCGTGGTCACCGCCGTCAGTTCGTATGCCGTCAACGTGCGCCTCTACACCGCGTCCGAGAGCGGGCTGGCCTCCCTGCGGTTGGCTGCGTTCCGACACATCCACGACCTGTCGATGCTCACCCAGAACACCGAGCGGCGGGGTTCCCTCGTCTCGCGGGTGACCTCCGACGTGGACACCATCTCGGCGTTCGTCCAGTTCGGCGGGCTGATGCTCATCGTCAGCACCGGCCAGATCCTGCTCGCCACCGTGCTCATGGTGGTCTACAGCCCCGTGCTCGCGGCCGTGGTTTGGGGCTGTTTCGTCCCGCTGTTCTTCCTCATCCGACACTTCCAGGGCGTTGTCGGGAGGGCCTACACCCGGGTGCGCCAACGGGTCGGGGAGATGCTCGGGGCGATCTCCGAGGCCGTCGTCGGGGCTGCGACCATTCGCGCCTACGGCATCGAGGAGCGCACCGCTGCCCGCATCGACGCTGCGATCGAGGCCCATCGGCGCGAGGCGGTCGGCGCCCAGGTGCGCTCCGTCATCGCCTTCACCGCGGGCCAGTTCGTGTCCGGGCTGACCTCGGCGGTCGTCCTCGTCATCGGCACAGTTCTGGCCGTCCGCGGCGACGTGACGATCGGGACCCTGCTGGCCTTCCTCTTCCTTGTCAACCTCTTCACCATGCCAGTGCAGCAGGCCACCGAGATCCTCAACGAGATGCAGAACGCTGTCGCCGGCTGGCGCCGAGTCATCGGCATCATCGACACTCCGGCCGACGTGGCCGACCCCGGCCCCGGCGGGGTGGAGTTGCCTCGCGGGCCGATCATCGTGCGCTTCGACGACGTCTCCTATGCCTACCCCGGCGGCGGGCCGGTCCTGCGGGAGGTCACCCTCGACATCGCCCCGCGAGCCCGGATCGCCGTGGTGGGGGAGACCGGTTCGGGCAAGTCAACGCTGGCCAAACTGCTCACCCGACTCATGGACCCGACCGAGGGTCAGGTACTGGTCGACGGAGTGGACCTGCGACGAGTTCGCTTCTCCTCGTTGCGTTCTCGCGTGGTGCTGGTCCCGCAGGAGGGCTTCCTCTTCGACGCCTCGTTGCTCGAGAACATCCGCTTCGGACGACCGGAAGCCTCGGTCGACGACGTGCACCTGGCGCTCACCGAGCTGGGGCTGGACGAGTGGGCAGAAGGCCTGCCACTCGGCCTCGACACGGCGGTCGGCCAGCGCGGCGAGTCGTTGTCGGCGGGGGAGCGCCAACTCGTCGCCATCGTCCGGGCCTATCTCGCCGATCCCGACCTGCTCGTCCTCGATGAGGCCACGTCTGCCGTCGACCCCTCGACCGAGGTGCGAGTCCAGCGGGCCTTGGACTCCCTCACCCGTGGCCGGACGTCGATCGCCATCGCTCACCGGCTCTCCACGGCCGAAGCCGCGGACGAGGTGATCGTCGTCGACGCGGGTCGGATCGTCGAACGCGGCCCGCACGTCGAGTTGGTCGACGCCGGCGGCGTGTATGCCGCGCTGCACGCCTCCTGGGCGGCCCAACAACGAGCCTGAAAGCCCTGCGAGCGCCCGATCGCACTTGTACCATCTGGTACATGTCTATTTCCGTCACGTCGTCAACCATCGTCAATCCGAGCCTGGCTTGGCAGGTCCTGTCGGACGTTCGAAGCTGGCCCGAGTGGCTCCCGACCGTCATCGAGGTCGTCCCCGAGACCCCCGAGGCACCCGACGGGATGGGGGCGGCATACCTCGTCCGGCAGCCGCGGCTCGCGGCGGCGCGTTGGGAGATCACCGAGTGGCGTCCCGGGGCAGGCTTCACCTGGGTGTCGCGGCGGCCCGGCGTGACGACCACCGGCACCCACCAACTCGTCGAGGTCCCCGGCGGGGTCCAGGCCCAGCTCGGCATCGCCTGGAGCGGGCCGCTGGCCTGGCTCGTTCGGGCGTCGTATGGCGGGCTGACGCGGGGGTACGTCGCGAGCGAGGCGGCCGCGATCGTCGCGCAGTGCCAGGTCCAGCAGTCCGAGGGCGAGACGGCGCAGACCTCGCAGTGAGCCGCCGGGAGGAACTCCTGGGTCAGGTGGTGGCGTGGTTCGCGGCGCACGGGATCGGCGACACCAGCCTGCGCACCCTCGCCCGAGAACTCGGCACGAGCCATCGGATGCTCATCTATCACTTCGGGTCCCGCGAGGGTCTGCTCACCGAAGTCGTCGGCGCCGTCGAAGCCGGTGAGCGGGCAGCGCTTGCCGCCCTGCTCGAGGTGGCGCACGAGGACCCGTATGCCGCCGGCGCCGCATTCTGGACCCACGTCGCCGACGCGGCCACCACGTTCGCGCCGCTCTTCTTCGAGGTCAGCGGCTTGGCCATGCAAGGTGCTTCGTATGCCGCGGGGCTGCGATCCTGGCTCGCCGACGGCTGGTTGGACGGCTTGGCGGCGGGGTTCGAGGCAGGCGGTTTCACCCCGTCGCGGTCGCGTGAATTGGCCCAGGAGTCGCTGGCGATGGCCCGCGGTCTGCTGTTCGAACTGGCGGTTACGGGGGATCGAACGGGGGTCGACGCGGCCATGGGTCGATATGTCGAAGAAGTCCGATTCCGGGGGAATTCGTTGGGATGCATCGACATTCTGACCGGTCGGGCCATTGACGCGACGCGCGATTCGGCGCAACACTGCGAACGTTGGAACCAGCCCTCAGGTCCCCCCG
>ERZ795062.500-NODE-500-length-32319-cov-7.821194_pt1 | contig 32319 bp, 47 predicted proteins | sample MGYA00375146_ERZ795062 | MGnify/ENA primary metagenome ERZ795062 (study PRJEB30191, sample SAMN05720281) | activated sludge metagenome | isolation source: Anaerobic digester | place: USA | collected 2015-07-16 ...
GCCCTGCTCGACGTGCGCCACGTCGGCGACATGCTGCCCCGCCTCGAGCATTTCCCTCTCCAGCGCGCGCTCGTGGTCGCCGTGTTCAGACATCGTCGATTCTCCTGCCATCCGCGTCGTACCAGTGATCCCGCCGGCAACCGCGCTCAACCACCCGCGTCACCATGATGACCACAGCGAAGGCAACCGCGAAGCAACCGAGGATGCCACCGACCACCAGCAGCAGGTGCAGCACCGCAACGCCGTTGAAGACGAATTCCGCGCTCATTTGCTCATCAGATCCGTCTTGCGCTGGCTCGATGCCGATGTCCCAAACCAGAAGGCGGTCACGCCCCCGGTCAGCAGCCCGCCGAAAATCGCTCCGAGCACCATCGCCCGGATGTCATCGGAGAATCCCCCGCGGAACAGCACTGCATAGAGCGCGATGTAGACCAGCGGCAGCAGCGCGAACGTCACCCACAGCGACGGCGACATCCACGGCTTGTCCGTCGGCGTCAGCTTCGCCGAGAATTCGCGCGCCCCGGAAATCCCGCCGCCGCCGGCCTCGCTGACCAACACGTACCACTGCGCCTCGACCGCCTTTTGATAGTCTTGGGCCAACTCAGGCTTTGCCGCAAGGGCCGCGACGGCACCTTCGGCGGTCGGCTGCGCGGTCACGGTTTTCGCGATCTCGACCACCATTTCGGCCTTCTTGGCGTTTTTCTCGGTTTGCTCGCCGTCGCCGCCGAACAGGCGGATCAGGTTCGGCGCGAATTTGATCAGCGCCGGAATAGCCGCAAGAGTGAATGGATCCACGACAGCTTCTCCGGTTGAGGTTGGGGTTGGGGTTGGGGTGTCGGTTGCGGGAAAGGGACCTGCCCGGCGGCATCCTCCGCTTTCGCCAGGACGCGCTTGGCGCGCTCGTAAAACGCCAGACGTTCGGCAAACTTGGTCAGCCCGCCGTTGATGATGAGGGTGATCCGCTCGAAATCGCCACGGTCAGCCAGCGCGTTCAGGTCATGCGCGTCCCAGAACCACGCCGCCGAGCGCACCGCCAGACTCGGCATTTCCAGCATCTCGGGGTGCTTGGGCAGCAGTTCCGGGTCGCCGAGCAGTCCGGTGCTGCAGGCTCGATAGTTGTCATAACCCGTGATCTGAATCAGCCCGCGCCCGCGATACCTCCGCCCCGGCGTCGTGCCCGCCTCCTGCGCCAGCTTGACGGCCGCCGGCCGCGTGTTGCCGAGGGCGGCGCGCCGGTCGTAAGCGCTTCCATCGGCGATTTCGCGCACGTACCGCAGCGACCCGGATTCATGGGCGACCTGCGCCAGGAAAGCAGCCTGTCGCGCCGGCGTCACGATGTCGAACTCGATCAATGCCGAGTTGATGTGTGACAAAAACAGCGCCGCACGGTCCTTGCCGGCACTCGGCATGATTTCCAACAGCTGATTCAGTGTGATCAGGTTCATTCGCACGGCCCCATTCCTCTTGTTCACCGCCCCATCCTAGCGGCCATCGCCGCGCATTTCACGGGGTCCCGGCGGGCTTCCCGAATCGCGCTTGACCCACGGATATCGCGCCCACCGCCACTCCAGCCACCACCGCCGCCAGCTCCCGCTGGTGGCGATCATGCCGAGATGACGCAGCTTCGTTGATCCGCCCATCACGATCCTCCCTTGTTGGAGATCGAAGTCGCCGATTCCCCCTTCGGCGCGTTGCCCGGCGTGATCTTCACCGCCCCCGGCACGCTCCCCGGCGGCGCGATCCCGCCCACCGCACCGGGGTACGGGTCGCCGCGCTGCGCCTGCGCGTCGAGCCGCTCGCGCACCATTTCCGCGTTGAAACCCATCTCCTCGTAAATCATGTCGCGCGGCAGGCCGATCGCGCCCCACTTCAGCATGCGGTCGGTCGTCTGGCTCGGCGTCTCGGTCCGCCGCTCCGCGAATCCGATTTCGAACTCGCCGGGGTCGGCCACCATGCCCTTCAGCAGCAGCTGCAGCCGGAACCCTTCGGCATAGGCGAAGGCCAGCGTGTCCTGGAAAACGTCCACCTCCTCGTAGTAGTCCCGCTTCAGGTCCTCGAGGATGTCGCGCGCCAGCCCGTCGGTGTAGCCCATCAGCCCCTTGGGCAGCGGCGAACCGGCGAAGAAGGTATCCAGCAGGTGCACCACGTCGCCGATGTCGCCCAGCGTCGCGTCGCCCTGTACCGCCTTCACCGCGCCCTTTTTGTTCGAATAGAAGTCGGTCGTGATCTCGCCCTTCGTCGCCTCGGTCTGCGCCCGGTACGCCTCGAGATCGGCCATGCTCGCCCCCTCCAGCACATGCGACAGGCGCAGCGGCGCCCGCTGCCGGCGCCGGATCACCAGATCCTCCTCGGTCATCCGCAGCTTGCGCCACACCTCGCGGCCGGCATCGAGGAAAGGCCGCCCCATCGCCCCCACGTCGTCGAACGAATCCGGGTCGAAGCGGCACAGGAACAACTGCCACAGCGGGAAGCCGGTCAGCTTGCTCCCCGTCATCACGTCGATCTGCCAATAGGCGTCACGCACATCCTTGAAGCGACCGTCCTGGTCCACGTTCGGCAGGATCGTCTCCGAAGGCATGCGCACCGCCGCCACCACGTTCATCTGCTCGTCGATCACCCATTGCAGCGGCAGGTTGCCCTCCATCGCCAGCCCGCGCGCATCCGACTTCAGCTTCTCCACCCGGTGCAGCTGCAGCCGCCGCGCGAACGCCTCCCACTCCGCCACCAGCGAACGCTTCGGCGCCGTTTGCGTGAACACCAGCCCGCCCTTCACCGTATCGCGCGCGATCCGGCTATGGATGCGCCGCACCCGGCCGTCCAGCCGGTCCATCTCGCGCACGTCGAGAATCGCCTGGCGCACCTCCGGATCGACCCACATCAGCCGATAGAGATATTTCAGCGAATTCTCCGGCGTCGCCCGCCGGCCCTGCTCGCTATCCCGCACCGCCGGGCTCGCCTGCTCGTTCGGCGTCGCCTTCGCCCCGCCCCGCACCTTCGCCCAGATTTCAGCCAGCCCCATGCTTCACCCCTTCGAATACGCGGACGCTCGCCACCGCCCGCCAGCCATCGATCAAACCTTCCGTGTACAGATCCCTGAAGAGCGGCAGCAGCTCCGGCAAATGCCGCTCCACCAGCGCCTTGTTCTCCGCAGCCCGCGCCGCCGCCTCCGCGCTCAACGGCCGCACCGCCGCCCGCGTTGCCGGCCTCGCCGGAGCCGTCGCCGCCCGGCCCTTCGTGCCCGCGTAGGTCGCGCTCACGCCGCCACCCCCAGCCCGATCAGCCCGGCAGCCGCCGGCCCGCCCAGCAGCTGCTCGCGCGTCACCGTCCGCCGCCCGATCACCGTCGGCGTATCCTCCTGCCCGCGCGTCACCAGCCCCCAGGTCGCTGCCATGTCGGCGTCGAACAAGTCGTCGCCCAGCTTCGGGTCGGCCATCTTGAAACTGCTGTAGTCGGCCTTGGTCGCCTCCGCCTTGATGTTCCCGAGCTGCCGCACATAGGCGCGCCAGTCGTCCAGTTCCGGTCGCATGTCGAACTCGTCGAAGTACGCGATCGCCGCCTGCCCGTTGTGGAACGCCGCCCGCAGCATCGACGCCATCGAATGTTTCGTCATCCCGCCGAAGCGGATCGGCGAAAACGGCCAGCCCGGCCAGCTCGAAGCGGTCGAAGCCCCGTCGTTCACCGTCCGCCGGTCCACATCCGTCAGCCCCAGCGCGAACAGCCGGTCGTTCAGCGTCGTCAGCATGCCCAGCCCGTAGGCATCGCCCAGCGCGTAATCCGGCTGGAAGAACTCCCACAGCCCAACCAGGTCGCGCTCCACCACCCGGTCATCCATCCCCGCCGGCCACGTCCGCACGAAGATCGTGCACAGGAAGTTGCCGATCTGTTCCTTGACCACCAGCGCCGACTTCGAGGCGCTGGCGCTTTCGCCATGTCCGGAATGGTCGTAGCCGAACGAAATCAGTCCGCGCTTGCGGTACTTAGCTCCTGGCAGCGGCCCGGCCGGCACCAGCCCCGCCTGCAGGCCGACCGCCAGCGCCTTGCGGATGTACTTCTCCCAGATCCAGTTCTGCGACGCCACGTTCCTGCACAGAAACTGCCGCATCCACTCGCCCTCGGTCTGCTGCGCCCGCATCGAATCCGCCCACTCGCGGTTCAGCACCCCCAGTTCGATGCCCAGGTAGACGTCGACCGCCGGCAGCAGGTGATACTCGCCGGTATCGATCAGCCCCTGCAGCACGTCTGCGCCCTTGTAGACGCCCGTCAGCCGGATCTGCGGCGTGAACTGCCGGGCGTCGGCATCCACCCCCAGCCGCCGCTGTGCCCCGAGCATCGGCAGGAAGCGCGACAGCAGCCGGTCCTGCGGCATGTCGTCGGTCTCCTCCAGCGACGCCACCGTGATCGCCTCGCCGTCGATCTGGCTCATGATCCCGAACGCCCCGCACTTCGACCCGTTACAGAAGGCGTAGCCGGTATCTTTCACCTGCCGCCGCCCGTTGCGGTAGCCGACATACCCGGAAAGGATCGGCGAGCGCCGGATCGCCTCGATGTGATAGTTCAGGTTGTTCTGCGACTGCTGCAGCCGCGGCGCCACGATCCCCTCCTCCTGCGCCGGCGTCGTCGCCAGATGCTTGAGGCAATACATCTCCTTGATCGCCGTCTTCCCAGTCCGCCGGCACGACACGTCGACCGTGTTCGAATGCCGGTCCATCTCGATGCACTTCAATACCTGCACCGCGTCCAGCGTCACGTTATGCACATGCTTGTGCCACAAGCCGTGATCGTCGGCATAGCGCATGATCTCCACCTCGGCCGAGTGGGAAACGGTGATGCGCTGGGCGGCGGAGAGGCGGGTCATTCAGCGCTCGACGTCATGCCTCGCCGCTACCTTGGCAGGCAGGGCAACACTCTTCTCCATCGCCGTGCATGCAATATCCTTGCCCAATGCAAAGATCGTCACAGCAGACCAGAATCGATCCCGATCCACCGCAACGCAGGCATTCAGGCCCGTCGTCCGCATCGGTATCAAACATCGTTGCCGGATCCATCTCTCACCCCCCGTTCTGCTGCTCATACTCGATCAGCACCGGGTCTTTCGCCTTCGCCGCGTTGGCCCGTTGCCACATGGCGCCCAGGTCTTCCAGCGCCTTCACCTTGCGCGCCTCGAACTCGAGCGCCGATTCGCGCGCCTCGCCGTCGTCCCTCAGCCGGCCTGGCATCGCCGCTTCGTCCTCGCCCTGCCTCGGCGTCATCGCCAGGTCGGCCAGGGAAATGTTCATGCGCGTGATCAGCTCGCTCACCGGCCGGAACAGCGGGTGCGCCACCACGTCCGTCACCACGCACTTGCGCCCGTTCTCGTCGAAATACTCGACCACCAGCACGCTGCCGTTCTTGTCCACGTAGGTTTTCGGCACCTGCAGCGTCACCCCGTCGCCGATGATCTGGCGCAGGCACTCGCTTACCGTCGCCATCAGCGCCGCGTGAAAATCCGCGTAGATGCCCATCAGGTGTTTCGGGTTCTTCTGCTCGAATGCCGCGCGATGCTTCATGAACAGCACCGTCTGCTTCTCGCAGCACGGCTGCGCCTTGCACCAGCCGCGGTCGACCTCGCAATCGCGGCAAAAACTGTAGCCGTCCGGCTTCGCCGGGAAGTAGGTCGCCACCTTGGCGTTCAGCCCGTGCTTCATCCCGTTGAAGCGCGTCCGCAGCGCCTCCTCCGGCGTCGGGTGGCCGATCAGGTTTTCCCGTGCCCGCGCCTTGCCTTCTGCCGTCCGCGGCCCGGTGCAGTTACGCCACGCCTTCATCGCCGCCCGCGCCCAGTGCGCCTGCGCCGCCTCCGCCCCGCACTCGCACGGGTGGAAATACAGCCACGGGTGCACGTCGTCGCCCTCCGGCGCTTCCTCGACGCGTGCCGGCGGCTTCTCGAACGTGCTCTTGCACGCCTTGCAACGGAAAACGACGGTCTTCAGCGGGGTTTCTTCGCGCATCGCCTGAATTTGGCCGCATCCGGCCAGCAAAAAAAGGGAATCCCGTCATTCCCGCGAAAGCGGGAATCCAGTCCTTCCGTTACCCAGCGTCACTGGCTTCTGTCCGCGCTGCGGCACGGCGCCGTCATCCCCGCCCGCGGATCTCGGCCAGCGCCGTGTCCTGGCACAGCATCAGCTTGTCGAACAGCCCCAGCCGGCGCTTTTTCTTGATCCCCATCAATTTCAGCGTCGCCGGGATTGCCGCGTGATCCAGCCCGACCGGCGTTCCCGTGATCGGGTGCAGCCGCCACTGCAGGCGCAGCCGGAGGAACACCGTCAGCGCCTCGGCATTCTCCGCCCACACCCCGAACACCGCCGGCGCCGGCTCGCCCTGCGCGTCGACGAAGGCCCGCGCCTCTTCTTCGCTGACTCCGAACCGCACCAGATCGGCGATGCGCTCTCCTTCATCCTCGACGCCGCCGCGCAGCCAATGCCGCACGGCCTCGATCAGTTTTTTTCCAGCACCCCGACCAGTTCCGCCTCGAAGGCCGCGAAGATCGCCTTCGCCGCCTTCGGGTAGTTCTTCACCAGCTTGCCCAGCGCCTCCGCCGAGAAGGGCGCGTTGATGTTCTCGCCCTCCCAGCCGTCGACGAAGCGCAGCAGGAAGGCGTCCGCCGGCTCCTTCTGCTCGCGGCTCTCCGCCAGCATCGCGAAGAAGGCATCGCCGTCCATGTGCCGGAAGCGGAAGCGCACCGTCACCGGCAGCCCGCCCGGCACCGGCAGCGCCACCGGGTGCACGAAGGTCGGCGCCGGCTCGATCCGGAAAATCTCGCTCATATCGCGGTGATCTTGATTTCGTCGTTACCCGCCGACGGCCCATAGACCATCGAGCAGCCGAGCATCGCGATGCCGTCCTGGTCCTGGTACTTGGGGTTCAGCAACTGCACGTTCGGCGCGTCGATCTGGAACTTGTTGCCGGCCACCGTGCCGTGGATCAACTGCAGCGCGCCGGTCGTGATGTTCTTGATCGACGTCCACCAATCCTTCGTCGCCACCGTCACCGCTTCCATCAGGATGTTGCCCACCGGCTTGCGGTCGGTGATCAGCACCTCGCCCATCGCCGCGCCGATCAGCTCGCGGAAGATCACCTCGTTCGCCATGTCCGCCGTCAGGCTATGCACCCGCCCGGCGTAGCCGTGCAGCGTCAGCGTCGGCGTGTTCGTGCGGTTCACCGCCAGCGGTTTCTGCCACGCCGTCAGCGTCACCGTCGGCGCCGCCGCATCCGTCACCGTGTTGAACAGCCCGGTCAGCGAGAACTTCATCGCCGGCCGCCCGTCGCGCGTGAAATCGAACGTCACCGTCCCGCGCGCCCCGGTCAGCTTGTGCAGCACGCCGTCCAGGTTGAAATACACGGTCACCGACTCGAAGCTCTCCGACACCGGCGAATACTCCACCTTGGTCGACGCCGTCACCGTCTCGGCGAAGCCGCAGGCTCGCAGCAGCGGCCCCCAGGCCGGCGCCGTCCCCAGCGCGCCGGATCCCGCCGCCTCGATCGTGAAGTCGATCTTCGAGAACAGCCCGGTCGGCAGTTGTTCGTTGCTCCCCAGGAAGGGCCGGATGTTGTCGCGGTCCACCGTCTTCATTTCCATCGGACTGAGGTCGAAATCCGAGAACAGGATCGCGTTCGCCGCGCCGGTCGGCGTCGGGTCGGTGCCATAAGTCACCTCGATCTTGGCCAGCAACGCACCCCTACGCTTCCGCAGTGCCATCTTCTTGCTCCTTCAAAGGTTGATCCTCGGCCGGTTGGGTGCGCCCCACCAGCACCCGTCGGCCCGTCTCCGGGTCGACGACATAACTGCCGCCCAGCCCGTCGTATTCATCGCTCACGGCGTCACCTCCCAATCCATTGCAAACCAGCCATACGGCGCCTCCAGTTGCCCGGAAAACCGCGTTTCCAGCAGGTCGACCGCAGCCACCGGCAACACGCCCTTCAGGTAATCCTTCACCTCCTCGGCGAAGGCGAACTCCGCGTCCTCCACCGCCGACGGCAGCGCGTCCTCCGGCAGCTTCACCTGCCCGACCACGACCACAGCCGCCCGTCCGAGATCGGCCTCGCGGCCCCGGTAGTTGGCATAGGCGAACTCGCGCCCTGCCACCAGTGTCAGCACCCCGGCCTCGAGGTCGCTCTGCATGCGCCGGTCGAAATTCAGCAGGTCGCGCGTCACCACCCGCGCCGGCAGCGCCGCCTGCAAGTCGGCCCGCAGATCGTTCAGCGCCTCACGCAGTCCCAAGGCTGCCTCCGTTGATCTCCGCCACCGCCAGTCGCATCGCCTCGTTCGCCAGATCGACCACCCGCCCCTTCTTGGTGTCGTAGGCCGGCTGCATGAACGGGTAAGCCTTCGTTCCCTTCTGGTAAATGCCCCACGCCCACGCCCGCGAGCGCAACCAGATATCCAGTTCCTGGTTGCCGCGTTTCTTGCTGCCCTTCCGCGCCCACTCGTGGCCACGGTAACGCGTGTTCAGAGTCAGCCAGTCTTTCAGCCGGTCCGGGTTCGGGTAATACTTCGGCTTTCCCGCCGCCGGCCCCGTGCCCTCTTCGACCATCGGCGCATAAATCGACCCGGCCCGCACCTGCCAGTGCAGAGGCCCGAGCATGGACGGCTTGATCGACTCCATCAAACTGCCGAATCCATGCCGCTTCGCGGCATTCGCTCGCGCTTCCTGCGAAAGTTCGCGCGCCCCGCCTGCTATGGCCTGGCCAAGCATGCGCACAACCACAGGTCGCGCCTTGCCCAACGCCGCCCGCGCCGCCTTGTCGTCGTAGCGCAGATCGATTCTCATCGCGCCGCCCTCGCCTCGAACTCGTCCAGCAGTTGCCGGTACAGCGCCGCCGGCGTGCCGTTGCGCGGCCCGCTCGAAATCCCGTCGCGCAGCGCCACCGGCTTGGTGATGTTGCGCAGCGCCAGCTCGCGGCAGCATTCCGCCTGCGCCCGCAGCAGCAGCAGCGAACGGTTGCTCGCTGGCAGCGTCGTCTCGCCCGCGGTATCGCTCACCGTGTGCGCCGCGAAGTAGAAAAAGCGGTACGCACTGCCCAGCAGCGCGATCTGTTCCGCCGTCGGCGCCGGCGTCAGCACCAGCACCGCGTCGCACGCCGCCACGTCCGGCAGCCGCCCCGGATAAGCCCTGTCCCACGGCTTGACCGGCGTCGACGTGCCCCACAGCGCCATCTTGAAGCGCAGGAACCCCTCCGGGGCGGCATACTCGGACTGCCCGGCGACCAGCGTCAGCGTCGCCGCCAGCGTCCGCGACCCCGACGACCCGCCGACGGCGCCCATTTCCTCCGCCGCCACGTCCAGGCAGCGATCGAAATCCTCCGGATCGGCAAGCACCGACGCCGAATCGTGCAGGCTCGCCTTGAGATCGGCCCGCAGATCGGCGCGGGTCATCGTTCCCGCCATTTACGCCCCGCCGCCTTCGGCCGCGTCTTTCTCGGCCCGCCGCAGCTGCTCCTCGGCAATCGCCGCCAGCACGCCCTTGCGCTTCTTGCTGGCCAGCTCCAGCGCCTCCAGCTGCGTCAGCCATTCGCGGCTCAGCAGATCCAGCCCGCCCGTCACTTGCGCAACGTTGCCTTCCAGCAGTTCGGCCAGCGGATCGGCCGCCGTTTCCTCGGCAGCCACCGGCGCCGCGGAACGGAACTCCGGCGGCAGCATGTCGTCCTCGAAATGCCGTATCTCGCCCGGCGGGATCATCACCCCGCCGACGAAGATCGGCATCTTGCCCGTGTTCTCGATCGGTACTCTCATCACTCGCTCCTGAAAAAATCCCCCGACCCGCAGGCCGGGGGCCAAACCTCACGTCAATGAGTAGGGAGATTCCTTACGCGGCGCGCGCCACCCGTCCGGTCGCCGAATACAGCACGACGCTGGTGTAGCAGCCCTTGAGCGGCGACGGCGTATGCAGCACCACGAACTGGTCGCCGTAGGCTTCCTTCTTGCCCGTGAACCGCCCGTTGCTGTCGCGCTGGTCCTGCAGCTCGCCCATCTGCCACGGCTTCATCATCCGGTAGCGGGTATTGCCGCGCTCGCCGATCACCACGCGCGTATCGCCCAGTTGCAGGCCCGGCGCGAAGCTCTTGAAGTTCGGCACCCCGCGCACGCTGCCCAGGTCGCCGGACGCCGTCACGTTGGCCGCGCCGCGGTCGTAAAGCGCCGCGAACTGCGAAGCCTGGAGGATCTGCTCATGCACCGCGCCCGACATCACGCCGAAGTTGGCGCGATAGAAGCGCTGATCCTCGAGCACCGAACGGCGCAGGCCGTAGCGGTACACGAAATCGTCCCACTTCTGCGGCGTCGTCAGCGAACCGAGGTCGGTATCGAACTTGTAGGCGTTGGTCGTGTAGCTGTAGGTCACCGTCAGCGCCCAGCCGTTGGTCGGCGTCACCGATGCCCCCAGCTCCGAGACGAAACGGATTTCGCCCAGGTTGTAGTCCATCGTGTAGTACGTTCCGCTCGCCTGCGTTCCGGTCCCGTCGTACTCGTTGCGCGCCACGCTGTTCAGCGTCACGACGATCGGATTGACCGTCGACCCCACCTGGTTGCCCTGCAGGTCGTAGATCTTGCGCGGCCGGACCACCGGGAAGTTGGCCGTGACGAACACCTTGTTGGTCCCGTTCACCGTCGCCGTCAGCGTATCGTTGCCGGCCGCCACCGCGAACTCGTCGCCGGCATTGACCACCTCATTGAAGATCAGGCGCTCGGTATCCTCGCCGATGATCCGCGACGCGTTGCGCACGTTCTCCGCCACGCTGTCGAAGTCGATCCGGTTGGCCCCGGTCAGGTAGCGCAGTTCGTCGGAAACCTCGAACGCCAGCTTCTGCGGGAGCGGGTACGCGGTATCCATCGCCTGCTTGATGCCGGCCCGGGCGATTCCCTGCCCCTCGTACTTGCGCGTCGAATCGCGCCCGGCCGCCGCCGTGTCGCGGTAGCTGTACGGGATCTGCGCCGCCACCGCGAATTCCATCGAACCGACATTGACGAACTGCAGCGACACCAGCGGATACAGCGCCTCGCGGATCACCGTCCGCTCGAACACCGCCGGCACCGACACATCCGAAATCACGCCGTCGCCGCCCGCCAGCATCTTGTGCTCGCGCTGCAGATCGGCCCCGCGCTGGGCATCGAACTTCGCCAGCACCCGCTCGACGAACGCCGCGTTCGGCGAATCCTGCGGCACGCTCAGCCCCAGGCGGCGGTCGACCGCCTCCTGCAGCGCCCGTACCGAGTTCGCATCGTCGACCGTGATGTGCGCATTGCCGCGGAAGCTGAAGCCCTGCGCCGTCAGCTTCTTCGCCGCCTCGATCTTCTCCTGCATCCTCACCTGCGCCTCGGCCAGCGAACGCACCGCGGCGTCCGGCAGGTCGCCGGAGATCACCGGCAGCAGCTCGCCGACCAGCGCCTGGCGCGTCTCCTCGGAAAACGCCTTGCCCAGTTCGTTGACCGTGTCCGCCAGCAGCTTGCGCTTGCCCTCGGCCGTCTCGTCCAGCGTCTTCGCGGCCGCGTCGCGCTCGGCCAGCGCCTTGGCCACCGCCGCATTTACGTCGGCGCCGGTCATCCCCTGCACCGACAGATTGACCGTGCCGGCCTCGACAAGCTGCCTGGCGTTCTCGGCAAAAGCCGCGCACAGCGCCTTCATGCTGGCTTCGTCCGTCATCCCGGCCATCGCCTGCTCGGCCAGCTTCAGCGTGGCCTTGACCGCGGATTCGCCCAGGCCCCTGGCCTCCAGCGACTGCTTCAGTTCTTCCAGATACTTGTTCATGGTGTCCTTCACCTCGGAAAGTAAGTCGTTCAACAATTTCGGATGCAACACCGTCACGGCGTCGCCATCGCTCTCGCTCAACTGCACCGGGTCCAGTCGCTTGATGCAGGGCCTGGTCACAAGGCCCGCCCCCAGGAGGACACATCCATGGGGCGCCCCGGCTTCGTTGTCGCGCCAATTCTCGTGATACTCGGCGGACAGGTAGGCAAAGCCCCTGGCCCGCACCGCCTCGACGCCCATCGGCGTCCATTCCACCCTGGCCCGCAGTCGGTCGCCTTCGACCGCCAGCGCCACCACCCTGCCCGCCGCGCCGTTCTCCGGCTTGTGCGCGACGTCAATGAAAATGTCCTGCCCGTAGGTGCGCTCGGCGAAGTTCCTCACCATCTCCGCCAGCATCTGCTGCGTGATCGCGAACGCGCCGTAGCGCGGGTTGGAGAAATCCCCGGTCCGCGTCACCGTCACCCACGAAGAAGGCTGGTTTTCTCCCAGCCGGATCGACTCCGAAACGAAGCGCACCACGCGCCCGCCGCCGCCATCCTCGGAAAGCCGAATCACCCGCCCAAACATCCGCATAACCACCCTCGTCGTCATTCCGGCGAAGGCCGGAATCCAGGTGTCGCAGCGAGCACCGGGGGAGGAGAGAGAGGAGGAGTCCCGCCACCCACCGCGACCATCGCAGTTTCAGCGGGCGGAATGGGCAAAAAAAGGGGAGGCCGCAGCCTCCCACCAACGTCATTCCCGCGCAGGCGGGAATCCAGTCATCCAATCAAAACAGGATCATGAAACCGCAAAAACCCCCGGCTCGTCCGGCCCAAACCCCAGCGCCGCCCGCACCCGCTCCGGATGCGTGCTCTCGATCCGCGCCCCCTGCGCCACCAGTCGCCGCGCCATCGTCCCGTCCAGCACCTCGGACGAATGCCGGAACAGCACCAGCCCCGCCCGGCTCGCCTGATTCGGATGCCGGTTCGTCCAGTTCAACGCCCGCTCCGAACCGTCAGGCAGGATCAGGCGGGTTTTCAAAACGGCGCCACCAACGGCTCGCCGCAGCACGGACACACCCCGAACGGATACATCTTCACCGCCCGCGTCACGGTCCCCGGCGCCAGCCTGCACTCCCGCGCCGCCCAGGTCGGCGTCCGCCGGTCGCAATACACCAGCTTCAACGGCGCCCGCAGCCCCGCCTTCAAGCCAATCTTGTCCGCCCAGGCGTCAAAAGCGGAAGGGGAAACAGCATTGCTCATCTCAGCTTTCCTCCCTCGGCATGATCGAGCATGTAATCGAGTGCTGACTCGATCACCTGAACCGGCTCGAGCGACTTGATAGGTACCCGTAGCCTGCGGAAACGATCAACCAGAAGAGGTTCGAGACGCACTATTTTTTCCAGCAAATCGTTCTCGATGAATACCTTCACCCCGGATTTATCCGGTCTCGGCGTTTCCTTGCGGGCGATATTCAACTTTCGGCGGCGACTCATGATCTGGTTTTCAGAAAAACCGAGTTTCCCGGCAATGACGGAATCCATATCCGTCCCCAGAAGAGCATCCATTTCCTGCGTCCACTCGACACGCGGGCTGCGCGGGTTCTTCGCTGGAATTCCCAACTGTCGTCGGCGCATCATGACAGCCATGTGGCTGACGCCAAGATTCGTTGCTACCGTAAGATCGGACTCTTTGCCCAGCAAGGCATCTGCTTCCGGGGTCCAGACAAACTGCGTTCCACTTCCCATCTTTTCCAGCTCCCTTCGAATACGCCGAACCGAAACGGCGGAAATCCCCAACGCATCGGCAGCGTCTGCTGTTCCCATGGACAAGGTATCTGCCAACTCAGGAGATTTCCACCACCCAGCCTCTCGCACGCGCGGCCCGAAAAAACGTTTGCTATTGACGCTCGCCGCTGCCTCGGAAATACCGTGCCGATCCGAAAACTCTGCCAGGGTCATGGTTATCAAATCGCCCAGTCGATCAAACCACCACGCCGCCCGCTCGTCCCTCGCCGACAACCCAAGCAAGCGCCGCAGACGCACCACCGCATTGCGCCCGACCGGCAAGTCGACATCGTAAGTCTCCGCCCGCCGCCGCAAATGTTCGGCCAGGACATCGGTAACGATCACCCTTGGCCCGCCCGCCCCGCCGCGACCGCGGGGAGCGCCGAAAGGCCAGCCAACAAGCAACGGAAAACCGTGTTTCGTTTCCCGTCTTTCCCGAACATCCCACGAGTCGCCGAAACAATCGGTCACCGTGTCGATGACTTTTGCCTGACGACTCAATGTACGCTTCCGCCGCCCGGCTGCACGCCGGCAATACCCGCCACCGTCTCCGCCTGGACCTCGGCAATCAACTGCTCGGCCACTTGATCGACTGCCCCGCCAGCTGCACGGTGCGCCACATACCAGGCCACGATCAATCCACCGACATTGTCCTCGTCGCACTCCTTGAAGTTGCGCACATCAACGCCCGACGCCTCGCAGATCGCCTCAATCGGCGCCCAGTCAAAGGACACGTCACCCGTCGCCGCGTCGCGCGTCAATTTGAGATCGGAAAACCCGACCCCGTCGGGAATCGCCAGCTTCATTTCCATTTTTCTGTCCTGAAAAAGCCCGCTCACGGCGGGCGATTGAATCAGCGGTCGGCCTGCCAGCCGTATTTGACCACCTCCCAGTCGACCAAGGTCTGACGATCTGAGCCGTCGACCTGGCTCGCATCGAGCCGATAAATTTGCTGCTGGTCGTCGTACTCGCGCCGTGCCCGTCGGGCCAGCGTGACCGCCGCCCGCCGCGCGGCAGCCAGCGTCTTGTGCTGACTCTCTTTTTGCCAGCGTGCCCCGCTCGCCAGCTGGCCGACATGAGCCCTGATCTTGTCGATATCGCCATAGACGTAGCTGCCCTCATTGGCAAACCCGCGCTCGGACGCCCAAAAGACCGCAAACACTGTCGTCATGATCATCTCCTCATCGCCAGATCGGCCGGCGAGCGCCGCCGGGCACCCTTGCCCGACGCCTCCAATATACAGTATTAAAATTTTTTTGCAAGCCTATTGCAATTTTTTTTAAAATCTATACTGTAGACCTCGTGGCCCCCCGGTCACGGGCGCTCGCCGGCCTTACCTGGCGATGGAGTCAAAAATGCATCTCTCGCAAGCCCTGCTGCCGCTCGCCGCGGCCGCCATCGCCAACGCCTCGTGGCGTGCCGAAAAAACCGAGCTGGAGCGCGCCGTCGCCGCGCTCCGCGCCGCTCACCCCGATCTGGTCAGCCCGGCCGAAACCAAAGGCGGCAGCCTCGTCGCCGCCGCCAAGAACCTGCGCGCGCAGCTGCGCCGTGCCTTTCCCGGCAACAAATTTTCGGTCGTCTGCGAGCGCTTCGCCGGCGGCGACGCCGTGCGCGTCTCCTGGACCGACGGCCCGGCTATCGATCGCGTCGAGGCCATCGCCGACCGCTACCAGAGTGGCACATTTGACGCGATGACCGACTGCTCCGGCTACGTGAGCACCGCCTGGACCGAGGCATTCGGCGACGCCAAATTCGTCACCACCTCCCGCGACCTCTCGCCGGCCCTGCGCGCCTGGGCACAGGAGCCGCACGACTACGACGCACAACGCGCCCGCTACCGCCTCCTCTCCGGCCTCAACATCAAGTCCCTCAAGCAGCCGGACGCGCAATGATGACCGCCCCCGCCCTCACCGGCGGGGCGCGCGCCCCGCTAAAGACCTACGCCGTGCGCGTCACCCTGCCCGACGGCCAGCGCATCGCCTACCGCGCCCTGGCCGGCAGCAGCATCGCCGCCCTGCAGGCCGCCCTCGAAACGCACGGCATCTCCCGTATCGTGATCCATCCCGCACTGAGGAAAATGAAATGACCCCATTGCAGCAAGCAACCGCCGCCGGCATGACTCACGTCATGACCTTTGCCGGGAAAATACCCTTCAACGCCTGGAACATCGCGGCGAGCGAGATTGACGAATTCGACCTCGAAGCCGGCTGCATCTACGGCCCGTGGCGCCAGCTCAATTCGGTCGAAAAAGCGTTCGCCGACGAAAACCCCTCGCGCGGCTACATCAAGGCCCGCGACAACTGGCCGGTCTGTCCATGAAAACCCTCGCCATCCGCCAGCCCTGGTGTACCTTGATCGCCGAAGGCACGAAGACCACCGAAGTGCGCAGCTGGCGCACCTCGTACCGCGGCCCCCTGCTCATTGTCGCCAGCGGTCGCCCGTACACGCTCCTGGACGACTCCGGACAGCTCGTCACCCTGCCGGCGCAGGTACAGGTCTGCACCGTCGACCTAATCGATTGCCGCCCCCTCACCCCGGCAGACTTCGCCGCTGCCTGCCTGGACGACTGGCAGCCGGGAGACGAAGGCGGACTATTCGGCTGGCACCTCGCCAACCCGCGCCACGTTCGCCCCGTCGGCCACAAGGGCAGGCTCGGTCTCTACCGCACCCCCGTCGGCTGCGAGCACTTGCCCGCCGGAATCCACTATTTAGATGAGAGGCAGCCATGAAAGCACAGGTCGGTGACTACATAAAAAGCACCGTCAAAGACACTGACGGCACCCGCAAGGCGTATCTGCTGAAGGTCATTCGCATTGACGGCGATCCTTCCGACCCACAAACCGCCGGCTATGAACTGGAAGACGGTTCGCTCATCGGCAACTGGGAGATCGACCTTGACGACGTGCTTCTACCCTCCGAAGCGGAGCAGAGATGACGACCTCCCTTATCGTGCTTCCGAGATGCTCCGAGCACGACGTACAGATGACCTTACGTCCGCTTGCCTGGCAAACGAAAGAGCAACAGTTCTGTGGTGTATGGTACGACTGTCCCGCATGCACCCAGAGCGTGCTCATCAAAAGCAAAGCGCTCGAAGAGCAATTGCGAAGCATGAAAAACCGCTGATTTTCAACGTCGACCGCACCAGCCTGCCCAACGGATGGCATTATCTCGACTACCCCAGATAGAGGAGGAGTAAGCGATGGAACATGCAATTGCACTCATCTGCCTGGCAGCTATTGTGTCCTTGGCTTGTTGGCGGTACTAGCGCGATTACAAGAAACGGCACGCTGACCATCCGCTATTTCTAACCCACACTCCGGGCGGATTCAGCGTTGGCATCGTTCGCGACGGATATGAAATCACCCGCCTTGAGCGCGTATCTCCGACAGCGCTGACGGCTGGTGGATCTGCCCAATGTTGGCAGGTGTATGGGGTAAAGACGCAAAACGCCAGGCAGTGACCGCACCCGCCCGCCCCCCGGCGGGCTTTTTCATTCCCCCGTCACCCCGAGAAACGCATCCGCGCTCACGAACTGCTCGTGCCGCGGTACCCCCAGCCGCTGCAGGCACTCGTCGCGCTCCTTGTCGTCCCGGCACACCACCACGAAGTAAAACTCCGCGTCGTTCTTCTCCTGCATGCGCTCCACGCCCTGCGCCCGCGCCTCCTTCACCGCCTCCAGCCGCTCCTTGGTCGCCGTCACCTCGGGCGCATCCTGGAACAGGTGCGAAAACCGCGCGTCGCCGTCGAACATGAAATCGATATCGAGCTGATCGAAGCCCATCGCCTCGAACCCGACTCCCATCTCCAGATTCAGGTCAGCCAGCAGGTCGGTATCGAAAATCCCCTGCGCGCCCGGGTTGTTCAGGAAGGCCAGCATCTCCAGTTCCTGCTGGTCGCTCAGCTCGCACACCGACACGTCGAGCAGGTAGCCCTTGCCCGGGTCCTTGTCGTAGCCCTCCAGCTTGTCGAGGATCGCCAGCCGCTGATGCCCGCCCACCAGGTAGCCCGTGCGCCGGTTCACGATCACCGGCTGGATCATTCCCACCTCTTTCACCTTGCCGCGCAGCCGCCGCTCCGCCTTCGGCGTGATCTGCCGCGGATTCTTCGGATGCGGATTGATCGCGCTGCGCTCCCAGCGCTCCGAAACAAACCGCTGATGCCTCGTCAACTCGCTCATCGTCCGTACCTCTCCACGACCTCCGGAAACTCCATTTCGAACTTCATCACCGACGCCCCGACGAAGGGAAAGAACCGGCAAATCCTCGCGTAGTCCGCCGGGTAATGCTTGCGCACCAGGAACATCTCCTCCGGCTCCAGCGAACGGAACGAATGCCCCAGGTAGCGCGATTCCGGCGCCACCTTCAACTGCCGGGTGGCGATGTAGCGCATCACGTCCTCTTTCCGGAAATACGCCACCGGATAAAACCGTCCGCGCTTCCGGTCGACCGATCCCGACGCCTTCATCATCGCCCGCCGCCAGATCGAATCGGCGATCCGCTCCCCTGCCGCGATCCACCGCGCCCCCGTCGTCACCCGCACATAGTGGTACAGCTCATTGAACGACACCGCCGGCACCGACCAGTCGCAATGCCGGAACAGCCCCAGGCGCAGCCACTCCGCCAGCTCCGGGTGCGGAATCCGCAGAATCTCGATCCCGTACCGCTCCTCATACCAGCGCAGCGTCGCCTCCTGGAATGACAGCTCCGGCACCTGGTACATGAAGAAGGCGTGCACCTTGCGGAAGTGCCTGGCGCACAGGTCGAGCGTCACCACCGAATCCTTGCCGCCGGAAAACGAAACGATCACCTCGTCCGCAAACCGGCTCGCCAGTTTCACCGGCTCAAAAAGAAGCCGCCCCGTGGGCTGAGGCGGCTTCGGCTTCTTCGGCGCGTTCCGCGCCAGATCAGCCGCCACTCCTGCCCATTGCCTTCGATCGCGAAAGATTGTTCGCCTCCCTGGCGCTCATCTTTCCTGCCGCCGCGCGGCGCATCTTGGATTCATACGACTCTCTGTTTCGCTTTCCGATCGACGCCTTACGCCGCCCGCCGTCGATATCCTTGGCAGCAGCGATTGCCTTTGACGCCCTGGTTTGCTTCTGCTGCCGACGAATCGCAGCGCTATACCCTTTTGCCATGATTCAAACCTCCAATAAGTCACCCTGACAACGCATCCTTGACCGCCTTCTGCAGGACCAGCTTGGCGTACTGATGCACCGACCCGTCGGGATAAATCAGCTTCAGCCCCTTTGCCCGTCGAAAAGCGGAAATCCCCACCCCGGAAGGCAACCCGGAAAACTCCACCGCCTCGCGCTCATCGAAGCGCACCGCGCCCCACAAGTCGGCCAGCGACATATCCGCCGTCACCCAAGGCAGTTCTTCCCGCCTAACCATCGGCCACACCGCCAATATCCGCTGCAACGCCTTGTCCTGCACCACCAGCGCAGCAACTTCCTTGACCTCTGACGCCCGAAGAGAATCACAAACCGATTTCACGTCCACGCCCCAAACTATCCGCGCTGCATCGCGCAAATAAAGGGCCAACCTCAAGCAACCCGCCGCCGAACCGACAACCCCACCACAATCCGCGCGGTTCGCAATGTAGAACGGACGGGGAGCCAAAAAATTCAAGCGTTCAGCCCAGTTCAAAAGACTGGGCTTTTTGCTTTACGGAGAACACCATACCCGTAGTCCGGCGGTCTCCATTCCGTAATCAACCTCATCGAGAAAGTGCCATGTTTCCCGAATACGACGGCCTTGTTACCCAGATCAAGACCACCGGCCGCCATTTCCTCAACGTCTTCGACGGGCACAACGAACTCGACCAGAAGATCAAGAACATGGAATCGGGTATCGAACCGGCCACCAACCTCGGCGTCGAGGCGCTGAAGAAGGAAAAACTGGCGCTCAAGGACGACGAGTTGTACCAGATCCTGCGCAAGGCCGCCGCCTGAGCGTCGCAACAATTGCCACCATGTCCAGAATCATCCGCGAACGTTACGAGAATGGCATTCTCGTCGAACGCATAGTCGAAGGCTCGAACTTCAAGCCGCGTAAGTGGCTATTGCTGTTCGCCCATCTGGTCATCGCCGCCAGCCTTGCGGCGCTGGCTGCAGTCACGCTGATGGACAACCTGGCGACACGGTCGCTGCTCGGCGATGAAACGGCGCCCGCAAGTTGCGAGGAACAGCCGAGGTTCAGGTCCTGACCATGGCAGGCTTCGAGAACTACGGCGAGGAAGTCCGGGAGATCGAACAGGAGATCGAGCGCAAGGGTATCGTGCTGGGAATCGACTGGAACGACGAAGTCCAGGTTCGCGCCTTGGCTCGCGAGGCACTCAATCACGCAATGAATGCAACGCACGTTCCGGCGACCGGCTCCGTGGATCACAAGCTCATGGCGAAGCTGGATCTCTTCGGCCTCGCCGGCATCATGCTGAAAACCATGGAAGAAAGCGCGACGGTCGGCGTCGAGAGCCATGGCGGCACCGCCTGGAAGGCCTTCGCCCGGGCCCTGTGGGCGGAGATGGAAACGCGGGCGCGTTGAAGGACTGCTCCTGCACTGCAGGCCAGGGGTTAATCACACTTTTCGTTTGAATTTCCTCGGGTGGCTGCTCGAGCCACTGCACATTGGTCAGTGCGTTGGTAGATGAATTGTGATCGGCCAAGCTATCTACGCCGTCGTCAAGCACGGCAGCAAGGCGGCTGCGTTGGCACCGTTTGCGCCCGGTGACTGCATCGCCGGCGAATGTCTGGCCTCGCCCCGCATCGAGACAAAGCGTCCTCCACCCAGCGGGCTACGCAAGCAGATCATGTCCGCGGAACAGAAGGCCCGGGCTCGCCTACCGATGGTCGATACCGTTACGCACATGCCGTCGCGGTCCGAAGCCTTGTAGGCTTGGATTTCGGTTTGAGATTGCGTACTGCGGTGTCGGTAAGCATCGAGGTTTTTCCTCCTGTTCGTGACGGCTTTTACCGTCAGGGGTCAGGAGACCTGCTGATGCCCGGAAAGCCGCATGAAACAAGCTTTTCAGGGGAGCGTTTTACCGTCAAAGACCGGTTTGGTCTCAATAGTAAACGGGAGCGTCTTAATCCGACCTCCGGTTCTTACCGTCCGTTCTACCGTCAACCCGTTTTGCTGGCCGGCGATAGCCACCGATAGCTGTCGTGACGTATTTTCTTTTAAATCAACACGTTATGGCAGTTTTTCGATAACTGGCGATAGTCCCCGAAGGACTCGATTTCCCACTCGATTATTGATAGATGAATTTTATTCAATAAAATCATAAAATTGAGAATTCACACATCTTAGATACCATGAAAAATGCCATGTTCAGTGCAATTGCCTAACGTGCCCAGCATTGACACTGATTATCCCGCCGCCTGCTGCACACTGGGCCGCGCCACGATGGCCTTGAACAGATTGCCGGCCCGATCATCGATGAGTTCGATCTGCGGCCAGGCCCGAATTACGCGCAGAAGGCCACTGCCTAGCCCGCGATAAGGAAGGAGCTTTGCCGCGAAGGAGGCAAGGATGGGATTGCGCATGTTGGAGTTGCCAGCCTTGATGTTCTCGATGGTCAGGTTGTTAGGCAAGTGGCCGGGGCTGATGATCTCGACGCGATCCGCAAAGACCAGCACGCGTACCGGAGCGCTGATGAAGTAGTCGCGGTGAATGAGGGCGTTGGCGACCAGTTCTTCCCAGACGATGCGGGGAATCTCAGGCAGGCCCGGTGAGTTGAATCCTTGCTCGCCCTGCGCGGCGCGGGTGTTGGCGATGATGAAGCCCAGTGTCTGCTGGAAGACATCGGCCAGCTTGCCGGTAATGTCGCGGCTGTCGATGTAGCGTTCGTCCTCGATCTGCGTGCCGACAAAGGCGACAGCCTTGACGATGAAAGCAGGTAGCGCGTACTGCGGTGCCCTAGCGAATAGCAGGCTGCCAGCCACGTTGAGCTGCCCCTGATTCATCAGGTTCATGTTGCTCAGCAACTGCGGCAGCGGCTGGTTATGTTGGGCGACCGGCTCGCCGAATTGTTGCTCGAAGAACCCTTCAAAATAGGGCATGTCAACATCGCCTGCGCTCAAGCCCGCCACGGGCGTTTCATCGGCGTGCACCAACCCCGCCTGCTGGAACAGCCGTTGCAGTTCCTCGCGCGAGGTTGCGCGGCGCTTGTCTGAACCATTCTTTACCCAGATGGTGCCGTTCTTGTCCATGTAGGGCTTGTTGACACCCTCTGAAATGGAGACAACCATTACTGTGCCATTTGGATGTGGCACGTTTTCCGTGAGCGGGTTTACGGCGGGACGCACAACCTGTGAAGCCGCGTTGGCGATAAGCTGGTTGAGACGGGCAACATCGGCTCCGGACAGACCCCGTACCGAACTGTCGTCGTTCACACCAATGAAGATGCGCCCGCCAGCCGTATTACAGAAGGCCACGATCTCTGCCGCCAAGGCATCAGCATTGGTCATGTCCGCCTTGAACTGCTGCCGGCTGTCCTCGCCCCGGCTGAGCAGGTCGATCAGCTCTGTGGTTTCCATAGGTTGTACACCTCTTTGCGACGGTTGAAGGCTTCCTGGCCTCCTTCCATGATGTTGATAATGGCGTGTTGTACCGGGCGGGCGTCGATACTGCCGCTTTCCACGTTGACCCTTTCATCCTGGTACTGGCAGGCGTGCACCTGCTCCGCGTCACCCAGCACCGGGAAATTGGCGTTGTGGGTAGCGAAGATGAACTGGGCGTGAGGCTTCATATCACGCAGCAGCTTGATCACGTCATCGTAGATGGTCTGGTTGTCCAGATCGTCTTCTGGCTGGTCGATGATGATTACGTCGTTCTGCCGTTGGCTAAGCACGTACAACAGGAGCGCAGACGCTCGCTGCCCTAGTGAGTGGTGCTTCAGCTCCTTGCCGCGATAGCGGATGGTGAAACGATTGGGAACTTGCCAGGTGACGAACTCCGTCAAGTTCTGCATAAAGGTCTTCTCGAAAACCTCAATGCTGCTACTGGCCTTGACCCATAGAGCCTCAGGCAGAGCGCGCAGCAGCCCGCCGAAGTCGGCATAGTCCTCCATCACTGCGCGCAGCGTGGTCTCGCGGATGTTGCTTCCTCTGAACAGCTGTTGCATGAAGCTGATGGCGGCATCCTTGTCACCCTTGAAATCGGCCTCGATCTGCAAGGCCGTATGACCAGCGTTCACGCGATCCAGCTCCTCCTTGATGGTGTTGAACTCGCGCAGCCAGAGTTCGTTGAGCTTGTCAATTTCCGCGAAAAGCGCGTCGCGGATGTTGGTCTGCTGCGATTCCTGCTTAGCCAACGCCACCAGCATTTGCTCCGCCTTGGTCTTGCGTTGCTGCTGGGCCAGGAAGTCGTCCGGTTGGATGGCCGTCATGCCAGTTTGCTTGAGTTCCTGGGCCAGTTGCCGCTCGACCTGAGCAAACTCTTCCTGAAGACTCCTGCTGGCACCTTCAAATTCGCCATGCTTGGTCTTGAGGCGACCCGCAATGGCGCGTGCGTCCTTCTCGACCTGCTTGAGTTGATCGACCTTTGCAATGAGGTTGGCGAACTCGGCGTAATAGGCCGCGAAGAAATCCGGGTTCTGCTTGGACACGTAGCTCGTTGCATTGCGCAACTCGTCTTCGTGTTCGGCGATCAGTTGCCCCAGGGCGCGGATGAAGTCGTCCGCCCGCTCCTTCATGCGTGCCAGTGCAGTCGCGTCCTGCTGGAAGCCGAGGCGCTTTTGGAGCTTGTCGGCGATGCCGTGCTCCGCGAACTTGGTCAGACGGAAGTTGGCATCGTTGAGTTGAGTCTCGAAGTCGCGCTTCTGTTCGGCCGTGTTGCTGAGCTTGAGCCAACGCTGAGCAGCGTCACGCACCCGCTGGCGTTGGGTCTCGATTTCGTCACGCTGCACACGTAGCTTCTCGCCAACCAACTTTTCTACCAGATCAGTCTCGAAGCCTTCGCCGGTGCTAGAGAGGTCCTTCTGGCCAAAGTAGATTGGGCGACGCAGTACGGTCTCCCGGATCGACACGCCAGGCTGCAATTTTCCGCCCAAGTAGACATTCGGCGCTTCGCGGAAGATGCGGGAAACAGTGAACTCCTGCCCATACACATCGCAGGCCGTCAGCGTCACCTTGCCGCCGCTCCCTAGCGTGTGGCGAATCAACTCATCCTTGTATTTCGTGTCCAGCGCTTTCTCGCCCCTTGGAATGTCGAGGGCGTACCGCACCGCCTCCAAGATGGATGACTTACCGCTGCCCCGGATGCCGATCAGTGTATTCAGCTCGGAAGAGAAGTGCAGCGTCTGCCCGTCGAGGATACCGCCGTCGAAGTGGATACTTAGGATGTGCGAAGCCTGATGCTTGGGTGGTTCCATGGCTACCCGACCAGCGGGATCGCTCAAAGCGAACTTGACCGCCTCGAAGGACAGCTCACCCACCTTCAGGTGGCTGGTTTTGCCCCGGCCGATTTCATCGATGCACTTGGGATCGCTGCCTTCCAGTTCTGCCGGGTACCAGTTCTGCAGCCAGCTTTGAATCTTGGTGCGACAAGGTTTGTCTTTGCCTGCGCCATCGTGCGTGCGAACCTTCTGGAAAGCCAGTGTTCTGCGCCGGAAGAATTCGTTCTGCCCCAGTTCAGTGAGTCGGCCGCCATCCAGCTCCGCCCACAAGCCACTCGGTGCTTCAACATGGGCAAAAACCAGGAAGAAATCCCGGTGATAGCTTTCCAGCTTCTTGATCGTCTCCAGAAGAGACCAAGAGGTGCGGCCATTCTCCTGCTCGTACTGAGCAGGCGTTTTGCCTTCGAATGCGCTGGTCAGAAATGGGTTGATGTAGTTGTGTTCATCAATCCATTCGTCCGAGAACACAACAAGCGTGTGGATGCCATTGGCTCCATCGTTGACCGACAACTCGACGCCTGGCAGCAGCGCAATACCTTTTTTCTGGGCCGTCTTGCGCAGTCCTTTGAACTCATCGAAGTCGAACTTATTGTGATTGGTGATGACGCCCAGTCGTATACCCGCATTCTCCAACGCATCAACATAGTTGCTGTTGTAGAAATTGTCATCGCCCGTATATTTGAATTCGCGGTCTGCTCGGGTGTGCAAATGAAAGTCCGCACGGACCCACTGCGCCCCTTCTGTGAAGACAACGGATCGAGCCCCTGACTGCTTTGGCCGCAGACTTTCCATCATGGTTCATCCTTATAGAGGGCTGGTTCGATTTCTACTGCGTTCATTTGGCGTCTTGCCTATTTGACTTTTTCCTGCTCGCGTCCGATTGAGGCTCGGTAGCCGGGACACCACTTCGAGGGGCCACCTTGTAAATGGTTGTCCGTGAGACCTTGTAACGCTCCGCAATTTGGCCGACCGGAATGGTTGGATCAGACATCAGGCGCTTGATCTCCCTAATTTGTCGTGCATCCAGCTTCGGCTTGCGTCCTCCAGAGCGGCCACGTGCACGTGCAGCGACCAAGCCAGCCTGCGTTCGCTCCCGAATCAGGTTGCGCTCGAACTCAGCCAACGCCGCGAACACATGGAAGACCAGCTTCCCAGCAGCGCTAGTGGTCTCGATCTTCTCGGTGATGCTCTCGAAGCCAATCCCCTTTTCCTCTAAGCCCGCGACGATCTGCACTAGGTCCGGCAGGCTGCGCCCTAGCCTATCCAGTCTCCAAACCACGAGGGTGTCCCCCGCTCGCAGCGCCTTCAGACAATGGTCAAGCTCCTGTCGAACTGCGGTCTTACCGCTCACCGCCTCTTCGTAGATAGGGCCAACCCCAGCCAACCGCAGCGCGTCGCGCTGCAAGTCTAGGTTCTGGTCATCCGTCGAAACGCGGGCATAGCCGATCCGTTGATTCATTGACAGTTGCCGGACGTTGAAAAATTGATGGGAATTTTAACAGATTAAGGTGCTTCTAGCAGCCCGTTAGCACGCAGCCCAGCAGCGTCCAGAAAACCACCGTTTTGGGTACAAACGGCCTGGTGACCTGTCGAATTGGACTGCTGCCCCTCATCAGTCAAATCTCGGTGCAGTTGGGGGGAACTGCCACAAGGCCCTAGCATCGTCGGAACTGGCAAGTCAGGTATTGGTGGATAATCAGGCAGAGCCAGATGGCCCGGTTTGACTCTTGGGGTGCCAGCTCTTGTCAGATGTAGGGGCGTACCGAACCTTGGTGAAACGGCCTGAGTTATGAGAGGCAGCGATCATAACTAACCTGAAGAGGGCGCCCCTCAAGAATCAAACGAACCACATGTGCGGTTGGACGCATCTTTGGGAGACAGGTTTGGATGCCCGGCTTCCACGCCGCCCGGCTGCTTCTGCATTCGGCGATAACGCAACTCTGTGCGCATCCATGCCGAAGCCTCAAGCATGTCACGACGTAATTCCGCCAATTCTCGCATTGTCAACATGCGGGCACGGTTGTCGGTATTGGTCGCCATGTTTTTTTAGCCGCTAAAATGGGGCACGTGGGTCGATGGGGATGTTGTAGTTGTATGTTGTACGCTACAACATACAACACGCTACATGAAAAGCAGAAGCAAGGCGGCACGCTGGCCGCCTTGGGTTGAAACGCCAAGGAACTAGGCTTTGGATCGGGGAACCAGACGGGTGACCTTCGTCCGAATCTCTGCCAGGTGTTCGGCCGAGAGTCGGCGGCAATTAAAGTGATAGTTCACCATGACATTTACATCCATCATGGCGTCCAGCAGCTTTGTGATTGCCCGCCGATCAGCTGGCGTCACTTGCTGCCTCGGCGCTTCCAGGACGGTGACAACATCAGCCAGTACAGCGGCGTAGTCCGTCATGCGCTCGCGGATCATAACTGCGCTCATGGTTAGGCTCCTTTGGTCTTGTTCACGAAGGCCGCGACTTCATCATCACCGGCCGCCAGGCTGTTACCCTCGAACGTCGGCGCATTCTGGGGCATGTTTGCCCGGATCGTTGCGGCCACCTGGCCGCCGAGTGTTTCGCCTGCTCGTTCCCGGAAGTCGGCCGCCAATTGCACGGCCTTGTTCTTCACCAGACTGCCGGCACCCTTCGCTAGCTCGGCCGCAGCGCCCACGGTTACTGCCGTAGCTCGTGCCATACCGCCACTGGCACTGCCCTGGGCGCCTTGTCCCCTCCCTTTGGTGTTGTTGGCCTTGCCCTGGCTTGAGCCGCCAGCGTCCTTGCCCTTGGAGTCCAGACCGTCGGCCTTGTCATCCTTCGTGCTGGCTGAACTGCTACTACCCGAGGAGGACCCGCCAAAGCCCGCAGCCTGCGCATACGGAGAGCTGTCGCCGCCACTGGACGAACCACCGCCTGCGCTACCGCTGTCGCCGCCGAAGCTGGGCATCTGACCACTACCGCCATCCATCGCGGCTTGCGCCTTTGCGAAAGCCTCCTTCACTGCCGACACACCACCGGCAATGCTCTGCGCCCCACCCATCACGGCAGCGCCGGCCATACTTGCCACCGTTGCCGCCATGCCGGCCGCACCCAGCGCAGCGCCGGCGACAGCACCCGCGCCGAAGTTGCCGATCCCCGCATGACCAATCCCCGCGCCGGTAATGACGCCGGACAGCAGTCCCGGAATCTTGTTGATCAGCATCAGCAAGGCGAAGCAGAAAACCAGCATGACACCGAGCTCTTCGAAGTTGAGCGTACCCTTGTTCATCTTGGCGTAAAAGGACGAAAGCAGATCGACGCCGATGCCCACTAGGAGCACCATCGCAAAAATCTGCACCGCAACCCCCAAGACGGTCTTGTAGTAGTTGATCGCCATGTCGGAAGTCCAACGCGATCCACCGAAGCCCAGGAAGAACACCCCGGCATACATCAATATCCAGGAGGACACGAAAAGCAGGAGCATGTTCACGCCGACTGTAGCGAGCAGCAGCAAGATTCCCAGACTCAGAACAAAGCCTATGACGCTATCGATGGGACTCCAGAGCGACATATTGACGAGGGATTGCTTGAAGATCATGAACCCAATGTCCACGATCCCTGACGGCGAGACTGATGATACCCCGGATGCCTGCTCACCGAGTCGCTGTAGCGACTGGATGATTGATGAGGCAAAGGCCGGCCCATTCCTGAGCAGCCACAGGAAGAAACCGAAGAACATGATGAAGCGGAAGAACTCCGCGAAGAACTCGCCAATGTCGGCTTTGCGCAGGATCATCATGCCGCCGGTCCAGACCAGGGAGATGGTGCCCAGCGTCCAGAAAAGCCACATGGCCGCGTTCATCACGACGGATTGCCAGCTTGTTGCGCGAGTGGCGAACTCGGTCACTACCTGGTCGAACAGCCCCTGATTGGTGAGCTGGGCCGCTGCTCCAGCCGAGTAGAACAAGAGGACAGCGCCGGTCAGCGCCGCTTTGTGCAGTGCTTTCATGGTGTTACCTCTTTTGGCCGGGGTCGGTGAGATCAAGCCAGTTCTTCGGCTTCTCGGTTGGTGCAATAGCGCCAGGCCGCCGAGAGCAGCGGCTGCCGAACTCGCGGCGCGTCACCTCATCCACGATCTGCATGATCTTGTCGATCTGGCAATTCGCGTCATTCACTTCGGGCATGGGCATGGGCGAACTGTCGCAGCCGGCCAGGCCGGCGGCGACGAAAGCCGCCGACAGGACGATTCTTACTTTCATGGAAGCCTCCGGTTAGCGGGTCAGTTCAAGCCAGTTTTTCGGGCTGCCGGTCGTGCCGATGCGGCTTTCGGTCGACGTAGCATGTGCGGCCGTCTGCCGGGCCTCGCGGTCGGAGTCGGCCTGCATCTTGGATGCCACCGCGTTTTGCTGGGCGATCAGCAGGCTGCGAATCTGCAAGAGCTGGTTCGCCTGGTTGCTGGCGAGTTGGTTGGCGTAGCCGATGGCCTGCATCTGGCCCGTTGCTCCTTGGGCGGCCGATTGCAGGCGCTGCAAGGTCGCTGCGTCGCCCTGGATATTCTGTTGCTGCAATTCGAGGCCCTTGAACAACGCATCGTTGGCCTTCTTCTGCGACTGGCTGGCGAGCTGCTGCACGCTCTTCATGGCGGCCCATTCGGAGGCTGAGCAACCGGCGCTGGTGAAGCACGGCGAGGACTTGTAGTAGTTCACGTCCTGGAACTTGTTGAGATAGGTATCAACGCTGCCGAGCTGCTGCTTGTAATAGTTCAGCGTGTTGGTCGCGTTCATCAACCCGTTAATGGTCGATTGCGCTTGATCCCAAATGTAGGCCGCCGGCGCAGCGGTGTTTTGCAGCATGTTTTCGTACTGCTGCAACTGCGTCCGGTATTGCTCAATTTGCTTGAGCGTTTAAGCCACGCTTTCAATGGCCGTCATGATGTTTTGGGCGAGGTTCGTACCGTCAATGACGGGGATGCCTGCGTGCGCCGGCATAGAGAAACTGCCTGCTAGGGCAAGCACCAGGGCAACGGTCGCGGCTACTTTTGTCTTTCTCATGTCAATCTCCTTTCGGTTTTAGCGGCTAAAAAATCAGTCCTCGACCTTGGGGCGAACTATTGCCCGCATGAGTTCGGTCATCTGGTCTTGGGTTGCTTCGATCCGGCCCAGCAGCGCCCGGACGGTGGCCTCGCCAAACTTGGCGGTGCGCACGTCATCGGTAAGCCATAGCTTCAGGAGGCCGCCCAGACGGCCAAGGTCGCCATTGATCCGCGCCAATTCGCGCGCCTTCTCGAAGTCCACGATTCCCCGCACGCGGTAGCCCTGGCCGACCTCGCGCAGAAAGCGGGCGACAGTCATGCCGGCATCCCTAGCGTTGGCCTCGATACGCGCGCGCTCGTCGGGGAGGCAGTACACCTTGAGCGGTGTGCAGCCCTTGCGGGTGGGTGCCATTTCGCTCATGGCATACCCCATGCGCGGCGGTAGCCGCTGGCCCCGCAGGGCAGGATTCCCGTTGAGCGCCCCCGGCGCGAATAAGGGGCGGTGGAGAAGGAACGCCCGCTTGCGGGTGGGCCTACTTCACACATCCTGCCCGCACTTCGGAGGCCACTTTCACGTGGATGAAGCAGCAAGACTTTCGCTGCGCATGCGCTATCGAAGTGCAACAGCGCACCAACACGGCAGTAATGGCCGAGAACGGCCGAAAACAGCACCGTTGCAGCGTTCCGGTAGCGCATCAGCAGCGCAACAGACACGAGGTTGCAGCGATGGAGCGCGGCAATCACAGCAGTTCCTCTTTTTTGGGCGTCGGGTCGAAGTTGAAGCGCCCCACCGATGAGACTCCGCTTTTCTTCGGCTCGGTAAGCGCCTTCGGTTTGGACTCGTCGCCCCCCTTTGCCTGTACCTCCGACTTCACCGGGGCCGGCAGTTTGGGACGCTCTGGCGGCGCATTCGTGATGTGCCGGCGAACATGCCGGAGGAAGGTTTCGTAGCGGAACGACACCCGGCCGGTTTCGTGCATGTGCTCCCAAATGGTCTTGAGGGCGTAGCCGGCAGCGATGGCCTCCTCCACGTCCTGGCGCACGGCCAGGAAGGCCGCCAAGGTTTCCTTGCGTCGGGGTTTGGTGGTCTGGCGCGTCCCTGTTGCCCACTTGGCCAGCTCTTCGAGGAAAGTGCTCATTCTCCCGGCCCTTTTTGGATTGGATCGCCGGTCAGCAGATCGGCCACAGCTTCGGCGGGGAAATGAACACGGCGGCCGACGTAGACCTTGCGGTTGTTCAGCTCGATGGCCCATGCCTCGGAGCGCATCGACAAAGCCGCACGAACGCCACCAGGTTTTCGCTTCAGAGCTTCGGCTAACTCATCAAGGGTCAGCGTCGGGCCATACTTTTGTAGCAAGAAACGGAGAGTCGAACTCACGTTAGTTTCACCTCAACAGCATTTAAATAGTGCTTATTGAGGTGAATTTTTCGCTGTGTTAATGCAAAATGACAGGTAAATCAGCGAGGAATTTTTTACCCGGACAACATGCCCTAGCGAGCCATGAAAACGACAGCGGAACGTCAACGAGAAATCACGCGCAGCAAGGCGCTGGTGCATATGCTGCGCGACCGGATGGGGGAAACCTCGGTCTATGGGTTTGCCAGCCGCTACGATGGATTGATGCAGGGAACCTCGAACACTCAGGAGTCAAAGAAGTGGCGTCCTGTTTTCAATGGCAAGCAGCCGTTGACCGCCCGCACCATGGCGTCACTTTCGGAGTTGTTTCCTGACGCGCCCCGGCTCCACCAGGATGGCCCGGCCGACCTGTGGCGGGCGATGTGGGGCACCTTGGAAGAATTGCGCGCGATCGTCGCTGATGACTTGAATGCCTGGCAGTCCTTTGATGTAGCCCTTGCCGAGTTCGAAGCCGACTTGCTCCTCGCAGAAACCTATAGGGAAGCACTTACGATACAACACCTGGCGAAGGCGGTAGCCCTGCACCGGCTGCATCATGATCTGCTCGGATTGGACGGTGCTGGAACGTGCCGCTGCATCCGGCGTTGCCTCGATGATGAAGAAGTGCAGGCGGCATTGCGCCGGTTTGCGGTCCTTGATGAGGTGCGGGCCAACTTGGCGGTCATCGCCGACGATCCGCTAGCCTGTATTCCCGCCGATCAGCGTTGGGATGCGTTGGAAAAGAAACTAGACTGGATCAATTGAACGCCAAGAAAAGAAAATTTTAGCCGCTAAAACGTCGTCCTATTGACTGATGAGGGGCGGGTCAGCGAGATCCATCATCGTCAAAAACAACGAGGCTGGCCAAGTTCCGGCCTCCATCGCCAGAAATGATGATGCTGCAGCTCGGCAGACACGTGAAGAACGGGGTTGCCTCATGTTGCGTGCGGAGCCAACTACCCTTCTGGCGTACAACTCAACGGCCGAAGGCCGAACTTCGGTAAGGACTTGGTGGCGCCCTACAGGGCGGCGGCAAGTGCCGCGCCTAGTCGATGATCTTGGAAGATCATGGATGGAATTTGCGAACTAGCCGCAAGCCCGCGCCGTTGCTGTGTTTTCCGGTTTGAGGCGGGGAACGTTGCTACGGATGAAGGGGAACGTTGCTACGGAGCTTTGGGAACGTTACTACGGGCTTCGGCCTGCCAATTTCCCACTTCCCTGCCGCATACTCGCTGACCGTCCAGCCCACGGTGGCAAGCTCGGTCAGAGCCTTGCGGGCCTTCTGGCGGCGCTTCTTCATGGCCTCGGCGTTCGCCTCGTCCGGCCAGACGTAGCCAGAAAGGGTATCGAGTTCCACACGCCCGGTTTTGCCGGGATCGACCCAGCCGCACAGCCGCTGGTGAATCAGGCGGGCCGGATCGGTTTGTAGCGCCCGCACCTCGGCCATCTCAATGCGGGTATACGGACGCCGCCCAAGAATCGCCTCTGCAATCTGAGGATTCAGCGCGACGAATAGCCGTCCGTCCTCCTCATCGAAGGCATAGCTCATCAAGTGAAAAGACCGTTGCCTGCTCCCTTTGGTGACTACCACTGTCACGTTTGCCATGCGCAGCAAGCACGCCTTGATCGCCCTGATATTGTCGCCGCCATCGGTCAAGCCGATCTCGCTTAGTAGGCTGGTCATGCTCTCTCTCACGACAAGCGCATCCTGCCCTACCGCGTCAAATTTCGGCTCAAGGAATAGACGGAGCTGCTTCGGTAAGTCTGCTGTTGGCTCCGGCGTCAGGATAATGCCTTTCGGTCCGCCAAGAGCCACCAGACCTTGCAGCAGCCGCATGTCATCGGCACCGAGCGGCTCAAAGCCAACGAACCGCGCTTGTTCATTCTCGGTGTAGTGATACGTCACATCGAGCTTGAGTTTCTTCCGTTGTCCGCGCTTGAGACTGCGGAACAAGCCGGGGACCAAGCAGTGCATTGGATCGTGCC
>ERZ795062.506-NODE-506-length-32044-cov-9.406671_pt1 | contig 32044 bp, 44 predicted proteins | sample MGYA00375146_ERZ795062 | MGnify/ENA primary metagenome ERZ795062 (study PRJEB30191, sample SAMN05720281) | activated sludge metagenome | isolation source: Anaerobic digester | place: USA | collected 2015-07-16 ...
GGGAAGATGCTAAAATAGGTGAGTGGGTTAAACGTGTAGGAGGAACAGAAACTACGTCTACAGTAGTGAACGATATAATTGCAACACTTCCTCCACCAATAGAGCAACGGGTTGAGAAATTAGAAGATGATATTGAAACGATAAGGGTAGATGTTACTTCGTTAAAATCCACAGCGGTAAAATAAAATGTGTCTATTTAGATTTAAAGCCAAGATAACCGAACCCTCTCCTCATTATGCTCAATGGTTAGCTAAGCAAAGAACAGTGGAGGATATAATTAACTTTGCTAATGACTTTACTTATGTTAGTGACAAGAACCAGTTTAACAAAGTCGACTACTGGCAAACACCCTCCGAGTTCTTTGCCAACAAAAAGGGCGACTGTGAAGATATCCACTTATTTATCGCTGACGCTCTATGCCGAGCATTATGTTTAGAAAGCTATCTAATCGTTGCTTGGAGATTTACCAAATTTCCTTTATCAGAAGCTCACGCTATGGCTATCTATAAAAAAGATAATCAATACTTTTTAGTTAATTATAGAGACATCATTCCTATGGCTTCTCTAAAAGATAAAGAGGCAGTTAAAAAAGCAGGCTTTAGCTATATTGGGGGAGTATGGAGAATGCCTGATGGAAAAAGAGTATGAAATGTTATTCTAGTAAGCAAAGGTTACAACCTTATGATAACAAAATTAAAATCTATTTTTCCTATTAATCAACAAGTAATAGAAGGACAGTATAGCTCCTGGAATACTATTAATAGTCTATCTTGGAATAAAGTTAATACCCTATCTTGGGTAGATATCTGTGGTAAAGTAACACTACTAATTAAAAAAATATCCTCTAGTACACAATTACGAGTAATAATAACTAGTGAGTTAAATAGAATTAGGAAATTAAAAAGCGAGGTAAGATAATGCTTTATACTGGAGATACCAGCTTATTAGAGATTTATCTATATGATTCCACCAAAAAACCGATAGATCTAACTGACCTCGCTGAGGCATATGTGTATATTCAACGGGGAACAGAAATACTAAAAAGAACATGTAAAGTAAAAGAACCACGAACTTTAGGCATTATAACTTATAATTTTACTGAGGAAGACTTAGTTATTGGAGATATAGATTATATTTTTCAACCTGTTCTAATATTTAATGATGGGACCCATATTACTGGTTCACCAGACATAGAACGAGTATATCTTTCATTAAAAAAGAAAGCGGGAGAGATTTAATGGAAAAAACTAATACCTTAAAACTAACTAAAACTGATACTAGTGATACTCCAGGTAGCTTTGTAGCTGATTTTGCTAAAAATATGGAGCTAATAGATGAGTTTGCTTCTAAACAATATTTTATCTATGCCCAAACTTTACCCAGTAAAGATTGGTATATTATTCACAATTTGGGGCGAAAGCCTTCAGTTACTATAGTGGATACAGCTGATTCAGTAGTAGGAGGAGATATTGAATACATAGATGATAACTCCATAATTATACATTTTTCTGGTGAATTTAGTGGTAAGGCATATTTAAATTAAGAAGGAGGTAAACTTATGAAATTCCTAAATAATTGGGATCTAACTCGTAACCAATTACTAAATGCAGTAATTCAAAACTTAGCAACAGCACCAGCTAATCCAGTTAAAGGATTAATTTATTTCAATACGACAGATAATAAATATTACGGTTGGGATGGAACTAGCTGGAAGGATCTAGGCAAAGAAGGTATTGAGGCTCATGCTTTAAGTGGTGAATACCATACTGGAGATTTAGCATATGATCAAATAGATTCTCTTGTTAATACTACTGGAGAAGGAGCAGATAATAAATTACCTGCTAGCAACCATACTCATACTGGAGCGGATGGGACTAGTAAAGTTTCTTATGCTAATTTAACTAATATTCCTGCCTCTTTTACTCCATCAGCACACGCTTCTACTCATATAGGTGGAACTGATCCTATAGCTAATGCCTCAACTTCCTCTGCAGGACTTATGTCTAAAGAGGATAAAACCAAATTAGATGGGATACAAGCAGGAGCAGAAGTTAATCAGAATGCTTTTTCTACTATAGCTGTTTCAGGACAAACTAGTATAGAAGCAGATACTAAAACTGATACTCTAACTCTAGCTAATGGAACTGGAATAACTATTACTACGGATGCGGCAAATAACAAAGTAACTATTACTGCTCACGAGCATAGTAATAAAGCATTATTAGATTCTTATACTCAAACTGAAACTAACTTAGCTGATGCTGTAGCTAAAAAACATAGTCAAAATACTGATTCAGGAACTTCCCAAAGTTCATTTTACATTGGAACTGACGGACCTAGAATTAAAAATGATAATGGACAGATCCAAATCAGAAATAATGATGATACTGGTTTTGCTGATTTAAAGGTAAATAACTTATTTGTAGAGGGTACACAAACCATTATTAATTCCAATGAAGTTAATATTGGTGATAATATTATAAAACTAAACGCTGATATTACTTCTGCAACTCTAAATAGTGATGGCGGAATAGAAGTAAAGCGATTAAAAAGTGATAATACTACAGAAGGAAATGCTGCCATATTATTCAATGAATCTCTTGATAAATGGCAAGTTACTGAAGGTGCACCTGAGAATGTTCAAACCTTTGATATTGCTAGAAAATATACAGCTACAGTTGGAGATGGAACTGCCACTAGCTTTGTTCTTACCCATAATTTAAATACTAGAGATATTGCTGTAACAATTAGAGAAACCAGTACTCCTTATGCACAAGTAATTACCGATGTAGAATTTACATCAGTCAATACTATAACTATTAACTTTGCCCAACCTCCAACAGTTGATCAATACACTGTTACTCTAGTAGGTTAAAAAAATGAAAGTATTAAGTAAATTAGATTTTTGTGCTAATCAAGCTTTAAGGTTGGTAATAGAAAATCTACCTACTGCTCCTACTAACCCTGTAAAAGGTCTTATTTATTTTAATACTACTACTAATCGCTATTATGGATATGATGGTAGCAAATGGATAGATCTAAGTAGTATAGGTTTTGGTAATTAGATTTTCTTTTCACCTCCTCAATTAACTATTTATATTAACACTATACTCATAACCTCTATTTCTAAAATAAAAAATAAAGTTATTCACATAATTAATTCAACCCTATTCATTTAAGGATTACTTCTATAAGAAAGGTAATGCTTTTGAAATCAAATAAATTATTATTATTTGTTATTTTTTTCATCTTTATCCTCACAAGATGTAATCAATACTCTACTCAACCAACTCCTGAACCAACCTCTACTCCAACTTACATTCAAGATTATATTAAAATTCCTACTTGGATAATAGAACCAAAAGATATTGAAATATGGCTAAAACAATCCAATGCCCAATATATTAGTGATAAATTCTTGACTGAATATAGTAATTATTATTTTACTCCTGCAGAAATGGTTATGACTGAAATATCAGATGTCAATCATCCAGGAAATATTATTGAAAAACAACCATTCCATGGGGATTGTGATGACTTTGCTATTTTTACTGCTTATTTATTAGATTACTTAGGTTATGAAAGTTATTATGTAACCATTAGTAATAAAGAGATAGCACATGCTATTTCTTATGGAAAAAAAGAAAATGAGGTAGTAATTTTTGACTTATGGTATTACAGAGATGGATATTCTAATTTAGAAGATTACATAGCTAAAAAATATCCAAGTTGCATAATAAATAGGAAAGTAAATATTAATAGTTTTTTAGAACAATTATTTATGGAAGGACATATTCAGTATGCAACCTATTGAAAATAAATTAGAAGAAAGAGTTAAAGACTTAGAAAATATTTTGGTTGATGTTATAAATGGCAAAAGTGTAGATCCTAAATTAAAGAGGCGGCTGGAAGAAAGAACAGGAAAAATAAGAACAATTAGTTACAAAGAGGTGAAAGATGAATAAGGCTATTATAGATATATCCCACCATCAGCAACCTTCAAGGATGGATTATGATGTTTTATCTAAACAGGTTGACTGGGTAATTATCAGAACCCAGTATGGATTAGATATTATAGATAATCACTACAAAACCCATCATAATGAATTCCAAAAGAGGGAAATACCAACTGCAGCTTATGCCTATGTCTTATGTAAAGATAAAACCGAAGCTATTGAAGAGGCTAAAAGGTTTTATGGTCTCACTAAAAGTTTCCACCCTACTTTCTGGTTTCTCGATGTAGAAGAAGCTTACTTAAATAGAGAAAACATATCTATATACCAAAAATCTCTGCGAGACCTAGGAGCTAAAAAGGTTGGAGTATATATTGCTCATCATTTATATCAATCATTAAACCTCAAAGTAGAAGAATTTGATGCTATCTGGATTCCCCGCTATGGAACTAATGATGGAACTCCACAGAAGAAACCTGATTATCCTTGTGATATCTGGCAATATACCAGCAAAGGAAGACTAGAAGGATACAATGGTGATTTAGATTTGAACTGTTTAACTGGAACTAAGCCATTAGAATATTTTACTAGCAATAATGAGAAAGAAGAATATATAACTAAAAAGCAATTAGCAGACATATTCTATTCTATTGCCCAAAAAATAGATGGAAGAAACCCCTAAGCTCTTTTATCAGTTTACCAGTAGCAGATTTGATACTATCTTTTTATTTCTCTATAAAAGTTCGACGATAAAAGCTTCCAAACTCTTCGGTTATGCTTATGTTAAGGCTTTACAGGAGCCTGTAGCATATTATATTGAATCTAACTTTTCTCCTGAGTTTAGTTTAAATTAAACACTTTATTAAAGGAGGAAAAATGAAAAAACTAATTATATTAATGATTTTATTATTTTGCTTTTTAACTCCCTGCTGGGCAGCTTTACCTACGTTTGATGAATCACGAGAATTTTCCCAGTGGTTAAACGATATTAAATATTGGGAAGATATTAAGAGCTTTCTTTACACTTGTGAATTAGATAATCAACTAGAAGGTATGCAGAACCCCGACCAACTATTTCACAGTAAAGTTGGTAATGAAACTGACTTCTGCTGGTTTATATCTTATGCTTGGCTTAGAGGATTAGCTCCTTACAAAACTTATATTTCAATAACTCCTGAACATACCTATTCAATCATTGAACAAACTCCTAAAAATTACCTAGCAGTAAGAAGTGTAAAGATAATAGATGTAATGCTTATCTATACCTTGTCTGCTGATGGATTAACTTCTCAATTAGAGGAAGTTACTACTACAGTAGTTAGCCCTACCCCAACTCCTGTGAAAAAGAATAGAGATTCTTCACCTAAAAACTACTGCACCCCCGACGGAATATGCTATTAAAGAAAAATCATTTCATCCCCAGTAAAGAATATCTAGAGTGGCTAAAGTCCTGCACCTGTGTTCAACAACTTCATCATACTACTTTTTCCAACTGGATATTTACCACCGATAAAGAAGTATTAAATCCTACGGAAGCTTTTAATAAACGACAGGGAAATATAACCAGCTATCATTGGTTCTTAGCCTATTCTTTATGGAGAAGATTTGATAGTAAAGTATATTTAGTTGAGGTTTATAGATTTACTTGGAGATTTCCTTTTATAGAAACCTACACTACTGTTATCAGAAAAGATAAGGATGGTGGATATACTTTATTTGATGGTGGAGATACCTACTTTGTAACCACCGCTGAGGAAATCCTTACTACTCTGAAATATTTCAGAATCAGAAATTTATACAGAATTCCAATTAATAAAAAACTATCCCATAAGGAGGTTCTATAATGTCTATTCAGATCAAAGATTACGTTGCTGCTATTTATGATAAAGGTGGTATAGGAACAGAAGATATTTTAGATGGAGCTATAACTGCAAAGAAACTTGCCAATGATCTAAAGAGCCCAGTTATTACAGACCTAGATACCTCTGCCGAACTTGGAGATGTTATTACAGCGGTTAATCTTATATTAGCGGCTCTTCGCAAAGCAGGAATTATAGGAACCGAGTAAAAGGTGAAATTTAATTTTCACCATTAAAGAGGTGAAATATGGATACTTATAGGGCTATAAAAGATGCTTTAGAATATGCTAACTATGCCCTATCAGCTAAGGATGCTTATGATATTGAGTTGACCAAAGAAGAGATTAGTCAGCTATATAACTTATCTCTTATGGTAAATAATAAATTAAAAGAGTTGGATGAGATATCTTAAGCTAATTGCTCTTCTTATCTCTACTATAACAAGCTTAAAACCAATCATACTTATTACTAATAAGTATGATAAAAAACAATTAACTAATTTATTCTCTCAACTCTACTTTGCTATAAATGACATAACTCCTCTTGAGATTACTGAAGAGGAGTTTGTTAATTTAGCTACTAAGTGGATTGATTTCTTATTAAAAGTAGTCGATTTAATCTGGTACCTCAACCCTGAATTTTGCCACACTTTAGTTTGGAAATGTATAGAAGTTGAGAGAAGCCTTTGGCTAAAAGTAGTTGAGAAATTAGAAGTATATGCACAGGAGAGTAGTAAGGAAATTGGAACTAAAATATCTTACTACTCTCATTTATATAACCAAGATATTATTAGTATTCTTATTGCTAAAGACTTAGAAGTTCAACTACAGAAGTTTGATTATTACTGGAAGGAATCAGTAATAAAAGGAATCTATGAACTAAGAATTAAATTCAGTAATGGTGCTCCTCCAGGGGATGATTGGGTTTTCTATTATGATGGTTATGGACTCCACATTAATCCCAATAAGAAATAGGTGAAAATATGCCCGATATTGATATTAGTAAAGAAGATGTCAGAACTTCCATTATTCTCCTGCAGCAAAAGATAGAGGAATTGATAGATGATTTTAAAGAATTTAAAAATGATGATAAAACATGGAAAGAGAGTTATAAAAAGGATAAAGAAAAAGAGGATGAACGGATAAAAGAATTAGAAGAATTTATGATTAAGAAAATAACAGAGAATGGATACTTAAGAGACCAAGATAAAGACCTAATTAATAAATGTAATGCTCGCTTTGAACGTTATGATGAAATGTATCACTGGGTAGAAAATTATAAAAAGTTCTTTTGGTTAATTCTTTCTGTTTTTGTTACTGGTATCATCGCCAATTTCTTATCTTTTTTCGATATTATTTTCAAATGAGGAATAAAAGTAAACCCAAACCGTTTATACTATAATAAATACAACATATAGGAGGCATATCTATGGATTGGAGTGCTATATTAAATGAAGTAATCCCCTATCTTCTCACTCTAGTATTTGCTTGGCTGGCTAATAAATACTTAACTACCGAAGAGAAAAAGCAAACTGCAGTAACAATTACTAAATTTGCTGAAGATGCCGTATTATTTGTAGAAGACATAGCTAAGAATAGTCCTGACGTAATCAAAGGAACAGAGAAGCTAAAGATGGCAATCGAATGGGTAAAAATAGCAATGAAGAGTGCAGGCTATCCTGTTCCTGATGAGAAATTAATTGAAGGAGAAGTAGCTGCAGCATATCAGCGAAGTCCATTAGCTAAGTAGGTGTGAGTAGTCTTGACTCCTCGATTTGATGTAGAATTTAACCTCAAATTTAAGTGCCACGACTTTTTGGATCGGGAGCAAATTAAGTTAGTAGGCTTAGGAGACTTTCATATAGGGTCTAAAGAAACCAATGAACAATTCATTGAAGACACCATTGCATATATAGCTAAGTCTCCTGATATGTATGTAATTCTAAATGGTGATATTATCGAGTGTGTTACTAAACAAAGTAAGGGTGATATCTACTCCTTAAAATATACCTCACCTGATGACCAATTTGATAGAGCTTTAGAACTTCTCACTCCCATTAAAGATAGGATCCTATTCATTAACAGTGGCAATCACGATGGGGGAAACCGAAGTGAAGGGCACGACTACAATCGTCAATTAGCTTTAGTATTTAACTTATTAGATTGCTATCATCCTGTAGCTGGATATTTAGAAATAAGAGTAGGAAAGAAACCTAAAAATAAAAAGCCATTTGTTTATTCAGTATACACTACTCACGGAAGAGGTGGTGGAGCTACTCACGGTAGTAAAGCTAATGCTTTAAATAAATTTGCTGATGTAGTAGCTTCTGATGTAGTCTTGATTTCTCACATGCATGGAGTTCACTACTTAGAAAGACTAATTGCTACTCCCGACTTCCAAAACAAAAAAGTTATTACTCGCAAGCAACGATGTATCCTCTGCTCTGCTTTTATGGATTATGGTGGGTATGGAATGAAGGGTGGATATCACCCCTCCCCTGTAGGGTTATCTATTATAACCTTTTATGGAACGGGAAAAGGTGGAATTGAGGTAACTCATCTTGGTTGACTTTACTAAAGAGCTAAGAGCTATTAAAGACCTAAGCCTTAAGTATCAAGACAGGATAGGTATTGATTATCATATCTTTCCTGCTATTGCTCTAATAGAAAATGGTTATGGTAAATATCCCCTAATAGACCGAAAAACTAAAGAGTGGGCTTATAACCCTCTAGGAATTAAAGGTTCTAGTATTCACGGATACATTACTGTAAATTCTTATGAATACTTCCCTGGCTTTGCTTACTCTGCTAAAGTTACTTTCCGCAAATACTTATCCTATAGTGAATGTTTCGATGATGCTCTATTTTTAATTAAACGATTCTTTCCCTCTGCTTTCTCCTTTCGAACTATCCCTATTAGATTTATGGAGGAATTACTAAGTGGACCTGTAAAGTGGTCCACTTCTTCCTCCTACCTTAAAGATTTCAGTAAAGCTATTAAATTAGTTTAACAGTTTCCAAATAGGTATTTTACAGCTGCCCCTCTAGTTTTTCTTCCTATTTGGAGAGAGAGAGCACTAGCTACTTTGGTGCTCTTTTTTTATTGCCTGGTGCAAAATCTTCCTCAACTCCTTGTCAAACAGATGCTCATTCAAATTCAAAGACGGAGGAATAATTGAATTTGCAATCGCATACACTTTAGCTTCGGTATCTCTATTTAAACCTGAGTGACTCAGGATAAAGTGGTAAGGAGCATTCCCATAAGAAATATTATAGTTTACCCAAAATGGAACATCAACAGAAGATAAGAATGACCAACCTTTAAACATTACCTCTTCGTAAGGTTGCATTCCTGAATAATTAATCCCATAGGGAGTAGCATTAACAATTTTTTCTAATAGTTTCTGTCTTAGAACTAAATTCGTGTTAACAGTAAAATACCAAGATCCATGAGATAAAAGTTTTACTAACTGGTCAAAATTTTTTAATTGCATAATACCAGACATATTACCAGCAGTATGCTTAATTAAATTCGGCAAAATTATATACATCAAATGGTATAACACACCACTCTTATCATAAGCCAAGATATTTAAACTGTTAGTTAATTCTTCCTCCACATTATATAAATTGATTAACATACATTATATTCCTCTTTAAGAGCAGCAGGATTGATTAAATATATCACTTGATTGGGATTTAAGAAACGTTCTACTACTCCAAATTTTTCCCATTCAGTCATAATGTTGGAAAAATTCTTAGGAGTCATACCTAAGCTTTTAGCCATAACTTTAGCAACAATAGGAACTACCAGTTGTCCTTTATCGTTAGCTCTTATAGTATGCGGTAGAAGGCTAATGAGAACTAAACGAGCTGTAGGACTAACTTTAGTATACCTAGAAATATCTTTAATAAATTCAGCATAATCAATATCCAATTCTTATTCCTCCTTTGCTCTATTATATCAACCTTTATACTTAATGTCAACCCCTACAAGAATGATTTTATTCCCCGATAATTTTCTTTACTCATTAAGTATAAATCACTTGCATTTTGATGCATCTTGTGCTATACTAATGTAGGTGGAAAACTATGAATAACCAACAGGAAACAAAGATAACCAGAATAACTATAAGAATCAATAATGTTTATAGCCGATTAGAATTTCCAGATTTTATGACTAGAGAGGCTATAAACAATATAAAGTCCTGGGTAAAAGAATACTTATCTTATCGTCCCACTGGTTATATGTATATGCCTCAATACCGTAATAAAAACTGGGATGGATTTATATCCTTATTTGAATGGAGTAGTGGTAAATTTCTAACTGGATTAGCTCCTCTAGTCCAAACTTGCTTAAAGAACCACTATATCAAATGTGCTATTATCGATGAGAGAAAAGCTCCTGAGCCAATGAGGAATCCCATTAAATTAAATGGTATTGATCCAAGAGATTACCAAATAGAATCTACTAGAGCAGCAGTTCAACAAACAAGAGGCATATTAGATATGGGAACAGGAGCAGGTAAGACTGAAGTAGCCTGTGCTATTACCCAATATTTAGGATTACCAACTCTTTTTATTGTAAACAAAAAAGCTCTCCTCCTGCAGACCAAAGAACGGTTTGAAAAGAGATTAGGAGTAGAAGTATCAGTATTCGGTAATGGAAAATATGAAGTAGGAGCACTAACAGTCGCATCAATCCAAAGTCTTAAGAAGCATCTTTCTGCAGTTAAGCCATATCTCAATAACTACTTCCAAGTAGTATTTGTAGATGAGTGCCATAATGTATCTAACAATTCCTATCTCAAAGTTCTTAATCAGTGTAATGCTTATTACCGATTTGGATTGTCAGGAACACCACTGGATAGAACAGACAATTCTAATCTCTATATCGTTGGAGCTTTTGGTCCAGTAATTTATAAAGTTTCATCCTCAGAGCTAATTGAAGATGGTTTTTTGGTTAAACCAAAAATAATCTTTGCTCCCTCTGAGAGATATGGTGGAGAAATGGATGTTTATGAATTTAATAAATGTCATAAGTGGCAAGATGTCTACTATAATGGAATTGTAACTAATTGTTTTCGCAATGAATTAATTACTCAAATGGTAGAACATCTTTTAACTGATTGGGGGAGAAAAAATGTCTTAGTTTTAATCCGAGAAATAGAGCATGGCAGGATCCTGCAGGAGAAATTTGAGAAAGAGTTAATGATTAGTGTTCCTTTTGTTCACGGAGGAACTAATAAGAATGAGCTACAATCTTATCTCAATCAATTCAAAAAGGGAAGGATTCCTATTCTAATAGCTAGCACAATATTGGATGAGGGAATTGATTTACCTAACATCAGCTCTATTGTTTTAGCTTGCGGAGGTGAATCAACTATTCGGTCTATCCAAAGAATAGGAAGAGGAATTAGAAAAACTGAGGGAAAAGAAGATGTAGTTATCATTGATTTTATGGATGATTTCCACTACATCTTAAAACGCCATTCTCAAAAGAGAATGAGAACTTGTATGAGAGAACCTAATTTTGAAGTCCACGATTTAAGAGAAACTATCAAAAATAAAGTAAATGTTTAATGTCCTAAAAATAAGACAGTCCTTAAAAGTGGACATAAGAAAAAAATCTAAAAAGGGGGTAAATATTAAATGTCCGAAAAATTAGACATCCTTGATGATGAAATGCTATCCAAAGAGGAACTTATTAAAATGTTAAAGGTTAGCACTTCAATGGTAAACAAATTACTGAGAGAAACAGATTTTCCTCGATATCATCTGGGAAGAAGAATTCTATTTCGTAAGAGCGAAGTATTTGAATGGATGAAAAAGAACTGCTCAGTAGATCCAGAGAATTCAAAGTCAGAGAACCAATTATATAAAAAGTTTAATTAATTGTCGAAAACATTATCCTATAGCGTTTTTTAGTTACCTATTAATTTCTGCTTAATTATATAAAACATTTAATTAATTCCGAGGGGAATGGTTTTGGCAATTCAAGCTTACACTATACCTGGCAAGCCTACCCTACCTCTGAGCAGAAACCTCAAAGTTAGTTTAAAACAGCTGGTAGTAAACTCTAACTCCTACTTTTCCTACTCCAGAAAAAGGTGCGAAGCACCACCTATACACTGGTATGACGAAGGAATACCAGTGTATAGGTGCAAAGTTAACTTAGTCTAGCTTATCTTGTGTCCTGATTTTTAGTTATGCTTGTCCTTTTTTCAGGAAAAAAAGAATCTTTAGGAGTATATTACGTAAGTAATATACGACTAAAGATTAGCTATAAAGCTTATAATATATTTATAATTATAATTTTTTTTAAAAAAATAAATATATATATATATATTTATTTTTTTTTTTTTCTTTTAGGAAAGGATTGTTAAGGGAAACCCTTTTCTTTTTTATGAGTAAAATGCTAAACTTTAAGTAAACTGAAATTATTTTGCACGGAATTTTAATATTAGGGGTTGACAAACTTTTCCAGAGAGTTTATAATCCTCCTGTCAGCAAAAACCAATAACAGTGAGGTGAGCAAAAATAGCTACAGAACCATCAGTAATACTTTACCAATCCAATAAGGTAAAGATTTTTTGCCCTTATGGGAATATCCCTATTATAACTCCAGAACTGGGAAAAGTCCTACTTTCTATTTGCCTTTTCTGCCAAAAAATCTTTACCGATTTGGTTGCCCAAGGTGGAATAATTACAATGTTTGACACACAGCTACAGAGCCACCACCTAAAACGGATGAACCAAAATGTTATTGCTATGCGAAAAGATGACCTTTTTTTAAAATTCGATTGCCTAATGGGGGATATTGAGCTGTCCTGTAATGACTTTATCCTCGGCAATGGTAAGCTTTCCTTTGAGCTTACTGATTACCTCATAGCTGTAATGGAGCTTTGCCATTACTCCATTTACCTTGCTGATGTTCCCAGTCTTTATTCTTCGCTGTGCAACAAAGTTCAGCAAGTGCAGCAGGAGTTTGCTGAACAAATAAGTCCATTTTTCCTTCAGGAGGTGAATTTATCCAGTGGCACAAAGCTTATGGGATTATGCTACCTCAATGAGTAATGAGGAACGAGATGCCTTATTACTGGGAATTACCTATAATGAGTTGCATAATCGCTATGAGGCTCGGGGTGGTTATAATGTGTTTGGCAAAGGAGATCCTCGGAGATCTCGGTATTGGAAGATTTTTATAAAGGCGGCTAAAGTGCTTCGAGAAAGAGGATGGGATTTTTATTCCTACTTGGCTGTGGTTTATACTCGCTACTATTCCTACTTCGGGAAAAGATTATATCCAACTGCAATAATTTCCAAATGGGGGATTAACGAATATGCTAAATATTTATCTCAGACACCTTACGATACTCACTCTCTTCCTTACCGAGAACTTCTTCGCTACTATGCTCGGGAAGTTAAAAGTTTAACTAAGCAGTGGGATATATCCTACGACCAGGCAGTAGATTACCTGTTGGAGCAGGGAAGGATTACTAAGCAATTGAGTAGAGACTTAATGGCGATTTTAGGAGCAAAGAGGAGGTATTATGGAGAGCGGACTGGAACAGAAACTGCTTTACCTGTATCTGTTTGATCGGGAATTTTACTTATCCAATCGCAGATACTTAAACTCCGAAACATTTTCTCATCCTTTGTTTCGGAGGTCAGTGCAGTTAGTGGATGCTTTTTATCGAAAGTATGGGGACGTATTCAATACGTCCCTTTACTTCGATTATGCTCGGAGAGATCCTCAACTGCAGAGCTTTAAAGAGCAAATTAACCAGCTGGAAAGCATCTTCAAAGACGACTTCACTGTTACGGAAGCAGAGCGGAAATACATTACTGACAATGTGGTAGCTATTTTCCGTAAGAAAATTGCTGAAGATGTTTTGGTGCAGGGAGCTGACTTGGTTCAGGAAAACAGAATAGAGGATTTCCTGAAGCTGGTTAATACCAAATTAGCTGAGCCTGCAGAAAGTATTCAGCGGATGAACTTAGGCAAGGATTATAATGCAGCTATTTGCCACCTCCTCGATGATGGGGGAGAAAGAATTCCTACCTCTATTCCTGCTTTGGATAAGCTGATGGAAGGGGGCTTTGGTAAAAAGAGGCTTTACATCGTAATGGGGGGACCTGGTTCAGGAAAAAGTATTTTCCTTACCAATATGGCTCACTCAGCTATGATTCACGGTAAAAAAGTTCTCTACTACTCTCTGGAGCTCTCTACCGATATAGTTTTATTGCGAATGATGTCAATCGTAACTGGTTTGGGCAAAGGAGAAATCAGGAGTAATCCTCAATTAGCACAGGAGAAGCTGGAGAAGCACCCAATGAAGGGATTGTTTTCCTTCTTCGAGGTTATAGAAACTTATTCAATGACTGCTCATCAATTGGCTGTGGATATTGACGAATATATTAACGTTCACGATTTCACACCTGATTTAATTATTGTGGACTATGCCGACCTGATGGAGAGGGAGCACCGTTATGAGCGGGAATATGTGGAACTGGAGGAGCTGTGCAAGAGGCTTCGGCAGATAGCGATGAAGCATAACTGCGTAATGCTTACTGCCTCTCAAGTTAACCGAGAAGGAGTTACTGGAGGATTGGCAAAGAATGAGAATGTGGCAGGAAGTTATGGAAAAATCAAAACTGCTGATTTGGTGATGTCCGTAAACCAGAATGACGAAGAGAGACAAAATGGCAAGATGAGAATAGCAGTAACTAAAAACCGTGAATACGTAAGCGGGAGAATAGTTACGGTGAATATGGACTATAAGAGTTTGAGGATTACTGGAGAAGAGGGAGCTTCAGTGGGGTATATTAATTCTGGACGAAAAAGGAAAGATATTCCTGTGGAGGGAATGGAATGGTTGACTCAGTCATAGCTTACCTTTTAGCCCATCGTGTTGATATTCGAGAGGGTAGGGGAGATGAGTGGAGGATGGACTGTATAAACTGTTCTGACCACAATAAGCACCTCTACTATAATTCTCGGAAGCATCAATTCCTGTGCTTTAAGTGTGGGTGGAAAGGTTCAGGTTATAGACTGATTAATGCTTTTAACCGTAAATATGGTTATACAGGCTCGGTGCAGTTGGACATTCCTGTGGAGCAATCGATAAAGCCTGTTGAGCGTCCTAAAATCTCTCTTCCCGTAGGAGCTTATCCTCTGACTGAGGATGGGGAGAATTACCAACGGGCTCTAGCTTATTTGCAGAGACGGGGAATTGGTAGGAAAGAGATTGAGGAATACCAAATTCACTATACCCATTTTGGTAAGTTCGCAGGACGGATTATATTTCCCATTTACCATAATGGGAAGTTAGTTAGCTATGTGGGAAGAGCTATTAATCCTAAAGTAACTCCTAAGGTTCTTAACCCCAGTAGCAGTGAAGCTAATCCTCCTTCCCACTACCTGTATAACTTTGACCGAGCTCGCTTTTATCCTTCAGTAGTTTTGACTGAAGGAACTTTTGACTGTATTACCACGGGGATAGTGGATTATAAATATGGAGCAGTAGCTACCTTTGGGAAAAAGTTATCTCCTGAACAGGTTAAACTTATTTTCCAATCTTCCTTTCGGGAGATTATTTTTGCTTGGGACTTACGAGATGCTATTCCTGATACCATTAATTACGCTAAAGAGTTTATAGGATTTTATCCCGTTCGAGTGGTTATGCTTCCAGGAGACAAAGACCCCAATGATTTGGGACACGAACAGATGGCTGAGTTAGTTCGCCAAGCAGTCCCTTTTAATCGGGTTAACTTAAAATTAAAAAATTTTTAGATTTTTTTTTAAAAGTGGGAATAAAGTAAAAACGATTGAGTTCTAATACTGTGTTAGGAGGTTATGGAGAATTGGGAAAATGTGAATACTGTCAAAAGTGTCCTCTTTATAATGAGCCACAAGTTCCTGCAGTGGGACTACCATCTGCAGAGATTATGCTCATTGGTGAGGCTCCTGGTGCTCAAGAGGTTGCTTATGGGGAGCCATTTGCAGGTCGATCAGGACAAATTCTCAACTCTGCTTTGGAGGAAGTAGGGATTGATAGAGGTAAATTATATATTACCAATGCCGTGTCCTGTCGTCCACCAGATAATCGAACTCCTACTCCTGAGGAAATTCAATTATGTCGGGGAAGGTTAGTGGAAGAAATTAATCAGGTTAAGCCTAAGCTGATAGTTACGCTGGGTGCTGTTCCTATGAGGTCAGTTTTAAAGCTGAATGGGATAGTAAAGCACCACGGTCAGGAAGTCTATTCTGAGGAGTTTGGGTGCTTAGTGCTACCCTGTTACCATCCTGCTTTTGTCCTTCGAGATCCTCGCCGACAGCACGAATTTCTGCAGGACATTATGAGGATTCCTCGATTGATTGATGATTCAAAACCTAAGACGAAGACCGAATATATCGTCGTGGATAACTTTGAAAAGCTCTACCAGATGAGGGATGATTTAAAATCCCTACCTGCGGTGGCTTTTGACATAGAGACTAATGGATTAAATCCATTTATGGAGGGTGCAAATGTTACAGCTATTTCTTTTTCTGGTCAGTATGGTAAATCCTATTGTGTTCCTCTTTACTACCAAGCTCCCCTGTTCAGCAGTGAATTTCTGGGAGAGCTTGCTACTTACTTGTCAACCCTCTCTAAAAGCAGTTCTACCGAGAGTATCCCTACTAAATTTAAATCCTTGCTGCAGGAGTCCAGGATCTTAGAGGAGTTGCACAGCAAATCGGTTAAGGAATACCGTAAAGCAGTGAACTCCTTTATCGAGGAATTAAGTTCTCGGAGAAAAAATCCTGTATTTTCAGCCGAGGAAATCAATAACCTTATTATCCCTGTTTTACGGGGGATCCTTGAAGACCCCACTAAAGAGCTTATTGCTCATAATGGGAAGTTTGATATTCAGTGGTTGAGGTATAAGCATGGGTTTAACATTCATCTTCAGTTTGATACCTGCATTGCTCACTACTTGCTGGATGAAAATTCAGCTCATAACTTAAAGCAGGTAGCCAGTGCTTATACCGATATTGGAAATTATGCTCACGATTTTCAGGCGTATGAGGATAGATTTAACCGGGCTCCTGAGGAGTTGTTCTACCAGTATTCCTGTGCTGATGCTGATGCTACTTACCGTCTCTATACTGTGTTTAAGCCTTTACTGGCAGAGAAAAAATTGGATAAAACTTTCGCTATGGTGATGAAGTTCTCGGAGAGCCTAACTGATGTGGAATATAACGGAGTAAAGATTGACCAAGAAGCTTTAGCTAAACTGGACCAAGAGATGAGTAAGGTGTTGGAAGATACCACTCACGAGATTCAAGCTCATACCGTTATTAGGGAATGGGAAAAAATCAAAGATGAACCTGTAGAATTCAATCCTAACTCTAACGATATGGTTAGGGAAGTATTATTTGACTGCCTTCATCTTCCAGTGGTGAAGAAGACTAAAACTGGTGCTCCTTCTGTGGATGCTGAAACTTTAGAAGAGTTAGCTAAATACCACGATTTGCCTGAGCTACTCCTCCGCTACCGAAAACAATCCAAACTTTTAGAGACCTACATTCGAGGCTACTGGAAATATACCTCCAGTGATGGAAAAATTCATCCTAACTTTAATTTAGTGGTAGCAAGGACAGGGCGGTTATCTTCTTCCAATCCCAACCTGCAGAACCTTCCCAGTGGGAATGTGAAGGATATTAAGCGGTTGTTTATTCCTTCTCATCCCGATTGGATAATGATGAACTTTGACTTTTCACAAATCGAACTGCGGGTAATGGCTATGCTTTCCAGAGATCCAGTTATGACTAAGGTTTATCAGCGGGGGGAAGATATCCATACTATGACTGCTCAAGCAATTTTTAAGAAGAAGGATATCAACAAAGAAGAACGGCAGATGGCTAAGAAGTTAAACTTCTCTATCCTGTATGGGGCAGGGGCTGAGGCAACCGCTCGGCTTTTGGGAGTTACTCCTGAGGAAGCACAATCATTCATTCAATCCTACTTTAAACGGTATAAAGGGGTAGCTAAATATATTAAGCTGGTTCAGCAAATAGCGGAGAAAAATGGAGTAGTTTACTCTCCCTATGGTAGAGCTAGGCGGTTGCCAGAGGCTCAAATGACTACCAATGAAGGAGTAAAAAGTAAAGCTCTTCGAGAGGCAGTAAATCATACCATTCAGTCTACGGCTAGTGATATCTGTCAGATTGCTTTAGCTAAAATCAATCGAGATTTTAAAATTAAACAGCTTCCCGCTAATGTGATTTTAACTGTGCACGATTCCATAGTAGTAGAGTGCCACAGAGATTATATGCAGGAAGTATACCACTTGGTTAAGTCTCAGATGGAAGGAGTTAAAGGTAAGTTTATTACCATTCCTTTAGTAGCTGAAGCTGAGTGGGGATTTAATTATGGGGATATGTATCCCTGTGACGGAACAAAGTCTTTTGACCAATTAGTAGAGGAGTTTAATAAGGAGGCAGTGGCTTAGTGGCACAAAATTCAGTAGTATTAAAAATTAAAAGATTAACTACGGTAGCTAAACTACCTACTTTTGCTCATCCAGGAGATGCCTGTTTTGACATCTATGCTGGGCAAGATGTAGTAGTTCCCGCTAAAGGTTATGCTACTGTCCCTACAGGAATAGCTTCAGAGATTCCTGAGGGATATGAAGTAGTGATTAGACCTCGGTCAGGTTTAGCTTTTGACCACGGTTTACAAGTTCATCCTGGAACTATAGACAGTGGTTATCGGGGAGAATGGTTAGTGCAAGTTTATAATCATTCCTATACTTCCTATTTGATTCAAGCAGGGGAGAGAATAGCTCAAGGAGCTCTACGTAGCGTTCCCGAAGTGGAGATTGAGGAAGTAAAAGAATTATCGGACAGTGTTCGTGGAGAACGAGGATTTGGTTCTACAGGGTATTGAGAAATATTTAGAAAGTTTTTTGTGCATCCTCTTGACAAGTAAATCAGAAGTGATTATAATACGGGTATAGAACGTTAAGGAAAGGAGATGATAGTTATAAATGATTCCCTTTGAGGTTGTTCCAGCTCGGCAGTATAGTGTGGAAGAGTTAAAAGAGGAGTTTGAAAGATTAAAAGGTAGTGTAGATTTGAATAAAGCTCAGGCAGATCTTGCTTATGACGATGAAAATATCGAAGAGGAAATGCAAAAGCAAGCAGGATTATATTTTTATTATTCTTTACTTCGTAATCAAGCTAAAGCACTATACGAACGAGCGGACATTTTGTTGAGCAACCTCAAAGCTGATCGAGATTTGGTGGTAAGGAAGTATATGGTAGAGAAAGAAATGAAGGTTACTGATACAGCAGTCAAGGCTACTGTAGAACGGAGTGATTCGGTTAGAGAGTTAAGTTTTTTGAAATTGGAAATTGGTGAAGTGTTAGCAATGTTGGATACTGTGGTAAAAGCATTGGAACATAAAAAAGATATGATGACTCAAACATCAGCCAACCATCGTCGAATGGTGGAAAGTAATCTTTTATAGGGAGGTGTATTATGGGATTTTACAAAACTAATCTGGATGTTTTAAGAGGTTTAGCTGAGCAAAAGCAGGGGAGGTTCTGGGCACCAAAGGTAGGATATAACAATATTAGATTCCTGCCTCCATATTCGGAGAAGGGTGTTCCTTATAAGAAAGTGTGGATGCATTACGGTGTAGGAGAAGAAAATGCCATAGTGATTTGTCCGAGAAAAATGACAACGGATCCTGAAGTATTATTGGGAGAGAGAGTTCCAGTAAGGAAGTGTCCTATCTGCTCTTTAGTGGAGAAACTCTTTCACTCTGAAGACCCTCGAGCTTTAGATAAAGCTAAAGCTTTGTCAGCCAAGCCTCGGTATTACTATAACATTTTGGACTTGGATAACCTTAAAGCGGGAGTTCAAGTTTACAGTGCTCCAGCTAAGATTCACGATGACTTAGCTAAGATTTGGAGTAATCCTAAATTTGGGGATGTGTTTGACCCTGAAGCAGGATTTGATTTTATCCTGCACCGAGATGGAACGGGAATTACTTCTCGTTACTCTTTGCAGATAGCTGATCCTAACCGCACTGCTATTCCTGATATGAAGTATTTGGATGAATTGATTAACTTAGATCAGCTAGTTAAGCTGGAAGATTATGAAACTATAAATTTTTACTTGACTGGTGAGGCAGATGAAGATGACCCTGATGACCCTGAAGAAGTAGACCAAAAACCAGAGGAGAATATTGATGAAGATTTGTTTGGACCACCGTTAGGAGAACTGGAGGATGTATTTGAAACTCCATCCTGTTTTGGCAAGTCTTATTCTCCTACTGATGATCTCTGTCTCAATTGTAATGATCAGGAAGCTTGTAAAGCTGAATTTGCTCTTACTGCTAAACCAAAAAGAAAGCCAGCAGTAGGGACGGTTTAAGCCTATGTCTCAAGTTAATTTAATCTCTGATGTTATAAATGCCATGGAGAAAGTATTAGGGAACGGCGTGGTTTATAAGCCCGCCGATATCCCTAATACTAAAATTAGGCAGTATATTTCTACTCAATGTCTGCCTATTGATATGGCAATAGGAAGGAGAGGAATACCATGTGGAAGAATCTCTATGATTTATGGTCCAGAAGCCAGTGGGAAAACTACTATTGCCTATCACATTCTTGCCGAAGCTCAGCGAATGGGTGGAGTCGCCATCCTATATGACACTGAATTTTCCTTTGACCCTGACCGAGCGGAGATAATTGGCATTAATCCTGAAGAATTAATTCTCGTTCAGGATATTAATATGGAGGAGATGTTTACCTCACTAGAAGCTTTGATTGATAAAGTGGAAGAAGGTGATATTCCCACTCCTGTATGTGTAGTTTATGATTCTATTACTGCTACTAAAACTCGCAGTGAAGAAGAGAAAAAAGATAAGTATAACAATCAGCAACCTGCAGTGCAGGCACAAGTTCTTTCTAGGTCTTTAAGATTAATTCTCAATCAAGTAGTTAAGAACAATATTGCTCTAATATTCCTTTCCCAAATGAGGGACAACGTTGCTGGTTATGCCAGTGATGTTGTCCCTGGCGGTAGAGCAGTAAAGTTTTATTCTAGCTTAATGATGAAGGTATCTAGAGTAGGAATACTAAAGAATGGTGATGAAAGCATAGGGATTGAAGGTAAAGTTAAGATAGAAAAGAATAGACTAGGACCTCCATTCCGAACTGCTGATTATACTATTAACTTTGCTACTGGAATAGATAAGATAAAAGGATACTTAGATGCTGCAGAGATGTTAGGTGTGGTTAAGAAAGCGGGTGGGTGGTATGAATTTGCTGAAGACTACCGAAAGTTTGGAGAGAATAAATTTCGGCAGAAAGACTTCAGTGATTTGTGCACCCCTGAACTAATAGAAGTATTAGAAGGATTAGCTTTTCATGGTGTTGATGATGAGATCCTCCCTAACTAACATTTCCCAATACCTCCTCCAGACGAGCCAGGAGCCTCCACTCCTGGCTCCTCTTTGTTTAGGGGGTGCAATATGAGTAAAATACTATTTCATGCTGATCTTCATTTTAGTTTGTATCGGGAGTTTTCCCAAGGGGAGACGGGAAGACTGGATAGGATTATAGAAGTAGAGAAAACTATTATTACTTATGCTTTAGATTATGGAATTAAAGACCTAGTATTTTTAGGGGATTGGTTTCATCACCGCAGTCAAGTAAATGTTTTGGTATTGCAGAAAACCTTAGAGCTGATGTATCAAAATTTATCTAATGACTTAAGATTTTATTTCTTAGTAGGTAACCACGACCAGTATGATTCTAATGGTCAGGTTCACTCTCTATATCCTTTTAAGATGTTAGGTAGAGTAGCTGACCTACCTTGCTATATAAAGATAGGGGACAAATTAGTAGGATTTATTCCTTATCAAGTAAATAGAGATCAATTCTTACAAGATGTAGATAGGTTACTAAGGGGACAGAAAGTGGACATATTATGTCTCCATCAAGGGGTTAAAGAGGCACAGTTGCTTAATGGAATAGCAATGGGGGATGAGTCCTTTATTTCTATCAATGAATTACCTGATTACCTGCCTATTATCTCAGGTCATATTCATAAGCCTCAAGTGGTAGGCAACTTGCTTTATGTTGGTAATCCATTACAGCAGAGCTTTGGAGATGCAGGAGATAGAAAAGGATGGTATGTTTTAGATGATGATGGAGAGTTTGAATTTATTGAAAACAATTTCTCTCCTCGGTTCTATAAGCTAGAGATGAGAGGAGGGAAGATTGATATCCCGGGTACTGTGGATGACTACTATTGGATTACTACTGATGGTGATGTAGAGGAAGTTAAGAAGCAGTTGTCAGACTTAAAGAACCTGCGGATAGATACTTTTCCCAAAGCAGTAATGAATACCAGTAGGGTAATAGAGAAAGATAAAACCTTTGACCAGATGATTGACGAATATGTAGAAGGAACTTTAGCTGATACTGAAGCCCACGAGGTAGTAAAGCAGTATGGAAAAGAAGTTCTTCGTAAGGTGATGGATAAATGAAGCTGCAGCATATATCTATTCATAACTTCTTAAGTATCGGAGATATAGAACTTCAGCTTGCTGGTCGAGGGTTAGTGCTAATAAATGGAATTAATAAAGATACCGTTAGTGGAGATTCTAATGGAGCAGGAAAGAGTGCTATTTTAGAAGCGGTAGTATGGGTATTATATGGTAAGACTCTTCGGGATATTCCTGCTGATGCTGTGATTAATCGCTTTACTGATTCAGGAGCAGTAGTAAAGTTGGACTTTACTGTAGATGACCTACCCTATCAGGTAATAAGAGCTCGTAAACACGATGAGTATGGGAGTGGTTTATTTTTATATCAAGGGGATACTAACTTAACTTTAGGAACGATTAAACAAACTCAAGAGAAGTTAGAATCTCTATTAGGTATGGACTTTACTACCTTTACTTCCAGTATTGTTTTTGGTCAAGGATATGCTAGTGTCTTTACCACTATGAAAGATGCTGATAGGAAAGAAGTATTAGAGAAGATATTAGAACTAAATATTTTTTCTAAATGTTTAGAAGAAGTTAAATTAGATTACAGAGAGTTAGAAGCCGATACAGCTAACTTAAACTCTACTTTGACTACTCTTTATACTACTAGAGATTCTTTAGTTCAGTCTATTAAGTCTCTTAAGGATAAGTTAACTAAGCGAAAGAAAGAAATCAAAGAAGAGATAAAAGAACTCACTGAGGCTATTAAAGCAAATGCTCAAGAGGGAAATCAACTTAAAGCTCAGAGAGAAGCTTTGTTAGTTAAGTTGGCTTCTATTGATGATAATCTTAAAGAGTATCGAGAGATAGTTCAGCCTTATATTAAAGAAGTAGAACAGCTGTTAAATAAAAGTAGAGGAGCTTACCTCTCTTTAGATAAGCAAAGAGAGTTAATGGAGAAGAAGGTTAAAGAACTACAAGCTAGAGTAGATAATATCACTGCTGAATTTCTTAATAAACCTTGTGATAGATGTGGAAGAATTATTACTGAAGCAGAACTTCCCCACGTTCTAGCGTCAGTATTACAAGAGTTAGAGATTAGTGGTCAAGCTACTAAGTCTCTTATTGACCAAGTGAAGGCTCTTAAAGAAGAATATCAAAAATATGAGAAAGAGTATAACAGTAAGCTACTGGAGAAAGATGAGAAGTTTGATGAGTTTATAAAGCAGAGAGATATTATGCAGAGAGAACTAAATGAAGTAACTGCTAAGCTATCCAGAATTATAGAAGCTTTAAAGAGGATGAAGGAAAGCAAAGCGGAGAAAGAATCCAGCACTGAGTTAGAGACTATTACTAATCTCATTGATGAAAAGCAGGAAGAGTTAAAGCAAGTAATTGATAATATTAAAACTCATCAGGAGAAATTAGAAAGCTTTAAATCTCGTAAAGATGTTCTATCTTTCTGGAAGAATGGGTTTGGTAATGGTGGTATAAAGAGCTGGGTTATTAATAGCTATTTAGAATTTATCAATCAACGGATTCAGTATTACATACAGCAGTTAGGATATACCGACTTAGTAGTGCAGTTTGTTCCAGTAGTAGCTACTCGAGGAGATAATGAAGTTGATAGAGTAGAACTACAGGTGGTCAATGGTTCAGGAGGAGAAAGTTACCTTGCTAATTCAGGTGGAGAAAGAAGAAGAATAGATGTAGCGGTTCTCTGTGCTTTACAAGATTTAGTTAGAAGTAGGAAAGGAAAAAGTGCTAATGTTCTTTTCCTAGATGAAATCTTTGATACTTTAGATGGAGCAGGAATTGAGGCAGTAGTATCTTTATTGGGAAACTTTATTCGTAGTAGTGATGATTCAGTATTTGTTATCAGTCATAACAGTGAGTTAAAACCTTATTTTGATAGGGTAATTACAGTGGTTAAAGAAAATAAGATAACGAGGGAGGAAAATTATGAATGTGAATTTGTTAGTTAACACCCCTAATCCAGTGGAGGTTATGTATATTGCTGGTAGAATTTGTAGGAATAAAGATGTTGATGCAGTTTTAAAAGAAGCTAAAGATAAACCTCAGGAAGTAAAAGAAAAATTTATTCAAAAGTTAATCAAAGCAGGGCACGAATCAATATTAGAGCACGTTTCTTTTACCTTTGTGGTTAATAATATTTCGAGAATAGCTACTCATCAATTAGTTAGGCATAGAGTAGCTTCCTACTCTCAATACTCCCATCGAGGAATGGATGATGAATTAACTTTTATCATTCCTGATTCTTTGAGTGATAAGATGAACGAGAAAGAAGAGATAAATAATTTTATTATGGGGTATTTGGAACAGGCAGGTGGTTTTTATTATGATTTAGTAAAGTTAGGAATTCCTCCAGAAGATGCTCGATTTATGCTTCCTAATGGTTTAGCTTCTAATATTATGTTTACTATGAATGGTAGAGAGCTGAGGCATTTCCTTAAGCTACGGTTAGCTAAGAATGCTCAGTGGGAAATTAGGCAGTTAGCTCAAGAGATATTGAAAATATTAAATGATGTTTGTCCTGTGTTAGTAACAGATATAAAGGAGGAATAGAATGCCTACAGTTTATTTAGGTGGAAAAATAGGAGGAAGAACTTACTGGGAGTGTGCTGGTGAAAGGGCTCGGGCTAAGCAAGCATTAGAAGAGCGGGGAATAAAAGTAATTAATCCTCTGCGAGGTAAAGACTATTTAGAAGGTAAAACTATATCTAGATTCGAGAAGCCTGGGGGAATGGATATAGCTGAAATTATAGCTCGGGATAAGTATGACCTTAAGCGGAGTGATTTATTATTAATTCTGACAGGTGATGAGGTTAGTGATGGGACTTGGTTAGAGTTTGGATATGCTAAATATAAATTAGAAATTCCTGTAGTAATGATTGCTCCTACTCGGATAGGACAATATGGTTGGAGTAACCATGAAGCTGATTATATAGCTTTCAATTTAACTGATGCTGTGGATTGGATAGCTAAATATTTTTTTGCATAGTAAACCTAAAACATATTGACTTTAGTTTGATTATATGCTATCTTTTAGTTAAAATAATATGAGGAGGTTGAGTAAATGTCAATCAGAGATAAGGCAATTTTAGTATGGCAGGAGAAGAAAGAAAAACTAAAAAAAGACTTATTGGTGGATTTAAGAAGTATTTTGGGTGATGATGTTCCTATGCAGATCTTGGATACTACCAGTCCTTTGTTAGATATGCCTGATGATGAAGGAACCTATGTCTATGTCCAAGATGGTGATACTCCTATGGTAATAGAAGCATTCTACAATCCCTTTACTAAGAAATTTGAATACTCTTTGATTACCAGATGTAGTTCCTGTAAAGATGTTTATGCTTGTGATGATTATACAGGAGTAATAGCTTTTAGTGATATTGAAACTCTAGGCAGGGCTTTTGAATTATCTTTAGAGGCTCGACCTATCTGCAGTAGATGCTATCAATAGGGAGATGCTATGATTCAAGACTCGGGTAAAAGAGAAGAGTTTGCTACTGGAGCAGTGCGGGATACCCGAGAGGGGAAAGGGAGATTCGATTTGATATCTCCCTTTGCTCTTACGAGGTTAGCTAAGTGGTATGAAGAGGGAGCTAATAAATATTCGGAAAGGAACTGGGAGAAGGGTATAAATTTTTCTCGATACCTTGATTCCGCTTTTAGGCATCTAACTAAATTCCTAATGGGTATGGAAGATGAAGATCATCTAGCAGCAGCAGCCTGGAACATTTTTGCTATTATGCACCATCAAGAATTAGAAGAAACTCATTTAGATGATCTCCCTCACTATAAGCGAGGTATGGATAATGACTGAGATGAGCTTATTAGAACAATCAGGAGCAATAGAAGAAATTCTAAATAGATATCAGAGCTACTGTGTTTTAAAGTGGGTGGGTAATGGGGAATTTGGAATGGTATTTAAAGTAGGTTCTATGCCAGTTATTAATATATCCCTTACTAAAGGGGTATATAAGGTAGACCTAACTAAGAAGCAGTTAGAGTTTAGCACCTCTATGTTTAATACCTTTGAAGAATTGATTGAATACTTAAATAGTCTTGATTTCAAAAATCTGATGGGAGGATTGAAAGAGCTCTATGTCAAGTGATATTAATATTTTAATCAGTTTTGTAGCTGGTCTTTTATCCTTTTTCTCTCCTTGTGTTTTAGCTTTAGTGCCTGCTTATGTTTTTTATATAGGTGGGACAGGGTTAGTAGAGGGAACTAGGAAAAATATTTTGACCCATATTCTACTTTTTACTTTAGGATTTTCTTTAGTGTTTATTTTCTTAGGGACAGGAATTTCTTTGCTAGGGAGTTTTATTGCTCAGTATCGAGAGTGGTTTAATCGTATAGCTGGGTGTATCATAATCATTTTTGGTTTACAACTCTTTGGAATTTTAAGAATCTATTGGATGTATACAGATAAGCATTTTTATCCTCAGCAGATATCTTTACCTACCTTGCGAAGTTTCTTATTAGGAATTTTCTTTGGCTTAGGTTGGACCCCTTGTGTCGGTCCTATCTTAGGTTCTATTCTTTTGTATGTATCTACTATAGGGGTAGCTTGGTATGGAGGACTACTTCTCTTCTTTTATACTTTGGGTTTAGCTATTCCTCTTATTTTAACTGGATTAGGTGGAGATTATGTATTGTATTTCCTTCGTCAAATACAGAGGAGAGGTAATTGGGTAGAACATATAACAGGACTATTGTTGATTGTTTTAGGTATCTTTTTGCTAGTGGGGATATTATAGACAATGAGCTACGAACTTATTCCTTTAAGCGATAATGCAAACAAAATAGTTAATACTCGGTATTTACTTCCTGGTGAACAGAATTGGAAAGATATTTGCCAGAGAGTTTCTCGTTGTGTAGCTGCTGGTTTAGCTTTGTATGATGTTCCTATTGAAGAAATTCATAGCTTTGAACAACAGTTATATCAAGCTCTGCTCCAGCGAGATTTTATTTTTAATTCTCCTACTTTATTCAATGCAGGAAGAGGAGTTCCTAGTGATTTATTATATTCTTCTGTTATGACCTTAGATGGATATCATAGAATAGTAGAAAGTATGGATGACAAAAACATGCTTTCAGCTTGCTTTGTCATTCCTGTAGAGAACTCAATTAAAGGGATATATAAATCTTTATCTGATGCTGCCATAATTTCTAAACTGTCAGGTGGAGTAGGATTTGATTTTTCTAAATTATCTCACCAAGGAAGACCTCTAGATTCAGGAGTAGGAGTAGCTTCAGGTCCCTTATCTTTTATGGAAGTATTTGACACCTCTGCTAAAGCAGTAATGCAGGGAGGAAAAAGGAGATCAGCTCAAATGGGAGTCTTACGAGTTGATCATCCCGATATCATTAACTTTATAGCTGCTAAATCTAAAGGAGATGATAGCTTATCCTTCTTTAATATTTCAGTAATGATTACTGATGAGTTTATGCAAGCAGTAAAAGAAGGAACAGGATTTCAACTTAAAGACCCTGTAACTCACCAACCTCTGCAGATGATAGATGCACGAGGGTTATGGGAAAATATAGTTTACTATGCTTGGAAGAGTGGAGACCCAGGCTTATTATTTTTTGAACACATCAATAGGGATAGGTTTGTAGCAGGGGAATATATAGATGCTACTAATCCCTGTGGTGAAGTTCCTCTTTACAGTTATCAATCTTGTAATTTAGGACATATTAATCTTGCTCATATTGTTAAAGATGGTCGTATTGATTTAGATAAGCTTTGCTATTTAGTTAAACTTGGTATGCAAGCATTAAATCTCATCATAGATATTAATCATTACCCTTTGCCTGAGATAGCTGATAAGACTAAAGCTTATCGTCCTATTGGGTTAGGAGTAATGGGATTTGCTCATTTATTATTTTTATTAGGAATCAGATATGGTTCTTCAATGAGTATAGATATAGCTTCACAACTTTCTCGTTATATTGCTTTTGCTTCTATTAGAGAAAGCATTGAGTTAGCTAAACGATTTGGAGCTTATCCTGCCTACCAAGAGGGAGACAGGAGCATATTAGAAACCAACTATGTATTAAAGCAATTTATGCAGGATAGTATAGAGAATAAACAATTAGTGGAGGAATATGGATTACGCAATGCTAGTTGGAATAGTTTAGCTCCTACAGGAAGTGTTTCTCTTATCTGTGATACTTCATCAGGAATAGAGCCTGTTTTTGCTTTGGAGCATGAGCGGGTATATATAGATAGTAATGGGGAAAAGAAAACTCTAATCGTGCAAGACCCTATCTATGAAAGAAGTCAGGATAAGAATGCTGATTACTTCGTAGATGCTCATTCTATATCTCCAGAAGAGCACGTGCGTATCCAAGCAGCTTGGCAGGAGTATATATCTTCAGGTGTTTCTAAGACTATTAATCTACCCCATAATGCTACTGAAGAAGATGTAAGAAAAGTATATGAGCTAGCTTATGAGTTAGGATGTAAGGGGGTTACAGTATATAGAGATGGGTGTAAAGGAGAGCAAGTCCTCTATAGAAAAGAAGATAAAGGAACAACTTCTAGACCTCAACATCAACCTGAACAAACAAGTAAAGGAGCTGCTAGGGGAGGAGTATCGAGTGGAAATTCAACTGGTAAAGCTACAGGACTGCACCCTAGTGAACGACCCAAAACTACCTATGGCGTTACCAGTGAGTTTTCCGTAGCTTGTGGAACTTTATATGTAACCTTGAACTTTGATGATAATGGTAATCCTATAGAGACTTTTCTAACTACAGGAAAAGGAGGAGTGTGTAGGGCTAATGTAGAAGCAGTATCTAGAACTGTGTCATTAGCTTTACGCAGTGGTATAGCAAAAGAGGAAATAGTTAAACAGTTAAAAGGGATACGCTGTCCTTACTGTTTAAGTAAAAATAAGAAATACTTATCTTGTGCTGATGCCTTAGCTAAATTTATTGAACGATGCCAGTCTCCCTTCACAGGAAAGATTGCTGAGGAAGATAAAAAGATTAATGGAATGCTAGAGCGACGGTTAGTTAGTGATGACAATGAAGTAGCTACCTGTCCTGAGTGTGGAGCTCCTATTCAGAGAGCAGAAGGCTGTATTACTTGTTTAGAATGTGGCTACTCTAAATGCTCATAAAAAAAATGAGATACTCTGCTACTTGTCCTTTTTGTAAAATGGAAAACTTGTTTGATTCTCACGGAGAAGTAGAGAAAAGCTGTTCCCACTTCATTGGAGTGGATAACTTTGAGTGGGGCAGCTGTGCTAAATTTGAAGGCATAGTTACAGAAGTTTTGATGCCTAAGCCACCTTCTATATTTGATAATGATAATTAAGATATCTTATTGTTACACACCAAGGTTAACAATTTTGTTAACCTTGGTGTATAGCTGTGAGAAAAAATTTGATTCAGAGGAAAAGATTACATAAATAAAATGAAAACCATAGAAGAATTTACAAACAAGATAATATGTGGTGATTGTTTAGAGGTTATAAAGCAGATACCAGATAACAGTATAGACAGTATCATTACTGATCCTCCTGCTGGTATTGCTTTTATGGGTGAAGATTGGGATGACTTTACCTCAGTTAAGACTACTAAATCCCAACTCATAACTTGGATGAATGCTGGGGTAAAGTTTTCTAGTGCTGGTCTTTTAGAGTTTCAGGAATTTATTTACCTTACCTTTTCTGAAGCTATTCGAGTAGTTAAACCTGGCAGCCACATTCTAGTTTGGGCATTACCTCGGACTAGTCATCATACTGCTATGGGGTTAGAAAGAGCTGGGTTTGAGATTAGAGATAAGATTTATTTTGTCTTTGGTAGTGGTTTTCCTAAGTCATTGAACATAGGTAAGGCAGTAGATAAATTGCTAGGTAATACCAGAGAGGTTATTTCTAAACAAGAACGGAGCGGGAGAAGTGGTGGAATACTAGGTAAAGATACTAAAATTATTCACTATAAAACTAAAGGTAATTCTGAATGGGAAGGGTATGGAACAGCATTAAAGCCTGCTGTTGAGGAATGGATTCTAGCCCGAAAACCTTTAAGTGAAAAGACTATTACAGATAATGTTTTGAGGTGGGGAACAGGAGGAATAAACATTGATGCTTGTAGGGTCCCTCTTCAGGAAGGAGAGGACTTGTCTATAAATAGAGAGGGAGATAAGAAGCTAGATACTAATAATCGAGGTTGGGGTTTTAAAGCGGTTAGTAGAGATAATGAGGGAAGATTTCCCTCTCACCTAATCCTTGATGAATCAGAGGAAGTAGATAATTTATTTCCTAAAAATACTTCTCGTTACTTTCAACATTGTAGTGCTGATACCAGAATTTTTTATGGAAATAAGGCAAGTAAGAAAGAGAAAGGAGAAGGAAATAATCACCCTACAGTAAAAAGTTTAAGTCTTATGCAGTACCTTTGCCGTTTAGTTATTCCCACTGGAGGAATAGTATTAGATCCATTTGCAGGTTCTGGAACTACTTTAATAGCTGCTTGCCAAGAGGGGTTTAATTTTATTGGAATAGAGAAAGAACCTAAATACTGTAGAATTGCAGAAGAGAGACTAAAAAATTTGATTCAGGAATAAACCATAAACGGTTTGAGGTAGCTAACTTTGTTAAACGATTTGGATTTAAAAAATTGGAAGGCTTACGAAAATATTATTACGGATAGCTTATGGCTAATCGATAAAAGAGATAGCTCTAAATTCAATTCAGGGTGGTATTGGGGGAATTTTATCCCCCAAATCCCCCAACAAATGATGTTGAGATATACTAGAAAAGGGGATTGGGTTTTAGATCCCTTCTTAGGTAGTGGCACAACTTTAATTGAGAGTAAAAGATTGGGAAGAAATGGTATAGGAATAGAACTAAACTCTGAAGTAGCAGTAAAGGTAAAAGAGTTAATAGTTAAAGAGCCTGGTGATTCTGTTGCTGATGTAATAATTGGTGATAGCCAAACTATAGATTTATCAAAAGTATTAAGTAAGCATAATATAAATTCTGTTCAGCTAGTTATTCTTCACCCTCCTTACTATAATATTATCAAGTTTAGTGACGACCCCGCTGATTTATCTAATGCTCCTGACATAGAAACTTTCTTAGATATGTTTGGTAGGGTAGTGGATAACCTAACTCTCTATTTAGATTATGGGAGATATCTTGTTTTAGTTATTGGGGATTTGTATCAAAAGGGAGAATGGATACCTTTAGGTTTCTATTGTGTGCAGAGATTATTGGAGCGGGATTATTTGTTAAAGAGTATTGTAGTTAAAAACTTTGCTGATACAAGAGGAAAAAGAAATCAGGAAAACCTATGGCGGTATAGAGCCTTAGCAGGTGGCTTTTATGTTTTTAAGCATGAGTATATAATTATTTGTCAGAAGAAGTAATTGATTTAGGAATAAACCATAAATTATTGTGGTTTATATATTAAAAGGAGGCGAGTAAATGAAAAATTATCAAAAGACTATTTTATTATTGTTATTGATTATGGTTACTCTAGTTGGGTGGGGTAATACAACTGTTTTTGGTCAAACATCATCTCAAAGTAATGCTGTTCAAACAGCAGAGTTATATCTAAGCGTTTTGCCTCTTTCTCGAAGTGGTTTAATTTATCTGCTAATGGCTGAAGGTTTTTCTACTACAGATGCAACCTATGGGGCAGATAATTGTGGGGCTGATTGGAATAAGCAGGCAGTTAGAGCTGCAGAGA